>ERZ773116.1857-NODE-1857-length-18299-cov-5.056073_pt1 | contig 18299 bp, 14 predicted proteins | sample MGYA00580563_ERZ773116 | MGnify/ENA primary metagenome ERZ773116 (study PRJEB29015, sample SAMEA2737864) | human gut metagenome | biome: human gut; feature: human-associated habitat; material: faeces | place: China | collected 2012 ... | reverse complement strand
AAATATAATCCCATTAAATAAAAAAAAGAGGGATTAAACTTTCAATACAAATACTTCTGAATTTCATATAATTTTTAGCAAAACTAAAAATAAAAATTTAGTAATTAATGAAATAATTCTAGAGAACTAGACAGTATTAAGTATGTTTTTATTACATATAAATGTTTTCCATACTTTTTCCTAAAAATAAGTTTACTAAGTTAATAATAGTAAGTTATACTATAAAATCTTTAATAAAGAAAACTTGTTAACATATATTTAATTTACAATAATAGTATCTATTATAAGTCTCATATAATATAGAAAAATTTTTGAACAGTTGCCCTTATTATCGAAGATAAGCCCCGACGCACTCTCAACTTTCTGAATTCTATTTCATTATCTCGTGAAGTCTCGTCAGAGATGTAGGCTTGTTCTTCTGGCGTTCAAGTTTTAGACTAGTGGAAATAAAAATTTTATCAAAAAAACAAAAAGGAGGTCAGCCAATACGGGTACACATAGACAAGATAAAAAAAGGGGTATTCAAGGCAAAAATTTTCCATGTACGCTTGAATAATCTAACCACAGTAATTGTACAAGATGAGGTAGTTGATGACTCAGCTTAGCTTGATACAGCCTAAAGAAATAAGTTTTAATTTAGCTATCGATTATGATGGATTAGGAGAATTATTACAAAACGAGATTGATGCAACAGCCTATGCCACGTCAATTAGTGGATATACAAAGTTTTTAAAAGAAGTTCTTTCTGCTATATCTGGGAAAGATATTGAAATTTATATCACTTCTCATCAAGAAGGTTCTTTTAAATCAATTTTAAAAATAGGCTTTAATATCTTTGTAGGGTATAGTACTATTGCGAGTGTATTGTCATTTCATGGTTACAATTTTGATGATATCAAAAATATTGCCATATCTTATAGTAAAGAAATAATTCAAAATATTATTAAATCATCAGGAGATACTAATGATATAATTAAAAAAATACAAAATGATAAAAATATTCCTGAATCAGCCAAAAATATTTTGATAGATATTATAACAAATAATAAAGCAAGAATGGGACTTGACGAGTTCACATCTCCTCTTGATAAAAAAGATTATGAAAAAATTACAGTATCAACTAATCAAGAAAATATTTATACTATTAATAAAGATGATAGAAAGGCATTCAAATATACTCCTCCTGATATTGAAATTGAAGAAAAATTTACTGAAGTTGTAACAATACTATATTTATCTCCAGAACTAACAGAGTGGAAATTTCAAGGTAAAAAAATGTTTTGGGCCGAAGTTAAAGATAAAGACTTTTTAAATCAAACAAAAAATAAAACCTTTTCCCAATTAGAAGGGAAGCGTTATGCGGTCTCTGGTATCGTAAAAACAATAAAAAAAGAAGGAGCAAGTAAGGGCAAATCTTTTTGGAGCATTACAAAGGCAACAGAAATACAAGAAACATACGAACTAAAATAACTCCTTGAGTAAAATAAAATGGAGTATTCGCCTGTAGATATATCCTTTATTATCTGCAGGATTAGCCGACATTTTTCAAAAACCATTTTTAATAGTGGTCTTTATTAATTGTTAAATTCTCTTCTTATGACAGCGACAACATCACCAAAAGTAGATCTTATATTACCAGATTCAAAAGGAATATACACTATTCCAGAATTATTAGATGGCACTTTTGTCCCCTTTTCTACCAAAATCACAGTCCTATTATTTCCAAATTTTTCCTGAAATTTTCCAAGTTCCTGAACAACATTCAAGCGGGGATGCCTGCTTCCATCCGATAGTTCATCTTCTCCTGTCATGACAAGAATAGCCATGTTAGCTTGTGCTCCAAGGCCAGCAATAACGTCAGGTATATTCTTTGAGACTCTTGAAGATGTTTCAAAAGCCTCAACTTCGAATCCTTGCTGATCACGCAAATGCTCTTGTAATTCTCTCCAAGCTGTATTTCCGCCATGCCCTATCACTATGACAGGATGTGATGATTCCGATTTTTTAAACTGATGAGAGAAGAGATGATCAATCTCAACATTTTTATCATCATACAACGTTACTTTAACATGAGGAACGGAACAAATATGCTTTGAGCTATCAGTAAAAATTTGCCAATGTGCTCTTGGACAAGACTTTAACTCTCCCATACGATAAAACTTATCATGAGCAATACCACTAACAATAAATATTTTTTCCTGTGGATCAAAAAAACGCAATGGACTCCATTTACTGAATATATATTCATGCAATATTCTCTTGGATGGCCATTCATGCCAAACTATTTTCCAGTTATTAAGATCGATCTTTTCTAATGAAATATTTTCCAGTACGACAAATTCTTCAAAAGAATAATCAGGATCACCAGGATTTATGGATGTAATCACAACTTTACTCATAGTTATTCCCTCTATTTCTTCTTTGCTCTACTCTCAAATTTCCTTATTGCTGTTTTCCACTACAGTGTTACCTTGTCAGCTCCCCGCGAAATGCTTTAGCCAAAATCGCCTTTTTCATTAAGTCAATGCGTTCCAGCACATCTTCAGCGGCTTCTTTGACCTGGCGTTCCTTTTCAAGAAGGATGTCAAGAATGCGGACAATTTCCTGCTGCTCGGGGAGAGAGGGAAGAATAAGAGGGAAGTTTTTTAGCTGTGTTGAATTAATAGATGCAAGATTAGTTGTTTGCTTGGAACACTGCAAAAAATATTTTTTTCCATAGGTACTTCTGGCTTGTAACGATAAAAACTTTGGGACAAGTCTCTTTATATCTGTACGGACTGCAAAAATATGATTCTGATGTGTGCATGGATAAATTTCTTCATTCCACACCGCACCGCGACCTAATTTATCAAAATCGCCACCTTCAGTAAAAAGAACATCTCCTTTTTTTAATAAATATCTATATATATCATCAATAGGAATCTCTATTTCCTTTATTTCATTTAAATCAAAATACCCCTCTTGAACATTGGCAACTCTAAGATATGGCATCATCTGTGTTGGCTTAATATATTTTTTTCCTTTCATAATTCCAGTTTGTAATTTCGAAACATCAGACAATTTAACATATTTCCAACTCTCTGTTCCCACGCCATGTTCTTCTCTCCACTTTGCAGTCAGCTCTCCTGTAAACGCCTTGTGCAAAATGGCGGCCTTGCGGCTTTCAAAGCCGTCAAGCACGGACTCGGCCTTTTCTCTGGCCTCGTCCAGTTTTGCAAAAAGCGATTCGATACAGTCAACAATGCGTTGTTGCTCGTCGATGGGAGGATAGGGAAAAGGCAACTGATTTAATGTTGAAACCGCAAGTCCTGGTTGCGCTGTTGCTGTTGCGTATTGATTGAGATTCATATCTTGAAGGCAATATGAAACCCAAGTTTTTTCAAAGTGTAGCTTATTAGAAACTACAACTGCATGTTCTGTGGCATAAAATTTTCCTGTTACAAATTTGATATTACCGCAAAGCGCACCCTGTCGTCCAATGAGAGGAAAGTAACCTTCACGGTTATACTCACTAACGTATCCTCGAATTCCATTTCCTCCAAAGCAGGGATAGGGAAATTCGACCGTTTTTTCTGAATGTATGTTACGAGCACTGATATTTTTACCAGCTTGCAGATGTAGTGCGTCCCCCAGCCTCACCCACTTCCATCCTTCGGGCAGGGGGTACGGCTGTTCCTCCACGGGAATTTCGACCACATTATCCGACGTCAACAGAGAATTCTGATTCTTGACGACATTCTTGCGGGGGCGGGCCATCAGTTCGCCTCCCTGCCGGTCAGGCTTTGCAGTTCCCGAACCACGCTTTTCATGAGGTCCACGGCCTCTTCAAGCTGCGCAATGCATTCCTCGCCGCTCTCTATAGGGTCGGGCAATTCATCATATTCCAACAGGGATTCATCCCGGATAAGGCCGAGGTCGAGACTGTCCGCCTTCGCCTTTATTTCTTCACGGGTGAACACGCTCCAGCGTTCATCCTGAACGGCGCGGCGGTCGGCCGCTTCATAAGCCGCCTCAAATTGTGCAAAGTGATCTTTCTTCAGCGGGTTGGTCTTGCCGAAGGACGGCATGTTGGTACGCAGATCGTAGAACCACACCTCTTTGGTATTGCCCTTGTCGTTCTGGCCGCGCACAAAAAACAGCACGTTGGTCTTGACTCCCTGCGCGTAGAAAATGCCTGTAGGCAGGCGCAACACCGTATGAAGATTGCACTTGTCCATGAGGTCGGCGCGGATGCGCGCGCCGTCGCCGTCGGCAAAGAGCACATTATCCGGCAGCACCACGGCGGCACGGCCGCCGAGTTTCAGACTGCGGTAGATATGTTGCAGAAAATTCAACTGCTTGTTGCTGGTGGCAAAGGCAAAATCATCCCGACTGGCCCGCTCGCCGCCTTTCTTGGTGCCGAAAGGCGGATTGGTCAGTACAAGGTCATAGCCCTTCATGGTCTTGCCCGCCGTGGAGAGCGTATCCGCTTGCAGGATTTCCCCCTCTATTCCGTGCAGCATGGCATTCATCAGAGCAAGCCGATGGGTATCGGGTACCAGCTCGCAGCCGGTAAAGGCCTGTTTTTTCTGAAAGACGGCGGCGTCTTCTCCAAGTTTGAAATAGTCGTCGTTATGATCACGGACATAACGGTCAGCGGCTATCATGAAACCGAAGGTGCCGCAGGCCGGGTCGTTGCAGCGTTCCCCGGGTTGGGGTTTCATAAGCCGCACCATCACATCAATGAGCACGCGCGGCGTAAAATACTGCCCTGCGCCGGATTTCTTCTCATTGGCGTTCTTTTCCAGAAGCCCTTCATACAGGTTGCCCAGACCTTCTTCCTGCGCGGAATACCAGTCCAGAGCATTGATGCTGGTGATGATTTTTTCCAGATTCTTCGGCTCGTCAATGTTGGACACCGCGTCATGATAAATTTCCCGTACCCGCCCCGTACCGCTCTCGCCAAGTTCTGTCAGTATCCGCCTGTAAACATGTTTAAGCTCAATGCCGCTTTTCCCGGCCAGAACGTCCCAGCGGCAGTGTGCGGGAATGTCTTTTTCCGTACCGGTTTCCTTGGCCATTTTCAGAAAAAGGATATAGGTCAGCTCGGTCACATACTGATGGTAGGTAATGCCGTCATCCCGCAGAACGTTGCAGAGGTTCCAGAGTTTGGCAACAATTTCATGTGTGGTCATGCGGCAAGGCCCCCGTCGTCATACAAATAAGTATTGAGTTCCGTCACTATGCTTTCCAACTGATGGTGGAAGAGGTTATCCAGCGCGGCAAAACCGCCCTTGTCCTTGAACAAGACGCTTTCATCAAACGTGCGTACCGAAAGGACCGACTCATTAAGCAGATACTTTTCCATCCGGTCAATCCATTTCTCTTCGGCTCTGGAAAAGCTGTGCGCCTGCTTCAGCCGGGCCACGGCGCGGCGGATGCGCTCCTCGTGCCCCAGAAGTTCGGCATTGACGCCGTAGGTACGAATGAACCCGATGATGTCGGCGGCAATATCCTGATTGCTCATCTGCGACAGCGCGGAATTGAGCTGCCGGGCGGTAAAGCCTTCCCTCCCCAAAGCAAGGCGCAGGCTCTTGAGGCTTGCGCGGCTGAGGTCGGCCGGACGCGTACAGATGATGTTCAGAGCCTCTATGGCGCTGCGCTGTTCTCTGACGAAACGGGCAAAGGATTCCAGGTAGTCGCCGGGACGAAGGTTATCCTTACCATAGCCCCGCGTATGACTGGTGAGCGCGTCCGGCGTATCGGAAAGGACCACAGGGCGGCTTCCCGAAGAGCCTTCCGCACTTTGGAGAAACTCGAATAAATCGCGTCTGGAAAGCAGCAGCTCCTTTGCCTTGCGCGGCGGCAGATCCTGCACGCTCTCGATAAAGGCGTCGGGAAAGTCTCCGGCCATATCGGCAAAGTGCTGCCTGAGCTCCTCCGACATGGAACGCTTGCGGCGTTGCAGTCTGGCAAGAATCTGATTGATCTGGTTCAGAATCTGCGGAGTCTCCTCCATGACTTCCAGCCCGTCCAGAAGCTCGGAGAACGTAGCTGAGGGATTGCTGACCACCGGTTTCATGGTGGTGAGAGGCTCAAGAACCGAGTACAGCCCCACGGCATCGTATACTTCAAAATGAGTTTTCCTGATGTCCGGGCAAAGCCTGGTAGCGCGTCCCAGCATCTGTTCAAACAGAATTCGGGACTTTACCCGGCGCATGAAGACAAGACGCGTAATCTCAGGAACGTCGATTCCGGTGGTGAGCAGGTCCACCGTCACGACGATGCCGGGAAGACTTTCATTCTTGAAACGCCGTATGGCATCATCAATATTCTTGCGGTTGCCGATGCTGCCGGTAATCTTCATGACGGCATCCACATCCACCAGTTCATCGGCATATATCTCCTTGAGAATACGGACTATCATATCCGCATGATGGTCATTGACGGCATAAATGAGCGTCTTCCCGGAAGATATGTCCTCGGGATCAATATCTTTGGCTATTTCCCGCAGAATCTCACGATTGAAGTTTTCATTGATAACGGTTCTGTTGAAGTCGTCCACGTCGAAATCAAGCTCGTCTTCGAGCTGTTCGCTGTTGACGACTTCGCCGGTAACCGGATCATAGATAGCTACCGTATCGCCGGGTTTGTAATGAATGCCCTGTTCGCTGAGTGTGGTGCGAAGCTGGTGCGGCGCGTCATAATCCACCAGAAAGCCGTCGATGACCGCCTCACGGTAGGAATAGCTGAACACGGGCGGGCCGAAAATCTGCGTAGTCTGAAGCGCGGGCGTAGCCGTCAGCGCAATTTTGACCGCCTGAAAATAGTCGATGACCTCACGGTATTTACTCTGATAGTCGCGCTGGTCGCGGTAGAGCTGCTCGGCGTCGGTCATTTCCCGGTCAAGAATATAGCCACGGTGCGCTTCATCTACGATGATGAGGTCGTAATCGGTGACTGAAGGCATGGACTCGCTGTCTTCGCTGTAAAGAATACGCTTGACCATGCCCTGCACAGTGGCGACGTGAACGCGGGTCTCCTTGTCGATGACTTTATCCGTCAATCCGCTGATGGTATAGATATCGTTCAAGGGGTGCAGTTCTTCCAACTTCACATCCTTAAAGACATCCAGCGCCTGCGTGCCCAGGGCATTACGGTCCACAAGAAACAGGATGCGACGGAAACGCCCGCTTTTCAAAAAGCGGTACATCATCCCGAGCACCGTCCGGGTCTTGCCCGTACCCGTGGCCATGGCCAGCAGCGCCGTTTGTGCGCCGCCTTTCACAGCCCGTTCCACCGCCTCAATGGCGCGAATCTGATATTCCCGCAGATTGAGGCCGTTCTTATCGGTAAGAAAGTCGGAGGACAGCTCTTCAAGATGCTGATTTCCCTTGGTTATATTGCGCTCCAAAAGCTCTTCCATGCCAGCGGGACTCATCCATCCGTGCAACGCCCGGGGAGCACAGGAAGATGTACGCACATCCTGAAACCAGATGCCGGATTTCTCCTCATATTGCCGGATATAGGGTCTGCCGTTGGCTGCAAAGATAAAGGGTACACGGAAGCCGCGCCACTCTCCGATGGTATAGGTCAGATGATCCTTGCGGATATGGCGGGCATAGTCCTTGCACTGATGGTCGAGCACGGCGGGGATATCCTTATGAATGGCCTTGGCTTCAATGATGCCCACAAGACGCGTCCCCACAAACAGGGCATAGTCGGCAAATCCCCTGTCGCCCATGGATGAATCCGTAGGCCATTCGGCTATCGCAAGGTTACGCCCGACCTGCGGACGAGTACCGAGGGAATGACGCAATGTTTCGGAATCCGCCTCCCAGCCAACCTTCCTGAGCTGTTCGTCGATGAGATACCGGGTTTCGGCTTCGGACACATGACGCTTACGGGCGGAGGCGGCGGCACGTTTGCGACGAACGTCTTCCGGTACGGCAGCTTCCTGCCCCGCCCGGGCCACCGCCTGATCGGCCAGAGCGTTTTCCTGCGCCGCATCTTCCTTCGATTTCGGAGCTATCTTCCCTGTGTCTGCCTCTTCCTGAGGAACGACAAAGGCCTGCTGTCTGTAGGATTCATCTCCGTAGGTCTGAAAAAACCACCCGCACAAACTGTGCGTGATCTGCAAAAAATACCGTGTCTTTTCTTCAGAAAAATTCAACTCTTCATGAGCGGCTTTGTTGCGGACACGGCGCATCAGATAAAAAGCCGTGGCCACATCGGCAGGAAGCGTTTCGCGCCTCTGAAGAATATTGATACGCTCAACAGCGTCGCAATGTTCCGGCAACGTGATATTGTCCATGGCGAACATAACCCGAATCATGCCTTCACACAAAAGCCCCGCCTTCATCATGCAGGACTGCGTATCCGAACGCATATATTGTTCGGCAAGCATGCCAAGTTTCGCCAGTTCCGGGAATTTTTCATGCAAAAACGCGAAGTTGGACGCCATATTCCATCTCCAAAAACCGATATCGTTCATCCGGCGACCGGTATGCAGCGTATCCACCGAAAAATCTCAAGGAAACCTGTCTGTGTCTTGGACCCCATACGCTTTTATCCGGTACAAAGAGCATTGTCATGCTATCTTCTTTCCGACAAAAAGGCAAAATCGCCGGTCTCTCTTGGCTCCTTACCGTCAGAGATAAAACAAGGCAAACTCTCCCCCTTTGATGATATGCCGTGGCCTAAACCTGGCAGGCACTGAGTCCGGCCTAAGCTGTTCTTATGGCTTGGAGCTGACTCAAGCAATCTCCGGCTGTGTCTCCTGCATATTTGCCTTTCCGGTCGAGCGGGACGGTCGCCCACGCTTCACGAAGTGAAGTATAGTGGGCTATATCTTCGACCTGTGCGAAGATTTTCCGCCGCCCCCCTAGCACATCTTCAAGCCACGTGCAGTCATTGCCTGCTGACGCTCGCTGTCCCGCGCTTCATTCTCCCGCCGTTGCCGTTCCTCTTCCTGGTGCTTGAGCTGTTCGGCCCGTTTGCGCTCCACAAACTCAAGATGCAGCGGTCTGATTTCCGGCAAAAGCAGAAATTCCCGATAGCCAGCCATGACTCTCTTCATTTTCTTTAATTGAGATTCCAGCGCCTCTTTTTCCTCATGACTTTGTTTCCTGTGGGACGTGTATTCCGCTTCAAGGCGTGTCTGTTTTTTGCGCAGCGAGTCCACTTCCCGTTTCAGGATTTCCTTCTCTGTCTGGACAAGATGCTTGACGGCCAGCGCCTTTTTCAGCTCTTCAATAATAAAGGAGGCTTTTTCCAGCACAGACGGATAATTGAAAAATGAGGCTTTCGGCAAGAAAGAATCCTCCCGAAGGACTTTTTCCGCCTCCTCGGCCTGCCGCTCATACGCTTCGATGCTCTTTTTCAATTCCTCTTCGCGTTGCCCCAGAATCCCAAGTGACTGCAAGGAATCACGCATCAAGGCAGCGGATTCCTGTGCCAGCCGTGCCAGTTCCTCTTTCTGTTGTTTGAACTCGCGGGTATCCAGATGCTTTTTGGCGGAACCGGGTGTCTGCTCCACGCCTCGTTCAATGGCAAAACCCCGACTTTGCAGATAGGCGGGAAGTTCGGATTGCAGTTTTCGCAGACTCTGGCGCGTATAGATTTTGTTGGCGTTGAGTCTCCCGTCCTGCGTGACCGGCACATGGAAAAAGTGCATATGCGGCGTCTTTTCATCCATGTGAACCATTGCGGAAACGACATTCTCCGCGCCCACAAAGTCCATAAGAAAGGCTTTGCTCTCCTCAAAGAATCGCCGGGTATCCTCTGGAGAAAGGCTCTGAAAAAAGATGATGTCGGAGGTAACGATAAGCCCGCACATGCGCACGGCGTCCTTTCTCACGGCTTTGGCCAACTGAAGAGCGTCAATGCGGCGCTGAATGGTCTCGGCATAGTTTGTCGACGCGGATTCGTGCAGTTCGTAATTCGCTGAGCTTCTGTCGTAGTCAATATCGGGGTTGCTGCGGCTCTCCCGTTCCCGCCGGTTATGGCTCTGGATGCCGCGTATGGCCTCTTTCTTGAATTTATCCATATGGAGGACGAGGTAGGACATGATGAAACTTCCTTGTATCCATGACTGCACCATTTCTGATGCGGCAGAAAAGCGGTACACTTTTCCCGTTCAGGTGGTACAAAAGGGGATGACATATTCGGACCTGACCGAACTTCACCGGATAACTGACGGATCGAATATTGCGAGTGTACCGCTGTACCACGGCTTAAGAGGCGGTACAGCGGTACACCTGATCATTTGAGCCTTCAGAAATGTTCCTCCAGCTTCTTTTTCAGCCTCTGGATGGCCCCCTTGGATTTCCCCATTTCCTCAGCGCAGTCGCGGATGCTGTAGCCTTCCTTTAAAAGTCGTCTCAAGCTTTCCAGTTCAACGTCTTCCAGCTCTCTGACCTGCCAATGCAGCGCATTACCTTCGGTAACCAGATTGGCCTCAAACGGTTTGGCGTCATCACCCAGTATGCCCCGAGCCTTAGTCAGGTGGACCTCAAAACGTGCTCCTTCGGCCATACTGTATTCCCTGGGTCTGCGCAGGCTGATCACCGTGTCCATAATGTCTTCCCTGGCGCTGGTGCCGCGCTGGTCGCCGGATTTTCCGGCATGATGGATAAGCAGGACGGTCATACCCCTGCGACGCAACTCCAGCAGCCACGCCTGCATGGTCTGCCAGGACTGCGATTCATTTTCCTTGCCGGTGCGACACAAGGTAGCAATGTTGTCCAGCACCACCATCTCCACGCCTTGCAGAAAAGGCTCAATCATGCCCTGCCCACCGGCGGTGGACAAATCCGGCATGGGACAGGGTTGCAGGTCCGGTGTGATGAGCGCCATGTTTTTCAACGTATGCGGAGGAACGGACATACCGCTGACAAGCGCGGCAAGACGACTCTGCATGGATGTGGCAGGCATTTCCCCATCCACATACAGCGTTCGTTTAGGCATCGGCGCACGCCAGTTGAACACCGCCCCGCCGGAAGCCACGGCAACGGCTATGCTCAGGGCCGCAAACGTCTTGCCGATGCCGCGCGGAGCATACAGGATGCCTATCCCTTGAACCGGAAGAATGGGGGATAAAAGATACCCCCGTTCAGGTATGGACATGGAAAGAAACTCCCCCATGTCCAGAGAAATCAGAGACGGACGGGCAGCCGTATGCATGGCCTCTTCCACCTGATGGCGAACTTCTTCCAGCCCCTCACTTTGATGCAGGTCGTTGAAGTCTTTCCCCTCGCTAGTGGTAAACTTGGGCAGGGCCAATCGAGCCTGTGCTGCTTGAGCGGCTTCCTGCCCTTTACTGCGGCCTGCTTCATCATTGTCGCCACAAATAAGGATGGAAACCTCCGGGAATCTGTGTCTCACAAGATTGGCCACGACAGGCAGATTATTGGCTGAGAACGTCACATATACGGTGCAGTTGACGGCAAGATGGATACTTGCTCCCGTAGCATAACCTTCGCAAAGGGCTAGAGGCTTTTCCGACTTGCCGGGAATAATGAAATGTCCTCCCTGTACTTTGCCGCCCGTGAGAAAACGCTTTGTCCCGTCCGGGGCGATATATTGCAGGCTTTGTAAGGTTCCCGATATATCCCTGACGGGAAGGATCAATAGACCGCTCCGGGTCTGATGTATATCGCCAAACGCGGGAACGCCTTTACGCCGTAAATATGTGTGTTCCGACGAGCAGAAGAAAGATGCAGCCAAGAGACTCTGCGCCTGTTTTGCCGCTGCTTCATGCCGGCGGACACATTCTTCCTCTCGTTGACGACGAATGTTGCGTTGCCGTTTCTGCCATGCTTCCTTTTCAGCCCGGGAGAACGTTCTCTGATCCATTTCAGTAAACGTCCCCTGGTCTCCGCTCTCCCAGTTGCACCACCAGAGCGTAGCAGGAGGGTCAACATGCGCGATGTATGCGCCGTTCTGTTTATGCGGCCTGGTCTGCGTGGGACAACGATGCAGTTTTCCGTCCGCTTCGATGTCGGACGGAATCAAGCCCTTGTCGGTCAGGATGTCCCGAAAATTTTGCAGGGGATTACTCATGCTCTTCCCCCTGCCTGCCAAGACTTTCGATGAACGCGGCAATATCTTCTGCTCTCCAGACCGTGGTTCTGGGACCAAGTTTCACGGGTTTGGGATAACGCCCGGTCCGACAGCCTTCCCACCAGGCGCTCTTGCTTATGGGAATCATGCTGAGAACCTGAGGAAGACGCAAAAGGCCGTGAGTGGAAATAGACGGTTGATGCTGTTTCATAAAAAATCTCCTGAATCTATTTGGATTTCAGGAGACTCTGGCACACGTCCAAAGATTCCCGTGAGGGAATCGGACGGGAAAAGAACGGGAACTTCTCAAAAAGACGGGAAAACAGCAGGCTGGTCACGCCTTGATTATGGTGTATGTCTCCGCTTCCTTGAGGAGCATATCCATCAAATTGCGATAGGATTTGTCGTCCCTGTACTCTTTGCCCGCAAGCAAGCGCCCCACATGCGTCTTTCTGCCCTGCGGAGATTTGTGACTGGTCTCGGATTTTTGAGGACCACACCAGTACAGGAGAACATAAGCGATGACCGAAAGAGGATACTTTTCTTTCATGGCGTCACGGACGGCGGCGTCCGGCCTTCCTTCCCAGAAGGCTTCGGGAATACGGAAAACAAGTTTTTCATCCTGCGGTGACCTTTCACACAGGGGAACTGCAGCCGCTTTGTCGGCAGCGGACGATTCCGGCGAAGCTGTTGGTAAAACGGCCTCCACAAGGGCACGGGTGATGCCTTTCACTTCCCGGCGTAAGGGGTAATAACGGAGATATCTGATAGCAACGTCCCTATCTACCATTATGGTATCGGCAAAGATATGCGCGATGAAGTGATAACTTGAGGCGGGAATGGAGAATATCGGTTTCTCAAAGAGAGGCGAGTCCGGTGAATACTGCGCGAAGATGTCTTCTGTTTTTAGTCTCTCCAGGCTGCTGAACAGAAATTCTCGTTCCTCAGGAAAGACAGACGCCGTATCTTCAAAGGATTCTTCAAGAATGACATTCAACCCATATTGTAGGGAGGTAACAGGAACAAGCGTTGATATCTTTCTGAAAAATTCCATCACATCAAAGCCAAGCAGATATGTCTGAATGCCCGCCACCAGTTCCGGCCCTGAAGGAAATTCCGGTATCTGCGTTCCATATGCGGCGTGGCTGCCAGCAACAAATGCCTGCCAGCAGGATTCATATGTTGTGCGCCATACTTCCAGAGGTTGAACTGCGTCAGGCCAGAGCGCCTGAACAAGCATGTCGCCTTCTCTGACAGTCAGGCCATACGCCTGCCGTACTCTGCCCAAGGTAATGATCTGCCGGTCTGTCATGGAGAAAAGCATAGTCTGTCGTCAAAAAATGGACAACAAAAAACAGCGGCAGGGACTTCCCATGTCCTTGCTACCGCTGTTTTCCGGTAAAACCTGTTTCAGCTATACCACGCCCGGATGATATCCATGTCGTCATGGCCGTATTGTCTCATACGGACCTTTTCTTCTTCGCTCCAGCCAGTGTCATTATCCGTCACCTGCGTTTCATTCTCGTTTTTCCCGATAACGATGCAGACATCCCGTTCTATCATGGCATCCTCTTTCATACCGTATCTCCGCTTCCTTTCCGCTTTGCGTTGCGCAGTCCATCCAGATAATCCGCCCAACCCTGCATCATCCTTCTGCGTTCCGGCAGGTATTCCGCGTAATTGTAGGCAGCCCGCACTTCATCCTGTTCTCCGTGGGCAAGCTGCCGCTCTATCCAGTCCCGGTTATAGCCGAGTTCATTGAGCAGCGTGGACGCGATGGAGCGAAAACCATGCACGCTCATTTCGTGCTTCTGGTAGCCCATGCGCCGGAGCGCATTGAGCATGGTCGCATCGGAAATGGGCCGTACCTCCGTGCGGATGGAGGGAAAAAGGTATGTTCCCTCCCCGGAGTATTTCTGAAGTTCCCGAAGAATGGATATTGCCTGTCTGGACAGGGGAACAAGATGCTGACGGCGCATTTTCATGCGTTCGGCAGGGATGCGCCATTCCCCGGACTCAAGGTCAAATTCCTTCCATTGAGCAGCCCGCAGTTCCGTGGGACGGGTGAAGACCAGCGGAGCCAGCTTCAAGGCACAGACCAGAGGGAAGTAGCCTTCGTAGGCGTCAATGTCCCGCAGAAGCTGACCGACTTTCTCCGGTTCCAGCACCGCCGCCCGGTGGACCGTTTTTCTCGGCCTCAAGGCTCCCCGGAGATCGGCTGCGACATTGTGCTTTGCCCGGCCTGTGATGACCGCATAACGGAACACCTGATTGATGATTTGCAGCACTCTCCGGGAGGTCTCGTAGTTTCCCCTCTGCTCCAGGGGCTTGACCACATCCATGATCTCCCGTGTTTCCAGCTTGGCGATATGCGCTTTGCCGATACGCGGAAAGATGTAGGTTTTCAGCCGATACATGACGGTTCCCTGATGCTTTTCAGAAAACTCCGCCATGCGGGTTTCATGCCATTCTCTGGCGATATTCTGAAAACTGTCGCGTTCCGCCGTGGCTCTGGCCTGCCGCATCTGCCGTTTATGGTCTGACGGGTCGATGCCTCTGGACAACATACGCTTCGCGTCTTCGCGGCGTTCTCTGGCATCCTTGAGAGATACGGTAGGATATTCCCCGAAACTGAGCAGCTTGCTCTTTCCGTCAAAACGGTAGGCCATTCTCCAGAGCTTGCTTCCACTGGTGGGAATGAAAAGAAACAGACCGCCGCCGTCGAAATACTTGCGGGGCCTCAGGTCGGGTTTCAGACTGCGGATATGGGTATCGGTAAGAGGCATAGGCACTCCCTGGCTGTCGTTGGACGAAGAGATACCCACATGGATAAAAATATTTTTGATTCCGCGCGGTTATTCATGTAGGTATCAGAAATGTCATACCACATTTCTACCTACGGATATACCCATAAAATGTTTGGATGCAAGCGGACGAGGCTGGACTTCGGGAAATCGTACCGGAAAGAAAAAACGAAGAACGCCAAGACGTTATGCATCTTGGCGTTCTTCATTGTACTCAAATTTGGCGTCCCCAAGGGGATTTGAACCCCTGTCGACGGCGTGAAAGGCCGTTGTCCTGGGCCGGCTAGACGATGGGGACGCGCTATGAAGTTGTGATGGCTGGGCTGCAAGGACTCGAACCTTGATTAGCGGAGCCAGAATCCGCCGTCCTGCCAATTGAACGACAGCCCATCGCGAAAATGGAACCTACGCAAAACAGGCCATCTTGTCAAACAAAAAAATGAAAAAAATTGGATGATCTTGATATTTGGCAAAAAAGCAAGGTATTTTGGCCTGTTAAAATGGCATTGCCGTCTGGTTGATAGAAAGAAGGCCGTCCTGGGGACGGCCTTGGAGAGGGCAGGGGATGCCGCCGGAGCGGCCCTATTTCCAGTAGATTTTGACCAGGTTGGTACCGCGCGGGGTGGCCGTGGAGCCCTTGAGCTGGCCGGCGGTGATGACGGCGCATTCATTGGGCAGGAAGTCCGGGCTGTTGTGGATGAAGTTCTCGGCGCGGCTCAGGTGGCTGGGGTCGCTGGCCGGGTCGGCGACGAACACGGGGTGCACGCCCCAGACGAAGTTCAGGGCCTTGATGGTCACCGGGTCGGGGGTCAGGGCGTAGATGTCCTGGGGAGGACGGCGGCAGGAGACCTGGCGGGCCGACGCGCCGCTGAGGCTGTGGGAGACGATGGCCTTGGCATGGGCCTTTTCGGCCAGCAGGCAGGCGGAGTAGGCCAGAAATTCGGGGATGCCCTTGTTGGCGGCCGGCTCTTCCAGCTTGCGGTCATCGACCAGCAGCTTTTCGGCCTCGTCGGTGATCTTGCGCATGTACTGCACGGTCTCCACCGGGAAGTTGCCCATGGCGGTCTCTTCGGAAAGCATCACGCAGTCGGCGCCGTCCAGCACGGCGTTGGCCACGTCCGTGGTCTCGGCGCGGGTGGGCGCGGGGCTGTTGACCATGGAGAGCAGCATCTGCGTGGCCACGATGACCGGCTTGGAGATGGCGTTGCAGGCGCGGATGATGCGCTTCTGCAGGGCGGGCAGCAGGGGCAGGGGGCATTCCACGCCCAGGTCGCCGCGTGCCACCATGATGACATCGGTCTCTTTCAGGATCTCGTCCAGGTTGTCCACGGCGCTCTGGCGCTCCAGCTTGACCACCACAGGCACGCGGCGGCCCGAAGCGGCGATGAGCTGTTTTGCCTCGCGCACATCGTCAGCCGTCTGCACATAGGATATGGCCACGGCGTCCACGCCCAGGGCCAGGCCGTCGCTCAGGTCCTTCTTGTCCTTCTCGGTCAGGGCGCGCACCTTGGTGGCCTTGCCGGGCAGGGCCAGGCCCTTGCGCGAGGTCACAAGGCCGCTGTTGTTGGCCTCCAGCAGCACCAGGCCGTCGGGACGGTTCTGCTGCACGGTGAACTGCAGGCCGCCGTCGGCCAGCACCATGCGGTCGCCGGCCTCCAGGGTCTCCAGGATCTCGGGGTGGTCGAAAGGCAGGAAGGGCAGCTCGTCCGTGCGCTGGCCGGAAAGGCCCAGCAGCAGCTGCATGCCCTTGGTGACCTGGATGGTCTTTTCCTGCACGACGCCCAGGCGGATCTTGGGGCCGGACAGGTCCTGCATGATGGTGATGGGCTTGTCCAGCTCCTTTTCCACGTCACGGATGTCATTGATGATACGGACGAAATCCTCGGCCGAACCGTGGGAGAAGTTCAGGCGGAAGACGCTGACGCCGGCTTCGACGAGCTGACGCAGCTTTTCCTTGGAGTTGGAAGCCGGGCCGATGGTGGCGACGATCTTGGTTCTCATAGGGTGTTCCTTGGATCATGCCCGTGCGGCGACACGGACTTTCTTTACAGCGCTGTATGTCCAGAAGAAACTATCCGGGCTTTCCAGCAGGTTGTCAAGCGCAAGGCGCCTTCAGCGCGTCCGCTGTCCCCAGGGGAGGCCCCGGACAGGGGGTTGAAATGATTCACAAATAAAATCACATGTCCGTCACCGTCCTGTCGCGCTCCCTTGACAGCGGGGGAAGGGGTGGGGCATAAGTGGGAAAACGTGGTAAATAGTGGGCGACAGGGGTAGGGCCGGTGGCAAATCTGTTTATCCAGAGCGCATATCGCAATCTCGACACCAAAGGCCGTCTGCTGCTGCCGCCAGAGTACAGGGATGCCCTGCTGGCCGCCGGAGACGGTTCCTTCTGGCTGACCATAGGCCTGTATGGAGGCCTCAAGGCCTACATGCCTGCGGACTGGGAAGCCATCGTCGAAAAGCTGAACAGCGTCCCTCTCCCTTCCATGAAGCTTTCCCACGTCAAAACGAAACTGCTCGGTCTTGCGCAGCGGATGGTCCCCGATGCGCAGGGCCGCATACGTATCCCGCAACCCCTGATGCGTGCGGCCGCCCTGGGAAAGGACGTGGTGCTGGTGGGGATGGCGGACAAGTTCGAGATCTGGGATCAGGCCCGTTTCGATGCCCTGCTGGTGGAGGACGTCAGCGATGAAGTGGCGGCCTGCCATCTTGATATAGCTCTTTAGAGGTAAGCATGACCATGCAGCAGCAGGGACAGGAACGAAATGCGGCCGATCTGCACATCCCTGTCCTGATGAAGGAAACCCTTGCGGCCCTGCAGCCCGTGCTGGATGCCGGAAGGGGTCGCCCCGTGCGCATCCTGGACGGCACGCTCGGCATGGCCGGGCACAGCTGCGCCATGTTGCGGGCCGCCCCCCGGGCGGAGCTCTGCGCCCTGGACAGGGACGAAGAAGCCCTGGAGCTGGCTCGGCGCCGGCTGGAACCTTTCGGCGGGCGCGTCCACACCTACCATTGCCGCTACAGCCAGTTCGAGGAAGCCCTCGACGATCTGGGCTGGGACAGGGTCGATGCCGTGCTGCTGGACATCGGCGTCTCCTCCCTGCAGCTGGATGAGGCGGAGCGCGGTTTCAGCTTTTACGGGGACGGGCCCCTGGACATGCGCATGGACCAGCATTCCGGCGCCCCCTCGGCCTGGCACTGGGTCAATCGCGAGAACTTCGACCGTCTCAAGGAATGCATCGCCACTCTGGGCGAGGAGCCGCAGGCCGGGCGCATCGCCCGGGCCATCGTGGATGCCCGCCAGAAAAGCCCCATCGATACCACCGCCCAGCTGGCGGCCCTGGTGGAGAAGGCCTACCCGCCCGCCTGGCGCGCCAAGGCCCGCCGCCATCCCGCCACGCGCACCTTCCAGGCCCTGCGCATGGCCGTCAACGATGAGCTGGGCGAGCTGCG
>ERZ773116.1841-NODE-1841-length-18429-cov-4.065527_pt1 | contig 18429 bp, 8 predicted proteins | sample MGYA00580563_ERZ773116 | MGnify/ENA primary metagenome ERZ773116 (study PRJEB29015, sample SAMEA2737864) | human gut metagenome | biome: human gut; feature: human-associated habitat; material: faeces | place: China | collected 2012 ... | reverse complement strand
TGCGCCACTGGGGCGTACAGCCGGAACTTCGCTACTGGCTATGTGAGAAATTCAACGGTCATTTTCTGGGTCTGCACGGACATTACGCCAAATACAATGTGGGCGGAATGTCATTTTTGAGTGATAACATGGAGCGCCACCGCTATCAGGGACATTTGTGGGGCGGCGGAATATCCTACGGCTACCAGTGGCTGCTCGGCAACCGCTGGAGTCTGGAGGCTGTGCTTGGAGTCGGTTATGCGCAGCTGGACCACTCCAAATATCCCTGTGCCACATGCGGCACCGTTCAGAAAAGTGAGAAGAAAAACTACTTCGGCCCGACAAAGGCTGCCGTGAGTATCATATACATTATAAAATAGGCAAATGATGAAAAGAATCTGTATATACGTGGCCTTGGGAGTGCTGGGCGCATTTTCCGCCCATGCCCAGGAGATAAATATCGGACAGACCGTTGCCCGGAAAATAAGCGACGACAAAGTGGAAGTGTCATTCAGTATGGATTGCAGCACGCTGCGTTTTCCCTCGCGCCGGCAGATGGTAATCACTCCCTTGATAATCAGCCGGTCGGAAAGCGATACGCTCGCCCTGCCTTCAGTCTGCATTGCAGGCAGAAACCGTTATCGCATGAACAAGCGGAAAGAACGTCTGTACGGCAAGGAGTATGGCAAAGCACCGGTTGCGGGAGAGGGACAGGAAATGATTCGTTTTAACAGGAAACGGGATATGCTGCTGGAATATAACGAAACAGTCCCGGCACAGGAGTGGATGTCCGGGGCACGTGTCGAGATATTCCGTGAACTGCTGGACAAGAACCACATGCTCGACCAGGCACATGACTTCTTCCGTGCTTCTGGAGCCTTGACCGCCATAGAGTACAAGGATGTCATAGAAGCCCAGTTGCGCACTTATCTGAAAGGCGGTTTCCAATTACTGTCTCTGAATGATTTTACCGGACAAGGATATGCACCGGTAGGCATTCTCGATCCTTTCTGGAATACCAAAGGGCTCATCACACCGGAAAAGTGGCGCGAGTTCTGTGCACCGACTGTTGCGTTGCTCCGTTTCGACAAACGCGCACTTTACAATGATGAAGTATTTGAAGGAAAAGCGGAAATATACAATTATGGACCTACCCTATTGAAAAACGCAAAAATCAATTGGAGTATCACCGACAGCAACGGTAAAACCCTTAAGAGCGGAAAACTGAAAACACAAACTGTCGGAAAGAACGGGGTATTTCCACTTGGCAGTTTCAGTTATGCATTGGACAATATCACTGAACCACAGAAGCTGACGGTCCATCTTTCTGTTGCACACGTAAAAAACAGCTGGGATATCTGGGTATATCCCCGTCATAGCAACTTAATGCAGTCCACTAGTGAAGTGCTCTACACCACAGTATTCGATGAAAAAGCAAAACAACACCTTGCCGATGGCAAGAAAGTGGTACTCTGCCCCAAACCTTCCAAAGTAAAAGGTCGTAAATCCGTGTTCCACAATCACTTTTGGAATCCGATAATGTTCAAATGGCCTCCTATGACCATTGGCTGTCTGATTCATGACGACCAGCCTATATTCGAGCATTTCATAACTTCCTACCATACTGACTGGCAGTGGTGGGACATTCTGGAAAATGCCAAGGTTATTGAGATGAAGGATGCTCCGGCAGCACTGCGGCCTTTCATACAAGTAATAGACCATTACGACAATAATGAAAAGCTCGGTATTGGTTTCGAAGCAAAAGTGAAGAAAGGCAGTCTACTGGTACTGGCCGTAGATACCCAGAAAAACATCAACGAACGTCCTGCCACCCAGCAATTGCTGGAAAGCATTGACCGCTACGTAAAGAGTGACAAATTCGCTCCACAAATTACCGTTGACGAGTCCTACATTGAATCATTCTTAAAGAAATAAATAAAGGAAATATGATGAAATTATTCTTGCTTTGGGCTCTTTTGTTGCTGCCGGTCGGACCGGCAGCAGCACAAGAGATAAAAATGTCACAAACAGCTCCATTGGAACAAGTTTATGGAGAAACTGTAGAAGATGATGCCTTACTGCCCATGAATGAACTGGATATGGATTTTGGCTATGCCCTCTATGAGACAACCGTTGATGTGGAAGAGGAGAATCCCACACTAACTATTGAAAACGTACGGGATTATGCTGTGGTCTATGCAGACGGCAAACTGCAAGGATATTTAAAAGATAGCAGTAAAAGTCTGAAAACCAATCTACCGATAGGTATACACAAACTTAGTATCTATACTGAAAATATCGGACGTATTACCTATGGCCCTGAAATTCTGGACAATTCAAAAGGTATCTACGGCAGCATAACATTGGGAAAGACAGATTTAGAAGGCTGGAAGATGACCCCATTGGAAATTAAGGAATGCGATGTGGCCGGAATAACTTTCAAAGAAGGTACCTCCTCCATCCCTTGCTTCCGTAAAGGTTGTGTCACAGTAAGCAATCCGGCACAAGAGACCTTTCTTGACGTGTCTGGCTGGGGAATGGGAGAAGTCTGGATAAACGGGCAATACTTGGGTGCCTACTGGGAAGAATATGCAGAAAAGACCCTGGAGATACCTGCCGGTGCTCTGATAGCAGGTAATAATGAAATAGTGGTATTTGAACTAAAAAATAACGAACAAGCTTCCATGACACTAACCGATAAGCCTATTTTCAAATAAGCCCTTGCATGTACTTGTTTATATTCCTTAAAAAAACGACCTTTGTGTAGGAGCAGATTCCGAAAAACGTGTCTTATTTAATGAGAATAGCATAATTATATATATCATGAAGAAACTAACATTTATCAGTTGCCTCCTTTTAAGTGGTTGCCTGGCCGGAGCAATGGCTGCAGACAAAAAGCAACCCATCTACAAAGATGCCAAAGCTCCCATTGAGGAGCGTGTAAATGACCTGGTCAGCAGAATGACACTGGAAGAAAAGGTACAACAACTCAACCAGTACACTTTGGGGCGGAATAACAACGAGAACAATCGTGGTGAGGAAGTAAAAAAAATTCCTGCCACATTAGGCTCCCTCATTTATTTTGATGAAGATGCCAATCTGCGTAACGAGGCTCAGAGAAAAGCAATGGAAGAATCACGTCTGGGTATCCCCATCCTTTTCGGATACGACGTCATCCACGGGTTCCGTACCATTTATCCCATCTCTTTGGGACAAGCATGTTCTTGGAATCCCCAATTGGTAGAACAAGCATGTGCCGTTGCCGCCCAGGAAGCACGCATGTCCGGGGTAGACTGGACTTTTTCCCCTATGATTGACGTGGCAAGAGACGGACGCTGGGGACGTGTTGCAGAGGGCTATGGCGAAGACCCTTATACCAATGCTGTATTCGGTGTCGCATCCATCAAAGGATACCAAGGTGAAGACATGTCCGACAGCAAGCGAGTAGCCGCCTGCCTTAAACATTATATCGGATACGGCGCTTCTGAAGCAGGACGTGACTATGTTTATACGGAAATCTCCAATCAGACTCTGTGGGACACCTATATTCCTCCCTATGAAGCTGGCGTAAAAGCCGGTGCCGCAACTTTAATGAGTTCATTCAATGACATCAGCGGCACTCCCGGAAGCGCCAACCATTACACGATGACAGAAATTCTGAAGAACCGTTGGAAACACGACGGCTTTGTTGTTTCAGACTGGTCTGCAGTACCGCAACTTATTGACCAGGGCCATGCTGCCGACCGCAAAGAAGCTGCCCGTCTGGCTTTCAACGCCGGCCTAGAAATGGACATGATGGGGCATTGCTATGACAGGCATATGGCAAAGCTGGTGGAAGAAGGTAAAATAAGCATGCAACTGGTGGACGATGCAGTAAAACGCGTGCTCCGTATCAAATTCCGCCTTGGACTTTTTGACAATCCCTACACCCCGACATCTACAGAAAAAGAGCGCTTCCTCCTTCCACAAAGCCTGACTATTGCAGAGAAACTGGCAGAAGAGAGCATTGTTCTACTGAAGAATGAAAACAAGGTACTCCCTCTGGCAAACGGGAACAAGCCAACTATCGCCGTCATGGGGCCTCTGGTAGAAAACTGTGCCGAGCTCCTGGGGTCATGGTATGGACATGGACATGCAGAAGATGTCCTCCCCATCAAAAAGGCGCTGGATGCAGAATTTGCAGGCAAGGCTGAACTGATTTATACCGAGGGTTGTGATTTCGACGGTAACGACACTTCCAAATTCAGTGAGGCACTGGCTGTAGCCCGGAAAGCAGATGTCATTCTACTCTGTATGGGTGAAAAGAAAAAGTGGAGTGGCGAAAACGCATCGCGTTCCATCATAGAACTGCCTGCCATTCAAGAGAAATTCATTGCTGAAATGAAGAAAGCAGGCAAACCGATTGTTCTGGTACTGGCTAACGGACGTCCTTTGGGACTCTCTAAAGTGGAACCTCTCTGTGACGCCATCGTTGAAATGTGGCAACCGGGAGTACCTGGCGGTAAACCATTGGCAGGTGTCTTGTCCGGCCGGGTAAATCCTTCGGGCAAGCTTTCCATTACTTTTCCACGTTCCACCGGACAGATTCCAATCTATTACAATCAGCGCAAAACAGCCCGTCCACAAAGTGGCAAATATCAAGACCTCCCCTCTACCCCACTGTATGAATTCGGATACGGCTTGAGTTATACCACCTTTAATTATGGTAATATCAACTTGCCCAAAGAAACCATCAGACGCGGTGAAAAGTTGGTAATGGAAATCCCAGTCACCAATGTAGGCAAACGTGACGGTGCAGAAGTGGTGCATTGGTTTATCTCAGACCCATTTAGCACGATTACCCGTCCATGCAAAGAGTTGAAGCACTTCGAAAAGCAACTAATTAAAGCAGGTGAAACACATATATTCCGCTTTGAAATAGACCCGATGCGTGATCTTGGTTTTGTAAATGCCAATGGTGAACATTTCCTTGAAAATGGAGAATATTATGTAATAGTGAAAGACCAGAAAGTAAAATTCACGGTTATAGATTAATCTTCTTTTTATATTGCAGGCCATCCTCCTTTCATCATTCTAAAAGACAGATGGCCTGCAATTTCTATTTTAGAACAAATAAGTATACTGTTCTCCTAAAAATTTCTTGATATGCTTCAAGGCTTTGGTTATTTGGGCCTCCACTGTCTTGACAGAAATACCCATTTCCCCGGCAATTTCTTGATTAGTCTTCCCTTCCTCCCTACTTTTGCGATAAACCTGCCCACATTTGTCTGGAAGGGAACAAACAGCTTCTTCAATCAATCGATTCAGTTCTTCCATCTCCACCGAAGTATCAGCAGCAAGAGCATATCCATATTCTTCTCCTCCCTCGATGGGAACCGTATCCTTTTCATCGCGTAAAGCATTCAGGCAACGATTACGTGCAGACTGGAAAAGATAAGCCTTGAATGAGATTTTAAGAGTCAAGTCGGCCCTACCCTCCCACAAATTCATAAAGATAGAAAGGGCCAGTTCTTCTATCTCCTGCTTGTCTCTCAGATAAAGGGACATGAAGCGGCAGAGTGAAACAAAATAAGTATCGAAAAGGTGCTTGAAAGCCTTCTCGTCATCTTGTTTGATTAACTGTAACAATAGGATATCATCTTCTGCAGGCATATCGAAGTTATATTAGATAAGGGCTTCTTGAGCGGCAAAGATACTAATATTATTTGTTCCTCGAAATTTATTAAAAAAATAATTGGAATCGGAATAAGGGTTAAACTCAAGTGATGTGTCATATAAGTGAAGGCCTATAAAAACATCATGATCATGAAAAAAAGTGTTCCTTGGAATTTAATCATTCCTAAGTTGAAACAGGAAATTTCCGCAGACGAAGAGCGGCAATTGGAGACTTGGTTACGCAGCAGTAACAACGAAGCGTTATTCAAGGAATTGCAACTGTTATGGGAAAAAATTCAGGCAAATGTAGAAAACTACACGCCCAATACCGAATATTATTGGAATGAACTTGTCAACCGTATGCACGCCAGCGAGCCTAAGCAGACTGAAAAACCTGCAAAGAAACGCTTCGAACTGAAACAGATATACCGCTACGCAGTAGCTGCATGTATAGCTGTTGCCATCGGTTGCTCATTCTACATAGGATTCCTTAACGGACAGCCTGAAGCCATGCCGCAGTTATACTCTAATTTGTCGGGTAAGTCTAAGGTTCTCCTTCCTGACGGAAGCGAAGTATGGATGCATACAGAGACCTCTTTGCAATACGGATCACAAATGAATAAGGATGAGCGTATCGTAAATGTAACTGGTGAAGCTTACTTCGATGTAGCACACGATGCTGACAAACCTTTTATTGTGCAGACAGAAGGTATGCGTATCGTAGTTCACGGAACCAAATTCAATGTCGATGCATTCCCCGGTTCGGAAAATACATTGGTGAGTTTGGTAGAAGGGTCCGTCTCTTTGGAAACCGAGACAGAGAACCGTTTCCTCAAACCGGGCGAAACAGCTACTTTTAATCGGAAAACCCTTACACTTAAGGTAGAAAAAGATGATGTACATTTTGCCTCTTCGTGGGCAAATACACAACTCGTATTCAGAAACCGTTCATTGGGAGACATTTGCAAACTGCTTTCTAAATGGTATCGGGTAAAGATAGACGTGGATCCTACATTATCCAATAAATATTTCTATACGTTTACGTTGCGTAGCGAACCGCTGGACGAAATACTCCGCATCATGGCACGCATCCAACCTATGAAATATACCTTTAACGAAGAGAATGAGTTGACAATTTCGTTTGCAGACACAAAACAAAAAGTAAAATGAAACAGTAACAAAATTAAAAACTTATGCCAAACAAACAAATGAGAAATGCACATTATTTAATAATTAACGAAAAGTAAACACCTACATTAATCTTTAAATTTAAGACAATTATGGATATAAGAAAACAACTCATCATTCTTATACTGGTACTTCTATGTGCCCCGGTTTCTGCACAAAAGAAAGAGAAACTGATCACACTGAAGTTCACAAATATCCCATTATCAGAGGCTATGCCAAAAGTGGAAAAGCAAAGTGGATACACTTTCTTCTATGAATCGCAGCAAATAGACATCAAACAGAAAGTCAGCTTGAATGTTAAGAATGAAACTATTAATAAGACAATAGCAGCCTTATTGAAAGGGACCAATGTTAAATTTGAAATCGACGCAACACACATTATTTTATATACCGGAAAGAATAACAAGGCAATATCCGGACAACCACAGAACATCTCTGGTACAGTAATTGACGAAAGTGGTGAACCGATTATCGGAGCAAATGTCATGGTGGAAGGAACCAGTACTGGTGTCATTACAGATCTTGACGGAAAATACACAATCAACGCACCGGCAGGGAGTAATCTCAAAATCTCCTATATCGGTTATGTGACACAGACTGTAAAAGCTGGTAGAAACAGTACCGTAAAGTTAGTGGAAGACAGTAAAACACTGGCAGAAGTCGTGGTAATCGGCTATGGTACACAGCGTAAGTCCGACCTGACTGGAGGTCTGGTATCAGTAGACCAGAAGAAACTGAACATGATAAATAGCAGTAACTTGATGGACCGTCTCGCAGGACAAATTCCGGGCTTAAGCGTAACTACTGGTGATGCGAAACCGGGGGCAGACCAAACCCTCCGTGTACGTGGTGAAAACTCATTAAGTGCTGACAATGCACCGCTTATTGTATTGGACGGTATTCCTTACAATGGTTCTTTGAGTGATATTGACCCAAACATCATCGAAAGCCTTAGTGTCTTGAAAGATGCTTCCGCAGCAGCTATCTACGGCTCACGCGGTTCCAATGGTGTTATCTTGATTCAATCAAAGAAAGGCAAGAAAGGTGCACCCCAAGTTACATACAAAGGGCAGTTCAGAATGTCGCAACCCCAACAGACTATTGATGTGATGACTCCAGACGAATACATCACATTTAAACAAGACATTGCACGCCTGAAAGATGGATGGAGCGGAGACCAATTGGCTCCTGAGAATATTCTGAGTGCCAGCGAACTTATAAATTACAAGAAAGGCGTTACAAACGACTGGCAGGACTATATTTTCCGCAATGCATTTACCATGGAACATCAAGTAGGCATTTCCGGAGGTACTGAAAGCACCACTTATATGGGGGCAGTTTCCTATCTGGATCAAGAAGGTGTAGTCTACAATTCTGCTATGAAACGTTACAATATCAATTTGAATGTCACACAAGTATTAAACAAATGGCTGACTATTGGTATACAGACCCAATTTATTCAAAGAGATGGCGGTGGTATAACCCCGAATATTGAACATGCTGTAAAGCAAAGTCCTTATGGTATCTACAAAGATGAAAACGGCAAGTATTATGAAGAACCTATGGACCAATCCCTGATTATTAACCCGATGGCCAATGTCAATGCCGACCAAGATCAAACAAGACGTAACTTCTTCATCAACACCTATGCTGACATTCTGTTGCCGGTAAAAGGTCTTTCAGCCCGTACAACCTTTGGTTACAACTATCGTAGCGACTTTACCGGCACATACTATGGCCGTGACACCAAAGACGGTAGAACAGCCAGCGGAAAAGCCAGCATCAACAATGAACACTACTGGGATTACACTTGGGAAAATCTGCTCAAATATAATCGTGAATTTGGCAAGCACCGTTTCGACGCTACAGGTTTGTTCAGTGTACAACAAACTCAGAAAAAGACTTCCAAGTCAAGTGCCGAAAGTTTTGTAAACGATGATTCCAGTTATCATAACATCAATGCAGGTGAAAAGAATAAAACCGTAAGTTCTGGTTTATCAGAAACCTCGATGCTGTCTTATATGCTTCGCTTGAATTATTCATATGCAGGAAAATATATGTTGACCCTGACCGGACGTTCCGACGGTTATTCTGCCTTCGGTGCAAACAACAAGTATGCATTCTTCCCGTCAGTGGCTGCTGCATGGAACATTGCTTCCGAAAGTTTTATGGAAAATGCACAAAACTGGCTGGACCAATTGAAGCTCCGCGTATCTTATGGTTCTAACGGTAACCAAGCCATCAACCCCTATCAGACATTGGACCGTCTGCACCTCACAAACTATATCTGGGGTGACGGTGGAGCAGGTGTCAACGGTGCTTATCTGGCCAACGACGGTGTCGGAAATCCGAATCTAAAGTGGGAAACAACCCAAACATTCAACGTCGGTATCGACTATTCATTCTTCAACGGCCGTATCAACGGTAACATTGAAATGTATGTCGCCAACACAAAAGACTTGCTGATGAAACGTACTGTTCCTATCATGAACGGCTATAAAACCATTTGGGATAATGTGGGTAAAACACGCAATAAAGGTGTTGAATTTACCTTGAACACCGTCAACATACGTAATAAGGACTTCGAATGGAGCACCGGAATCATCTTTTCACTGAACCGTGACAAGATTGTAGACCTACGTGGTGACAAAAAAGATGATATCACCAATAAATGGTTCATCGGCAAACCCTTGCGAGTTTACTACGACTATGACGTCGACGGCATCTGGCAGGAAGGTGACAAATTCACCTATACCGCAGCAGACGGTACAGAAAAAGAGATCCAAAAAGGTGCCAAACCAGGTTCTGCCAAAGTGAAAGATGCAGACGGAAACGGTTATATTGACTCCAATGACAAAGTTATCATCGGTTCAAAGAATCCAAGCTTCCTCATGTCTATGAGCAATACATTGACTTACAAGAACTTTTACTTGTCATTCCTACTGAATGGAACCTTCAAAGTTACACGTGAGTTGAACGAAGCCAATATCGGAAGTTGGAGTTACAACTTATACAACTATCTGCATAATGCCGATTACTGGACACCGGAACACACCAATTCCAAATATGCTTCTCCAGCATATAACAACTTCGACGGACACAGCTATTACAAAGACTTTACATACATCCAAATAAAGAATATCACTTTAGGATACAATTTTGAAAAGAATTTTGTAAAGAAATTGGGACTGAGCGGTTTGGGAGTCAATATCAGTGTGGAGAATCCTTATACATTCTGTGACATACGCAGCGTATTGAACTATGACAACAGTTGGTTTGCCTCTTACCCGACTGCACGTTCCTACGTACTTGGACTGAACTTATCATTCTAAACTTACTTAAATATATATACAATGAAAAATTATATATCAAAAGCAACTCTAGCTCTGTTAGTAGCTCTGTCTGCTACCGGTTGCTCTGACTTTCTGGATGAGAAACTGAAAAGTGAACTAGCTCCGGACAACACATATACAAGTTCCTATGGTTTCGAAGTAGGTTCTACCGGACTTTATGCCGAAGCACGCTCTGAATACAACACTTGGGGTGAAAACGGTGCCTTCATGCACAATGCCGCTTGCCCTTACGAAGCATTGCAGATTGCCACTGACCTTGCTACCATGGGTACCAAAGACGGTTCTATCCAACCGTTCGGTTTCTTGACATTAACTCCAAATACCGGTATTGTAGGCTCCTACTGGAACTGGGCTTATAGTCTGATTGCAGGAGCCAATGAGATGTTGAAATACTCGGAAATAAACACGAACTGGGATAATAGCACAGACAAGGCGCTCTATCAGGCAGAATCACGTTTTTTCCGCGCCTATGCATACCGTACATTGGTTTATCTGTATGGAGACGTTCCTTATGTAGACAAGATTCAAGATCAGTTCAGAATCGATTTTACCCGTACACCGAAGGAAGAGGTTATTGCCCACATGGTAGAAGACCTTCAGTTTGCTGTCGAGAACCTGCCTACTGACCCTGATGCCGTAAAAGTCGGCAAGCTGACCAAATGGGCGGCAGAACACTTACTAAGTGAGGTTTACTTGATGCAGGGTGATTATGCAAAGGCTGAAACTGCCGCAGAGAATGTCATCAACAGCGGATATTTCCACTTGATGGAAGACCGCTTCGGTGAAAAGGCAAAAGCAAACGGCGATGTGTTCTCCGACCTATTCGTTGAAAACAATCAAAATCGCACATCCGGCAATATGGAAAGCATTTGGGTCATGCAGTTTGAATATAACACTACTGGTGGCGGTACAAATTCCGATGACTGGACACGCCGTGCCTGGGAACCCAAATACTTCGAAATTACCGGTTTTGTTTTGGCAGACTCACTGGGTGGCCGCGGCTTGTCGCAATTGGTACCAATGAAATGGTGGATTGGAGAAGATACCGGTTTCTTTGATGAAGAAGACATTCGTAATTCCGAATACAACATCAAACGTAACTGGTATTACAACAACGAGAACATGCCCGACCTTTATGGTAAAAAAGCCACGATTACAGACGAAACATGGTTTACCACCTTCCGTCTTTATCCGGCTCTGACAAAATTCTTCTATGGCCGTTCCGAAAACCTTTCTTTGACCGGTTCCTACCGTGACCGCATGAAGTTCCGTTTGTCCGAGACTTATCTCTTACTCTGCGAAGCAAGGTTGGGGTTGAACGATATTTCAGGTGCCCGCGAAGCAATCAATGTTGTACGCCGTCGCGCGCATGCTCCTGAAATTACGGACAGTGAAATGACCATGGACTTCTTGCTGGACGAACGTATCCGCGAGTTGGTAGGTGAAGAATCACGCCGCTTTACCTTATGCCGTACCGGCAAATTATTGGAGCGTACCCGCAAATACAATACAGAATCGGGGCCCGTTATGCGTGATTACCACACATTATGGCCGATTCCTCAGAGCATAATCGATTCAAATACGGGTGCAGAATTCCCGCAAAACGAGGGATATTAACAGCACAAAGACAAAATAAAACACGAATAAAGGTAAAAAGATAGTTTTCAAGATTCTCATAAAGGGAATTGTCCGCGTCCATTGAGAACAAAGGCAATTCCCTTAATTTTATCAATAAACAATCATGAAGATACACAGACAATTAACAGCAGCAGCCTTTCTGTTTATCAGTATGGCAATCATGGCACAAGTGCCATTCAGCAAAAAGGAAGTAAAAGAGAAAATGAAGCAAGTGGCAGACTGGCAAATTTCCAATCCTAACACTGCCCACGAACACCACGACCTGGATTGGACCAATGGAGCACTTTATGTAGGTATGGTAGATTGGGCTAAACTGGCAGAAGAGGAGTACAATGACAGCACCTACTATCAATGGCTCTATAAAATAGGAAGACGAAACTGCTGGCAACCCCATCAGCGGTTGTACCATGCAGACGATATAACCGTTTCCCAATCATTCATTGACTTATACCGTAAATATAAAAAAGAGGAAATACTGGCTCCTACCCTGGCACGTACGGAATGGATTGTCAACCATCCATCCAACGGTACATTCAAACTGGAGTATGGTGACAACAAAACCCTAGAACGCTGGACCTGGTGTGATGCCTTGTTTATGGCCCCCCCGGTTTATGCCAAGCTATACCGTGAAACCAACAACCGGAAATACCTCCAATTCATGGACAATGAATACCGGGCTACCTACGAATACCTATTCGATAAGGAAGAGAACCTTTTCTACCGCGATTGGCATTATTTCGGTAAAAAAGAAGCCAATGGCAAAAAGGTGTTCTGGGGACGTGGAAATGCCTGGGTACTGGCCGGTCTGGCAGAAGTATTGCAGGAGTTGCCCAAAGGCTTGATGGAACGCGCTTATTACGAAGAACTGTTTATCCGGTTATGCACACGTATCGCCGGATTGCAGAACGAAGACGGTTATTGGCATGCCAGCCTTCTGGATCCGGCTTCTTATCCTTCTCCCGAAACCAGTTCCACCGGTTTCTTTGTATATGCGTTGGCCTATGGCGTAAATGCGGGACTCTTGAATGAAGACGATTTCATGCCAGTCATTATAAAAGGCTGGAAGGCACTGACCGATGCTGTAGATGCAAGCGGTAAACTTGGCTGGGTACAGCCTATCGGTGCCGACCCCCGTAAAGTGACGCGTGACATGACAGAAGTTTACGGTGTCGGTGCGTTTCTTGCAGCAGGATGCCAGATATACAAGATGGCTGTAGATACGGAAGCTGATTATATAAAAATCTGGCCAGACAGAAAAACCATGCAGGGAAACCCTTTAAGTGGTTGGGTTGTTTATGCAAATGAGAATGTCAGCGATGACTTCTGGAAGAAATACGACCATATCTATGTACCGGAAAAAGGAACAACCGTGAAAATCTCCGATTATGCACGCACACTCTATATCCGTACGCATTGGAGTACCTTCAATCCCGCCGAAGGAGTCTACGGCTGGGATACCAACGAAAAGTTGAAAAAAGTAATTCAAGGGGCACTCGACAGAGGTATGCGTCTCTCTTTCCGTGTAGTTGTCGACAGCCGCGACCGAAAAAATGAAGCCACTCCGGCCTATGTATTCGATGCAGGAGCCAAATACTATACAGACAATGGAAAACGCTCTCCCTATCCTGATGACCCTATCTTCCAGGAGAAATATGCAAAGTTCATAGAAGCATTTGCCCAAAAATACAATGACCCTGACCTGGTGGAATTTATAGACGGCTACGGTCTTGGCAAATGGGGTGAGGCACACACTATGAAGTACATTGACCCCAAGAACCGGGAAGCTGTGTTCAATTGGATTACAGACCTCTACGTCAAACACTTCACCAAAGTACCTTTAGTTATCAACTACCATCGTTGGATGGGTGCAGGCAAAGACTGGGCAGGTGAGGAGAATTTTGATCCCGATAGTAAACGCTTGTTGGACAGCGCTTGCGAGAAAGGCTTTTCCTTACGTCATGATGCTTTCGGAATGAGAGAGTATTACGGCCAGTGGGAGCGAAACTATGTGAAACCTTGGATTATGAAACGCCCGGTTCTACTGGAAGGTGGATGGATTGTGAGCAAGCACCCTTATCACAATGACCCGAGCGGTTACAAAACAGCCAAAGATGTGCGTATCGGAGAATTTGAAGACGGTCAGGAAGCTCATGTCAACATGATGGATTTCCGTGTAGGAGACGAAACCATGAGTTGGTTCCGTGATGCCTATCCTTTGGTTGAGCGTTTCATCTCCGAAGGAGGTTATCGTTTATATCCCGATTCCATTGTAGTTCCCAAAGAAATGAAGAGTGGTTCAAGAATAAAGATAGTACATCGCTGGAACAACTTAGGCTGGGGATATTGCCCAACCAATATACCACAATGGAACCAAAAGTATAAAGTAGCTTTCGCATTATTGAACCAAGACAATCAAGTAGTCTACTCTTATCTGGACAACAATACTGATTTATCCGTCTGGATAAAAGGCTATCCCACTTCCTATGAGTTCACTCCCAAACTTCACGGGGTAAAAAAAGGAACCTATACCTGGGCAGTAGCTTTAGTCGATACAACCAAAGGCAATGGAAGCAATGTTAAGGGGCTGGATATCTCTGCCAAGGGAACCTTCACTAATTCTGGTTGGTTAAAACTGTCAGAAGTAACTGTAAAATAAATAAGACACCCCATCGACTTTATAAACAAGAGGCTGAATTCAATCTTGAATTCAGCCTCTTGTTTATAAAGTCCAATCCATCTATTTCTTTTGCGGCAACCCCTTCAGCAAGTGGTCCACCGCCGCTTTCAGCTGTGCATCTTCTCCCTTCAAAACAGCTTCCGGCTCATTATAAACCAAGATGTCCGGCTGTAAAGTCCGGTTCTCCAGATAGTTACCCTGCATATCCACACAACCTACCTGCGGAATACCGAATACAATACTTGGATCAATCTGGCTTTCCCACCAGACAGCAGTCATGGTTCCTGCCACTGGAGCACCTATCAGCTTACCGATACCCAACGTCTTGTACACAAAAGGAGTACCGTGGGCATTGCTGTAATTATCCTCGCAAACCAACATACACGAAGGTTTCAGCCATCTATCAAAAGGATCGCTGCCGATGTACTGGCCGCGCGGCACAAAGCGTTCATACTCCTTGCCGCTAAGTAACGTCGCTACTTGTTCGTGCAGCCACCCGCCTCCGTTATGGCGGGTATCCACCACAACAGCCTCTTTCTTACGACTGCTTTCGCTCAACAAATCGGAGTAAATCTTACGGAAGCTCGGACTATCCATACCTTTGATGTGAATATAAGCAATGCGCCCACCGGAATATTCATCCACCTTCTTGCGACAGTTTTCCACCCAGCGCTTATACAACAGCTCATTCTGGGCACCGTAAGATATGGGCTTCAAGGTTTCTTCAAACCGCTTTCCGGTAACAGGATTATAGACCGAGAGAATCACCTTGCGGCCTGTCTTACCTTCGAGTAACGGGAAATAATCAGCGCCAGCCTTAATGGCAACACCATCCACTTTCTCGATAATACAGCCCGGCTTGACATCCGTCTTTTTCTTCGTCAATGGACTCTGAGCTATAATTTCTTTAATCTTCAGTCCATCGCCCGCATAAGCTTCATCATAGAACACTCCCAAAGCTGCCGTAGGAAGTGCTGCGCCCGAAGCATAATAACGCGCTCCCGTATGAGAACCGTTCAATTCACCCAGCATCTCACTCAGCATTTCCACAAAATCGTAGTTATTGTTGATATAAGGCAAGAAGCGCTTATAAGTTTCTTTGTATCCATTCCAGTCCGTACCTTGCAAGTCTGCCACATAGAACTTATCATTTACCTGCTGCCAGATGTGGTCGAAGATATATTCACGCTCACCGTAAGGACGGTAATCGAAGAAAGCCTCAAATTCAATTGGAGAAATCTTGCTGCCTTCAATCTCTATCTTCTTCATTCCGTCGCGGGCACAAAGGAAGATATTCTTCCCTTCCTTGTCAGGCTGCAAAGCGCCTGCACCTACTTTCTTCAAAAGAACTTTTGTAACATTCTCTTTCAGATTGTGTTCCCAAAGATCGTACCCATCCTCGAAAACAGAAAGATAATAGAGTTTATCCCCTTTAGCAGAAAGCATGGCATCTGCCATATGCGAGGAGTTGACGGTCAGGCGTACAATACGGTCAAAGCGGTTTGCGAGATCGAACTTCAACGGCTCTACCTTTTTCTCCTTATCTTTGTCGGCATCCTCTTTTTTCTTCTTGGCATCCTTTTCGTCTTTCTTCCCGGCTTTTTCCTTCTCCGCCTTCTCCGCTTCCTCGAGTAAAGCGGTTTCTTCCTTGTTCATCAAAAAACGGTCGTATGCTTCAGCATCAAAGAACATGATATAAGTATCGTCTTCGGCTCCCCAACTGCCGTGGCTGCGATACCCCGCACGGTCACTGGTCCAAATCATGGCTTTTCCGTCCAATACCCATTTGGCATTGCCATCGTTGTATCCGCTTTCGGTCAGGTTCACCATTTCACCCTTGCCATCGGCATTCAGCAGCACAACATCTTTGTTGTTCCATCCACCTACACCGATATAGTCCGAAAGAATCCATTTGCTGTCCGGACTCCACTGGAACCACTGGTCACCGTCCGAATAAGAGTATTGGTACTTGCCATCCATAACGGTACGCACAGCCTTCGTCTTCAGATTGATGACACGGATGGCGCTACGGTTTTCGAGAAAAGCAATCTCTTTACCGTCGGGGCTGTATTGGGGTTGGAAAGAAGCGGCATCCGAGTTTGTCAGGCGTTCTTCCTTCAGCTCTGTGGCATAGGTAAACAGCTTCTCGTCCTTACGCACAATCGTCGAAGTGTAAAGTTGCCAAAGCCCGCCGCGTTCGGAAGCATAAACCAGTGTCCGCCCATCGGGGGCAAAGTCTACGGTACGTTCCTGACAAGGAGTATTCGTTATCTGCTTCGTAGTCTTATATTCCACTGAAGTGACGTAGACATCGCCGCGCAAAACGAAAGCCACTTCCTTACCATCCGGAGACACTGCCATTTCCGTGGCACCGCTACTCTTAATCTGGCGGATAATGTCCTTGTCGTTTCTGTCGGAAACAATGCTGATGTTCACCTTTTGCGCTTCTCCACCGGGAAGCAGGGTGTAAATCTCACCATCAAATCCATAGCACAACCTTCCGTCCGTAGCGGCACTGAGATAGCGTACCGGATTTTTGGTATAGTGCGTCAACTGCACGGCCTTCGCATCTCCGGGAGTACGTCGGTAGATATTGAAAGAGCCGTTTTCCTCACTCAGATAGTAGAATGTTTTTCCATCAGGAGCCCAAACCGGTTCACGGTCTTCTCCTCCGAAAGTGGTCAGCTGGCGGTACTGCGGTTCTTTTCCTGGAGTATACATCCAGATGTCACGAGCAATGGGCGATACGTGATGTTTACGCCAGTAGTCCTCGTAACCTTTCTTATCCTGATACAACATCGCTCCCTCCTTATTGATGGAGATGCACTCCATAGGCATGGACGAAATCATCGTCGGGCGCCCTCCCTCCACTGATACTCGATAGACCTGGTTGAACTGCCCGTTAGAGGGAAAGACAACAGCCTCGGCAGACGGCATGATGCCCGCAGAGAACAAGATATGTCCGGCATCTGTAAAAGCAAGCGGTGTTTCGCTTCCCGAGTGGGTAGTCAGCCGTCGTGGTTCGCCTCCGTCTTTGGCCACAATGTAGACGTCCAGGCTTCCCATACGGTCCGAAGCAAAAGCAATCCGCTTACTGTCCGGACTCCATACCGGATCCGTATCATATGCAGGATTGGTAGTTATCTGCATGGCACGTCCACCGGTAACCGGCACCGTATAAATATCTCCCTTATACGTAAAAGCAATGGTGGTCCCATCGGGAGAGATAACACTATGACGAATCCAGAGCGGAGCATCTTGCGCAAAAGTAAAACCTGCCAGGCAAGCGGCAGCAATACCTAATAGTAGTTTTTTCATAATGATTCTTGTTTTTGGAGAATAAAAAAACCTCACGACTTTTCCTTTCGGAAAAAGACCGTGAGGTTTGCTTATCATTTTAAGTTACCCTCAATTAGAGAGCACCTACTTCCTTCAAAGCGGCATTTGTCTTGTGAACGGCAGCAGCGCTGGCAGCAAATTTAGCTTTTTCGTCAGCAGTCAGTTCCAGTTCAACGATTTTCTCGATACCGTTCTTGCCAAGGATTACGGGAACACCGATACAGATGTCTGATTCACCGTATTCTCCTTCCAGATATACTGAACAAGGAATCATCTTCTTCTGGTTGTGGATGATAGACTCAACGACATAAGCGCCTGCCGCACCCGGAGCATACCATGCAGAAGTACCCAGCAACTTAGTCAGTGTAGCACCACCTACCATAGTAGAAGCTACCACTTCGTTCAGTTTTTCTTCGCTCAGCAGTGTGCTTACCGGCTGTCCTTTGTAAGTAGCCAGACGAGCCAACGGAATCATGGTAGTATCACCGTGACCACCGATAACCATGCCTTCCACTTCGTTGGCGTTGCAGCCCAAAGCCTGAGACAAGAAATATTTGAAACGAGAGCTATCCAAAGCACCACCCATACCGATGATACGGT
>ERZ773116.1832-NODE-1832-length-18495-cov-3.994740_pt1 | contig 18495 bp, 13 predicted proteins | sample MGYA00580563_ERZ773116 | MGnify/ENA primary metagenome ERZ773116 (study PRJEB29015, sample SAMEA2737864) | human gut metagenome | biome: human gut; feature: human-associated habitat; material: faeces | place: China | collected 2012 ... | reverse complement strand
ACGAAAACGGCAGACTGCTCGAAGAAGAATTACGGCAGAGAGAAGAAATCAACGAGCTGATCATGACCGAGGACTGCATTGAAATGACCTGCCACCTGCAATATTGCCACAACTGTCAGACCGATCCGGTGAGCTTGCTATCCGTCCTCGGCTGTAACATTTATGACAAACACGGTCACGAGCCTGCGTATGATTCCTCCGACGAGGATCATACGCAGGCTCTGTCTATGTAAAGGAGTGCGCCTATGATTATAAAAGCGGACTTAAAATACAAACAACCGGATTATAATCTGCCAAAGTATAGCATTGAGAAAGTAGTGCGTTTGTCCCCGAATGAATTTACCGAATTTGTTTCCGATCCTCTCGGCTATTACGATTTTATTCGTAATTTTAATGAAGAAGGACATAGAAATTACTCTGATCACACTCCGTGTCTGCTTTTGCTTGGCGAAGGTTATGAAGACGGTTATATTATCGACACACAGGGTTATGACTATGCACGCTATACGGCACATATTCCGAACGCCGAACAACTGGCGATTGCAGTCAAATATCCAAGTCTCAATAATATTATGCGTGAAACAGCTTTGGCGGCGGATATCGAAATGTGCAATATGCTTGAAAACGGTAATAAGGAATATGTAATAAACATTGATGAGGTACGAAATCGTTTTAGGGGTGTGGGATTCAGCGAGGATCTTTTATATGCTGCAATCAATGACAGACCGGAAACGGAATCTGCCGAATTTGACGGCGCACATATTCTTTGCAAGATAAAGGATGAATATGTTCGGCACGCAGAACCGTATCAAGAATCAACACAGGATGATGTGGAAATCGCAATCGCCAAACATATTTTGTGGCAAAATGATGCAGGCGGCGAACAGGCCGTCTTTTCAAACTGTGTGTTCAGAGAACTTAATTTATCTCACCATAATATGTTAAACGCCGTATTTGAAAACTGTGAATTCATCGGAACAGATTTCAGCGGGTCAGAACTCTGTTTTGTAGTCATGAATAACTGCCATTTTATCGGATGCGATTTTACCGGCGTTACTGCGGAGGAATCGGAGTTTAAAAAAGCAGTTTTTGAGGAATCGGTATTTAATAACGGCATATTTACTCACAGTAATTTTACAGGTGCGATGTTCAGTGATTGTGAAATGTACGGAGGCAGTCTGCAAAATTCCTGCTTTGACGCTGTGAGCAACAAAGATTTCATTAAAGGGCAAGTAAACACATCCGGCATCTCCTATGATGAATCCGATTGGTTGGACATAGAACAGCAGGGTGTAAATATGTTGATGTAAGGAGGATTTTATGGTACGAAATAACGGTTGGATTTATAAGGCAGTGAAAAAAGATGCAACATACTTATAGTTTTTTTACAAACGAGCAAGAATGTATCAGGGCTATACTTGACTTGCATAACGGCGGTAAAGAAATAGATCTTGATCCGATGTACAACAAAGGGATGTTTTATAAAGCTCTTATCAAAAAGCCACCGTTACGCTATGACATTAATGCAGAAAGCAAAAACTATGACGCAATACAAGGCGATGCCGCTTCACTGCCATTGCCGGACAATTCCGTAGGTTGTATGATACTTGATCCGCCGTTTATGTTCGGCACTCATGGGCAAACCAAAAACAGCGTTATGAACAAGCGGTATACAATGTTTGATACCTTTGAACAGCTAAAGGAATGTTATATCGGAATACTCACCGAAGCATATCGACTGTTAAAAAGGAACGGTTTGCTTATTTTTAAGTGTCAAGATTATACGGATGGCAAGACAACTATGACGCATTGCCTTGTTTGGATGTGGGCAGTTAAATGCGGCTTTTATGCAAAAGATATTGCTATTCTCAATTTACCGATAGCAAAGGTGTATAACGGAAGCCTACGCCAAAGGCATCTTCGCAAAAGCCATTGCTATTATTGGATATTCACTAAAGGCGGCTGTGACAAATTCACGGCCGCCGAAATTTTGAAAGGAACTGATAATATATGAAAAAAGCAACCATAACTATTTCCTATGATGAAGAAAAGCTAAATGCACTAAAACTATACCTCTCGCAAAAAGGTACAACAGTTGAGGATGAGCTTAATAAGGATATGGATACGCTGTATACCAAATCTGTGCCTGTCGGTGTTCGCGAATTTATAGAAATGAGGAACGGCACACCTCCGACAAAGCCTGCTGCTCCCAAGCAAAAGAAAACGAAAATTTCTGTTCCCTCTGCCTTGGGCGAAGCTGCACAGGAGAAAAAGCCGAATGAATAAATCTGTAAATGAAGCATTTGAAATAGCGGTAATACATTTACATGATTCTGATGATGACATCCATTTAACAAGCGAACTTCGCAGTAGTCTATTTGAAATTGCCTATGCCTATCACTTTTTCATGAGAGCCGATGTCGGCAAAGTAACCCTTGACAGCCTTGCGATTAACTTCGGGGAATACACTCTGATAGACTTGCCGACCTTTGCAATTCTCAGTGATGCCATCGGTAAGGATGACCGCATCAAAACTATTGCTGACTTTGATTTTGAAGATAATAAGATAAGTATTTGGGAACAGGATAAAAATGTATGGAACACTTATTTGTTAGATGACATATCTGACGCTGTTAAAAAGGCAACAGTTGACCCGAATTTTTCTCTGGAAACTCAAATACAGATATTCAAAAATCATTTAATCGGCAAAGAGCTTGTGCAAAATTTGCTTGAAAGAAATATCGACAGCGAAAGTTATGAAACGGCAGATATAGAAAATTGCGACGATGATGAGTCACCCATAATGACAATGTAGCCTTTCAGGGCGACTGTCAGACGATTTGTGCGAGGTTTGATAGCAAGACGGGAAAACACCCGACTTGCCTCATATCTCGCTGTTTCGGGCGGTTTAAGAGCCTTGTTGCACCGAGCGCAGGTGAGCAATATACAGGGTCGAATTTTAAGCAGGTGAAAAGGCAGGCGCTACCAATGCGCCCTTGCCCGACTCACATCGGACGGCAGAGCCGACCGTTAAAGGCTTTTCAGGCAAAATTAAATCGTATTTTCTGCGTTGCTACTATATTCGCAGTTGCCCGAAACGGTTGCAAACCAACACCTAAAATCCGCTTAAACAAGGCATTTTCATAGGCGTCGAAATACCAAAAAGGAGATGGAAAATATGTCTGCAAATAAAGAAAAGCAACGAGTTTCAGCGTGGCTCTATCCCGAAACTATTGACAGAATTAAAGACCTATACCGTATGGACGATTGCCGAAACAGATCTGAATTTATAGAAAAAGCTATAAGATTTTATATCGGCTACCTTACGGCAGAAGACAAAACAAATTATTTACCGAATATATTTTTGTCAAATATGAAAAGCCTTGTTGCGGAAAGTGATAACCGCACAAGCAGAATGATGTTCAAAATTGCGGTAGAGCTTGCTATGCTGCAGAATATCATTGCTAATCTAAATGATATTGACAAACAGTCACTCGCCCGACTGCGCGGCGGTTGCGTTGATGAAGTTAAAAGGCTTGGCGGCAATATCACATTTGAAAACGCATTGGATTGGCAGAAGGGCTGATTAAATGGCAAAGCTCATTACCAAATTCAAATATATTAAGCCGACAGAAAAAGTCGGTGAATATTTGAAATATATTGCCACCCGTGAGGGCGTTGATAAAATAGATGACAGCAAAAAGAATTTGCCTGCGACCGTAAAGCAAAAGCAGCTTATTGATAAATTATTGCTTGACTTCCCCGACTCAAAGGAAATGCACGAATATGAGGACTACCGAAGCCGAATGACTATCGGTACTGCCACCGAATTCATTACAAGAACGCTTGAAGATAATGCAAACGAGATGATGGACAGTAAAACCTATGCCGACTATATTGCTACTCGACCGAGAGCGCAGCGGTTTGGCGAACATGGTCTGTTCACCGATGACGGCGTTGCAATAAATCTTTCAAAGGTATCTAAAGAGCTAAATGTTCACAAAGGCAATGTATGGACGGCAATAATGTCTTTGCGCCGCGAGGATGCGGCGCGACTCGGTTTTGATAACGGTTGCCGTTGGAGAGATATGCTCAGGACGCAAACGCAAACTTTATCGGAGGCTTTAAAAATACCAATGGAAAATTTGCGTTGGTATGCCGCTTTTCATAACGAAAGCCATCATCCGCATATTCACTTAATCGCATATTCGGTTAACGAAAGCGAAGGTTATTTATCCCCAAAGGGAGTTAATAAACTTAGGTCGAGCATTGCAAAAGATATATTGCACCAAGACTTACTTTCGGTATATGAAAAACAGACCGAACATCGTAACACCTTAAAGAGTGAATCAAAGGAACTTATTGCCGAGCTTATCACTAAAATTAACAACGGTATATATGATAATCCTGCGCTCGAAGAAAAACTGACACTGCTTGCAAAAAGATTATCTAACACAAGCGGTAAAAAAGTGTATGGATATTTAAAATCAGATGTTAAAGATCTCATAGATTCCATTGTGGATGAGGTAGCAAAAGATGAACGGGTCTCTGCTCTTTATAATTTATGGTACGAGTATAAAGAAGAAGTATTGCTTACCTATTCTCAAAGCCTGCCTAAAAGAGTTCCGTTATCACAAAACAAAGAGTTCAAATCTGTTCGAAATACGGTAATTGAAGAAGCGATGAATATCGTAATGAGAAATGCATTGACGAATGAAACGCTCGGTGATGAATTGCCGGATCCGGATTATTACATAACCGAAACAGATGATGTTCAAATTGATCCGGCAGACGAATCCGATAACTTTACGGAGAAAGCAGAATCAAGCGATAAGTGGCGCCCATATGCTCTCGCAAAACGGTTGCTTGACCGAGAAACCGAATATTACAACCCAAGTGAAGCGGTGCATTGCCTTATACAAGCGGCAATGCAAAATTTATCGGTTGCAAAGTATAGGCTGGGAAAGCTCTTTCTGCAAGGCGAGGATGTCCCACAAAACTCAATCTATGCCCTGTATTGGTTAGAAGAAGCCGTAAAGGATGACAATCCTTACGCAGAGTATCTGCTCGGAAAGGTCTATCTAAAAGGCGAATATGTCGATAAAGACATTGAAAAAGCCACAGAATTGCTTAAATCCTCTGCCGAACAGAATAACAAATATGCGGCTTACACCCTCGGCAAATTATATCTTGACGGAACAACTGCTCCGCAAGATATTGAGCAGGCCTTGAAATACCTTACACATTCGGCAGACAACGGTTTCGCAACTGCTCAATATTTGTTGGGAAAATTATTATACAGCGGAGAGCTGATGCCTATAAGCATCAATAAGGCTTTGGAATATTTATTGTCGGCTGCTGAACAGGGCAATTCTTTCGCCGCTTATCTTGCAGGCAAAATAATGCTGAATGAAGATACGGTGAAAAATATTAAAGAAGCAGTCAGGTGTTTTGAAATCGCCGCCGAGCAAGGAAATTCTTATGCTGAATACCAACTCGGAAAAATATATCTGTATGGCGTAGACAACGATAAGGATTATTCGCAAGCACTCGGTTGGCTTACTTCATCTGCCGCACATGGCAATCCTTACGCTGTCCGACTGCTTCACAGTATCCGCAGTAACAGAAATCAGTATGCTTGCATGGCGGCAATCAGATTACTTCATCATATCAGCTGGATGATTAAAAATCGCTTGGATGATGAACGCAAAATCGGCGGCGCCGTTACCGACCGTAAATTGATGCGTAAAATTGAAGAAAAGAAACAGGCACAAGGAATCAAAATGGGCTAAAAATTTTAGTAATAAGGATGTGATATTATGTCACGATACATTCATTTCAGCAACACCGAAAAAGAAACCGCCTGCCAAACGGATATTGCCGAGCTGCTTAAAAGAAACGGCGAAAGGGTATATCGTAACGGTAAAGAATCATATTGGCTTGACGGAACATCAAAAGTATCTATTAAGGGTAACCTTTGGTATCACCAATACGAGGGAGTCGGAGGCAATGCCGTTGACTTTGTCCGTAGGTTTTACAATAAGTCTTATCCCGAAGCAATAACATATCTGCTCGGCGGTTACTGCGGCTCGCCAATACAGTCCGCACCGGTAATTAAAAAAGAGCCAAAACCGTTTGAAATGCCGAAAAGAAACGACAATATGCGCAGAGTATATGCCTATCTCATAAATCGCCGAGGTATAGACAGAGATGTAATATACACATTTGCACATTGCGGTTTGATTTATGAATCAGAAAAATATCACAATGTTGTATTTGTAGGCAAAGACAATCAAGGTATTCCCCGTCATATTCACAAGCGCGGCACCGCTTCGGAAAGCACATACAAAGGCAATGCGGACAGCAGTATTCCCGAATTCAGTTTTCACTGGAACGGCAAAAGTGATAAAATATATTTGTTTGAAGCGCCCATTGATATGCTGTCTTTTATTACGATGCATAAGGAAAATTGGCAGCAGCATTCGTATGCAGCCTGTTGCGGTGTATCCGACAGAGTGCTTTTTCAAATGCTTAACGATAACTCGAATTTAAAAACCGTATATCTCTGCCTTGATAACGATGAGGGCGGCAAAAAAGCAACCAAACGCATATCCGATAAACTGTTTATACATGGGATAGATCACGAAATCCTCGTTCCGAATCTCAAAGATTGGAACGAAGATCTTTTGAATCCGACTGAAAGCGAGGAAGATGAATGTCCGGCGTTACAACTCTGATATTTGTAGGCGCGGTTATGTTTGCCGTGCTCGGCGGCGTAACCCTGCTCTCGCATATTTATAACCTAAATATAAAGGCAAAAACCGTCGGCAACGGTCAACACGGAACTGCTCGGTGGGCTACCAAAGCAGAAATAAATAAAACATACAGGCATATACCGTTCACACCGACAAAATGGCGCAATCAGGCAAAAGAAAATATAACACCGACCGCTACTCAATTTGTACGAAAAAAGCACAGCCTTAAAATGTTGCCTGCCGAACAGCCGTTGCCCCAAGGCATTGTTGTCGGTTGCGTCGGCAATACTACGGCGTTGGTTGATACCGGAGATGTCCACGCACTTATGATCGGTGCTGCCGGTGTGGGTAAAACGGCATATTGGCTGTACCCTTGTATTGAATATGCGTGTGCAAGCGGTATGTCGTTTTTATCCACCGATACCAAAGGCGATATTATGCGAAATTACGGAAACATTGTAAAAAACTACGGCTATAACATATCTGTAATCGATTTGCGAAATCCAACAAAATCAAACGGCAATAATCTATTGCATCTCGTAAACAAGTATATGGATTTGTATCAGGCTAACCCCGACAATCTCGTGTATAAGGCAAGGTGCGAAAAATACGCCAAAATTATATCTAAAACTATAATACTGTCGGGTATGGACGCCGCATCCTTCGGACAAAACGCATACTTTTACGATGCGGCTGAAGGCTTGCTGACGGCCACAATATTGTTGGTGGCTGAATTCTGCAAGCCCGAAGAACGCCATATCGTATCGGTATTCAAAATCATTCAAGAGCTGCTCGCACCTTCTCAAAGGAAAGGAAAAAATCAGTTCCAACAGTTAATGGAATTACTCCCAAACGATCATAAGGCTAAATGGTTTGCGGGTGCGGCCCTTAATACTGCTGAACAAAGTATGGCATCGGTAATGTCCACTGCACTTTCCCGGCTAAACTCTTTCCTCGATTCCGAGCTTGAGCAAATCCTCTGCTTTGATACCGAGATAGATGCCGAGAAATTCTGTAATGAGAAATCTGCGCTGTTTATAATCATGCCGGAAGAAAATCCGGCGACATTCTTTATGATTTCTTTAATTGTTCAGCAGTTATACCGAGAGATACTTTCGGTTGCCGATGAAAACGGAGGCAAGCTCAAAAACAGATGCATATTTTTCTGCGATGAGTTTGGTAGTGCGACACGTTCCTAATTGAAAAGATTAGGCGTGAAGCTGAAATATAATATATAAAAAGATGAAAGGAGTTTTATATAATCAGTTTCATAGAACTGATAACCTGAGTAGTGGAATGAGGGAGTAACGTCCTGAAACGCTACCTCTAATACTCCGACTGGCACTAAAGGGAAACCTCTTTTGTCAGAAGCTCGGTGAAGTCGGCTGAGAGTAACCGTAAGAAAAAGAAAATTTCTTTTTCACGAAAGCAGTCAAGAGGTTGGCTGTGTTACCTATAGGTCGGGAGTCTATAAAATATATATGGTGAGAATGATAGAAATATCTGACGAACCTGTGAATGTACGGGTCTAAAATTCGACTGCATAGAAATGTGCAGACCGTATTGTACGGTGATAATGAGGTAAAGTAAGATTTTCCGATATGAAATACCTTATAGTGTTAAAGGCACTATCAAGTTATCAGGCTTAGAGCAGGCACCTAAGTATATATGCTAAAGATAAGGTTATCGGAACGTGGCAACCTACAATACACAAATGTGGTTTGGTCGAAGAATAATAAGCCAATTTAATTGTGGGTAAAGCAGTGGCATTACTGATGATGTTCTCTGTAATGGAGAACGGAGGAACAGCCACAAGTCGATGATAATAATTGATTATAGGTATAGATTTTCATAGCTTCGAGTAAGACTAAGAAAAACAACTTTTTAACGGAGGTGTTGCCTATGACAAAACAAAAGAAACTAAGACATTTGGAATACTACGATTTACAAGATACCTTTGATAAATTGTATGCGGATAGCAAAAATAATAAAATTTTTACTAAACTTATGCAAATTATTGCGAGTGAAGAAAATATAAAACTTGCATATCGCAATATCAAAAGTAATGTAGGTAGTAAAACTTCAGGTGTTGATAAAGTAAATATCAATGATATTGAAAAACTTAATTCTCAAGATTTTATTGAGATTATTCAACGCAAATTTGAGTGGTATAAGCCTAAACCTGTAAAAAGGGTGGAAATTCCTAAAACAAATGGAAAAACAAGACCACTTGGAATTCCTACAATAGTTGACAGATTGGTTCAGCAATGTATTTTACAAGTGTTAGAACCGATTTGCGAAGCAAAATTCCACGAAAGAAGTAATGGGTTTAGACCTAACAGGTCAACAGAACACGCTATAGCACAATGCTATAAAATGATACAAAAACAATATTTATATTTTGTTGTGGATATTGATATAAAATCGTTTTTCGATAATGTTAATCACGCAAAATTAATAAAACAAATGTGGAGTTTAGGTATCAGAGATAAAACATTACTTTCAATAATTAAGGAAATGCTAAAAGCACCAATAATTATGCCAAATGGAGAAATTGAATATCCTACAAAGGGTACACCGCAAGGCGGTATATTAAGTCCATTACTGTCTAATATAGTGCTTAATGAATTTGATTGGTGGGTTGCAAGTCAGTGGGAAGAAATGCCCACGCACAACACTTTTAGTATTTGTTATAATTACAGTGGAACGGTAAATAAATGTTATACTCGAAAAGTTTTGAGAGCAACAGGGTTGAAAGAAATGTATATTGTAAGATATGCAGATGATTTCAAGATTTTCTGTAGAACACGAAGTGAAGCAGATAAAATATTCATAGCAGTAAGGCAGTGGATAAAAGAAAGATTAAAACTTGAAATCAGTGAAGAAAAATCCAAAGTTGTTAATCTAAAGAAGAATTACTCTGAATTTTTAGGTTTTAAAATCAAAGCGACCAAGAAAAAGGGTAAATATGTTGTTTATTCGAATATGACAGATAAAGCAATAAAGAATGAAACTATAAAATTAAAAGAACAAATTAAGGTAATACAACATTCTGAAAATGCGGATAATCTAATCCTCAATGTAAAACATTACAATTCAATGGTGTTAGGTATCCATAATTATTACCGATATGCAACTAATGTAACAATAAGTTGTAGGGAAATTCAGTATAGGCTTAATACATCGATTTTTAATAGGTTGGGTAAAATGATAAGCAAACACGGAACGATTTCCCGTTCACACATTCAAGAAAGGTTTGGCTCATCTGAACAATTAAGGTTTATTTGTGATGAGCCTTTATGTCCTGTTGGATATGTGCAAACGAAAAATCCTATGTATAAAAAGATTAAAATTTGTAAATATACCCCAGAGGGCAGAGAAGAAATTCATAAAAATCTAAAATTCAGTAAAACAGTAATTTCTGTTATGCATTTATTAAGTAAAGAACAGTTATATGATAAAAGCATCGAATATTATGATAATAGAATTTCGCTGTTTGCGGCTCAATATGGGAAATGTGCTATTACAGGTAAAGAATTATGTATTGATGAAATTCACTGTCATCATAAAATACCTAAATTCTTAGGTGGCACTGATGATTATTTTAATCTTATAATTATACATAAAGAAGTACATAAACTTATCCACGCAATATCAATGGAAATTATAAATGCAAGCCTTAATCAAATCAAACCGACGAAAATAATGCTTGGAAAAATCAATGAATTAAGAGAAAAAGTTGGAAATGAAATAATTCGAGTTTCTTGAGTTTTGAAGTTTATACTAATCTAATCAATATGCATTGTCGATGGAAAGCCGTGTGAGTTCGAAAGACTCACGCACGGTTTGAAGCGGGGGAAAATTTGGCGATTGCATCAAAGAATTACCTATCGCTATCGCTTCCTAAAATCGAATCCGCCGAGATGATGTTTTCCGCATCGCGCTCAAGGCGTTTACAGATAGTTCCCATTATTCAGTCGTTCTCGCAGCTTGAAAAGAACTATGGCAAGGAGGGAGCAGAAATCATCATTGACAATATTCAGTTAACCGTATTCGGCGGTTTTGCACCGCAAAGCACTTCAGCCGAAACATTATCAAAGGCGCTTGGCAGCAAAACCGTAATGTCGGGTTCGGTAAGCAGAGGAAAGAACGATCCGACGCAGTCGCTTCAAATGATAGAGCGCCCGTTAATGACTCCCGATGAACTTAAATCCATGCCAAAAGGTCAGTTTGTAGTTATGAAAACGGGTTTCTATCCAATGAAGGTCAAATTAAAACTGTTCTTTAAATGGGGAATTGAATTTGATGATGACAATCCGTATATGATTGAGGATCAAGGCAATCGCAAGGTAAAGTATGCCGATAAAAAGACAATTACGGACGGAATAGTTAAAAAATATCGTCCCGAACTGTTAGAACCAACCCCTCATATGTCTGATTGCGACAATATGGGTAGCCGGTCAATGCCGTTGGCAGAAAAGAATGCACCGGTAACCCACACCGGAAACAAGCGAAAAAATAATGGCGGCACCGCATTAAAGCCGCATCCGAAGCACAAAATGACCGGAACGGAGATGAAAAATAATGGGCAAGCTTGATTTTTTATATCGTTCTGAACTTCCTCACCGAGCCGTTGCTGTTTATATCTATCTGTCCGACAGAGCCAACATTCAAAACGAATGTTGGCCTGCCATACCGACAATCGCTAAAGATATAAAATTATCGCCGTCAACGGTACGCAGAGGTATAGCCGATCTGCGGAAGGCAGGACTGCTTGATACTGCACAACGCTACCGTAAAAAAGGCGGTAAAAGCAGTCTTCTTTTCAAGCTTAAGGGCTAAAAATTTTAACCGTTATTCTCCACAGGGCAACTATGTCTGTTAGGTGGTAGGTGCTACCTGTCACCATGGAGGGAGAAAGAGAATCTCCCACCTTAAAAGATAGAAGATAGAGAGAAAAACAAAAAAATATATACTTATAGTTAGAAATAGATATATAGTAAAAGCAGGCGGTCTGCAAATTTGCCCATGTCCGATAAAACGGATATGGGCTTTTTTCTCTGTCTTCATGTAGGTGTGTTATTATTCTACAAAAATAAATAAAAGCAAATTGTCAGCCTTACTAAAAAGGTTACCGCAAGCAACAAAACTGCCGGCAGTAACCTTTATCATTGAATTTTTAATGCTATCTGTTGAATTCATCGCCCTTAAACAAATTGAATTCAGTTCCGGAGTGAGAAATAACAACCAATTTATCTGTGCCTTCCCTTTTGAAACTTATTTCGTCATTGACATAATCGCCCCAATCATTTGTGCATTTTAATTCTATTGTCATTTTCCCGTTTTGTTCAACAAAGCAAGTGCCTTCGTATTTATAACGCAAAAACCAACTGTAATCTTTGCCCTCATATTGAATTTTTTCATCTGAATTCAAAAATTCGGGGTGGCTTGCCAAATCGTAATAATAATTCCAAGTTATTATTGCATGATCATTTTCATCAATAGCAATGCAACATTCCGAAAGATCTGACAAATCATACGGTGCTATGTAGTCCTTATCTGTTGAACGGAATATCCATTCTCTTTCGCCTTGCACGGGATTTGTTCTGTTTAACTCTTCATACTGCTCAAAAGTTTTTGTATCGTCGTTCCGTTTTTCATACGACGGAACACTTTTAGATGCAGGGTTTTGTGTGGTATGTGATGCAATTGAAGTATTTGCCTGACTTGATTTGTTTTCTTGCTGAGCATTATCGGCTTGATTGCCTTCTTCATTATTATTGCTAATATTACCGATTGACGATTCATCTTCGATTAAACTTGCACTATTGCAAAAAGATGAATTGCTACTTGAAAAATCAGCAGATTTTGATGATTTGCAAGCGGATAGGGTCAAAATTGAAATAATTAGCATAGTAACAGAAATTAATCGTCTCAATTAAATTACCTCGCTTTAATTTTAAAAATGACAAGTTATTGGGGGAGGTTCTTTTTCCCCCAATAACCTGTAAATCTTTACGGTATATAGTTTGTTGAATTTATCAGTGTCGCTTTACCTTGATAGTTGTCCGGTAAAACCATTAAGCACATTAAGAAATTACATTGTTGTTAATATAGGTAATAGCTGTTGTGATGCCACAATAACCAAAGTGATAAGTATATAAGGATGAAAAATACACACCCTTATATACTTATTAATGATTACTTTTCTTTATTGCATTATAATCCTCTTTAGTATTACCATAATATTTTGAGGCATCTCGCACTTCTTTTGAAAAAATGTTTTTTAATCCTTTAGAAGCAACTCCGCCGCCCCAATATAATATAACATCATCAATGCCCATGGCACTACCTAAGTATCCATAAGTAATATTGCCTAAATCTTCGCTTTTGACAATTTCGCCTCTAAATACAAATCTTTCATTTTTAGGTGAAATATATCATTAGTAGTTGAATTTATCTCGAGTTGCCTTTTAATAAATACCAATCGTCAATTAAATAATAAGTTTTAAAAAAAGTTCTATCTTTTTTGGGGTTAGGAGAGTAAAAATATTTTGGCCTTTTGCCATTTCTTGAATATACATACAAATAGTTTCCTAACCCTCCGTAATCTATTCTTTCCTTTGTTACATCAATGTAATCAAAAGAACCTATTATTAAATTTTCGTCAATATTATTTAAAGCATCAATTATTGTATTTTCCGGAATGAGTTTTACATCTTCCGTTATTTGATCGTCATAAAAAGCAACTAATGACAATATATTACCTGCATCATCTCTTATTATATTAAATGATGAATCATTATGGTTAACACTAATGCCTAAAATATAATCATTTACTAATTCAAAATCATCTTTAAACAGAAAAAACCTAGTTCTTTCTACTTTTTGTGAATAGATCTGCATAATAAAATATCCTACAATTAAGATACCTAATACAAAAATCACAATAACGAATGATTTCTTCTTAGAAAATATCATATGCTATAACGCTCCAAACTTCCAAAAATAGGATAATCTACTGTTATAACTGTTTTAAACGGTTTATACTTACCATTATATTTATCATAGTGTTGAAGAATAAACCATGATCTAAAGCCGGCCAAATACCCCTGATCAAGGTCACCGGAATCCAGTCCGAAATTGTCTTTGAAAGTGAACCTTAAATTTCCTGAGTAAGTATTATCGCTATTCACCCTAAAAGATGTAAGATCAACTTGGCTCTCTGTCCAACTATGAATGGCCATTGTTAAACCGCCAAGTATATCTATACCCCAATAATCATATTTTGTAAATAACACACCATTATTTCTTAAAGCTTTTTTAAAATTTTCTGAATTTGCAAATGCAGACACATCACCTTTATATCTATATACATAATCATTGAAAACAGCGGTAAAATCTTGCATATATTCAATAGTAGATGAATGATTTTTTACCTTTTCAGTTAATACACTATTAGTGTATTCTGTCCCAGTCCCATCTAAAAAATGATTAATCATATCTAGTACGACATTCTGCATACTGCCAAAAGAAAGTAATTTAGCGAGTTCTTTCCAGGAGGTAATATAGTCTTGCTCATTTATAAGGAAAAAATCACTCCAATTTATCCAATCCAATTCGCAAAGTTCGCTTTTCGATAAATCTCCAAAAAGCAAATCCAAATGCTCCTTGCCACCCCAATAGTCGCCATAATATACTTTTAAATTTCCTCTCTCCGCACTAAGACCGAAGGGGTCAATGTTGGAAACAGGGTTGCCGTTGGCATAGGCATAACGGTTAAGGGTTACGGCATTTGAAATTTCTCCTGCGATTATATCGGCATTAATAAATCTTCTGAGTTCCGGACTGTAATAACGTGCCCGCATATAGATAAGTCCGTTGCTGTCTGTCACAACGCCGTCACGGCCGTTATAAAGGAATATTACAGCTGATGTACCCGTTCTTGAAACAAGATTACCGTAGGTATCATATTCAAAAGTATCGGTTACATTTCCGTTAATATCTGTGATAGCTGCCGTACTGCCTCGGTAATCGAAGTGATAGGTTTTAAAGCTGCCGCTTGTTTCCTCACCTATAAGTCCGATACCGTAAACATACTTTGTTATAACACCGTCTGTTGTTTTAGCCAATAACTGACTCAATCTGCCGTTTGTATTATATGCATATGTTGTTTCGCTTTCACCGCAAAGGTTACGGACGCGAACATCCTCAACATTATAGGTGTAGCTGTTTTGACCGGCGGAAATAAGCCTGTTGGCCGAATCGTAGACGAATGACATTTGTGCACCGTTTAGTGTTGCGGAAAGCATATTGCCATCCATATCATATGTAACAGCCTGACCGTTATACGAAATTAAACGGTTGTTTTGATCGTAAACAAAGGTATTGGCTCCGTTGCTTACCGTGCAGGATGTAATATTGCCTGCGTTATCATAAGCGTATACTTCCTCGGATGTTGTATTATCCGAAAGATTGGTAAGGGTACGCTTTGTTACACGTGACAGACTATCATAAGTATAATCGTATTTTATGTTTTTTGCAAGATGTATTTCTGACAAAATTCTTCCCAAATTATCGTAAGTATATTCATAGCCTACAATAACCGTATTTGAAGAATTCCTTTCAACCGTAGAAATAACACGCTGTGCATTATCATAGATTGTAGTTGTTATGCTTCCGTCCGGTTTTGTCACGCCTGTAATATTATTATTCTCATCGTAAGAATAGGTTGTTACACGGTTTGCCCAGTCCGTAACCGACACAAGGTTATTATTAGCGTCATATGCATAGGTAACAACAGTATTATCGGGATAAATGATTTTTGTAAGATTACCTACGGTATCATATTCATATCGTATGACATTCCCTAAAGTGTCAATATATTTTGTTACACGGTTAAGGGCGTCATATTCCCTTGTGACAGTTCCGTTTTGATCTGTTGCGGTGAGAACATTTCCGTTTTTGTCATAGGTATAGCTTGCAGAACCCTCAACACTTGTATAACCGGTTACTCTGCCGATTGCGTCATAAGTATATGTGCGGAGCTGACCCTTGGCATTAGTAAGCTGCGATTTGAGATTTAACGCGTTATAGCCATAGCTTACAGTTCCGCCCGAAACCGTTGTTTCCGATATTAAACGCCCAAGCTTATCATAGGTGTACTGTGTGGTTCCGCCGAGCGGGCCTGTAAGGGAAGTTACATTTCCGAGCACATCATAGGTAGCTGTGCTTATATTATCGGAAGCGTCCATAACCTTAATATTATTTCCGTTATTATCATACCAATAAAGCTGCCTGTTGTTAAGCGAATCGGTTACGGTATCCGTTTTCCCGATTCTATTATATTGGTATTCGGTAATATTGCCGCCTGCCGCCGTGACCGTTTCGGGAAGATTAAGCTCGTTATACTCTGTCGAGGATATAATATTTCCCTTGGCGTCTGTTACGGTAAGCACATTTCCTACACCGTCATAGCTCATATAGGTTGTGTTACCCTTGGCGTCGGTAACGGAAATTTTTCTGCCGAGTGCGTCATATGTATATGATACCGTTTGATTTACAGCGTTTTTAACGCTTATAAGCAAATTGCGGCTGTCATATGTATATGTTGTAATGTTGTTGAGCGCGTCTTTAACAGTGAGAAGATTGCCGTTGTTATCATAAGTATAAGTAGTTGTGTTACCTTTTGCGTCGGTTTCGGTAAGCTTATTACCATATGCGTCATAGGTATAATATACTGTATAACCGAGCGCATTTGTAGATGATAATAAGTCACCGGCATTATTGTAGGTATATGTTGTTATTCCGGAAAGTGCGTCGGTAGCCTTGACAACACGGTTCATACTGTCATATAGATAACTTGTTATGTTACCGTTGTTGTCTGTAACAGTCAATACATTTCCGTTAGCATCGTAGGTTTTAGCGGTTTTTGCACCGGTTTTCCCGGTTTCTTTTAAAACATTACCTATTGCATCATATTCATAATAAACAGAATTTTTATCCGTATCTTGAACAGATATAATTCTACCGGCATCGTCATATTCTGTTGTTGTTGCTTTACCGTTTTGGTCTATGACTTTTATTGCACGGTCTTCACTGTCATACACATATTCTATAGTGTTGCCATCGGGTAAAGCAACAATATTCTGTTTCATATTACCTGTGTATGTATACCAGGTTGTATTGCCGTTAGCATCGGTGGACGATGTCTTATTATAATTTGAATCATAGGTATAAGAAACGCTTTTACCTTCGGCATCCGTAGTTTTTAATAAGTTGCCGCTCAAATCATACTCATACGTGGTTTGATTATTTGCTGCATCTGTGGTTGTTAACGGTAAGCCTATATTGTTATATGTGTATGCAGTTGTATTACCGTTAGCATCTGTTTGTGACAAAAGGAAACCATTTGTGTAATTATACTGAATAGCAGGTTTCGCTCCAACCTTTTTAGAAGCCGGCAAACCGTTTGAATCATAGGTATATACTGTGGGCGTTCCTCTTAAATCTATGTACTGCGTTACTTGGTTTCTGCTATTATACGCATAAGTTTCCTCAACTGCAGAAGTTCCGTTTTGAGGATAGGTTATTTTAAGTAAGTTTCCAGCATTATCGTAAGAATAATAAGTAGTTTTACCATTCTTATCTGTAATTTGAGTGGGCTTGTTAAAACTATTGTAAACAGCGGTTACAGAATTACCCAAAGCATCAGTTTCGGAAATTATATTACAATTACTGTCGTAAGTGTATGTTTTTGTATTTCCGACTTCATCGGTATATCTTGTCAACAGACCGTTTTCATTGAACACACGGGTGTTTACGCATCCTTCTCGATTTGTTATGGTTCTAACGCCGTTTTCACCATAAGAAATTAATGTTGGATTGCTTCCGACACCGTCGGTTTGTTTAATAACTCTGCCTTGACTGTCATAAGTGTTTTCAAAATATCTGACAATATCTCTGTCTGTGCCGCTTGCAATTAATCCTTCGTCATTATAAGAATAGGTCAAATCATTTCCGTTAACATCCTTAATTCCAACAAGGTAATCATTTACATAAGTAAGAATAACCTCACGATCGGCATCATCATAAACCCGCACTATTTTTCCATTTGATTTTTCAAGATAAATATGTTTACCCGTAACGGTATCCGTAACAGTAATTAAAGAATCGGTATAAGCAAGTGTTGTTTCAAAACCGTTTTTATCAACAATTTTAGTCAAGTAACCATTATCATTATAATATTCTGTTCTTTCACCGTTGCAATTAAGAACATAACCGTAATTATTATCATCAGAGATAATTTCAAGTGTATATCCGTTTTTGCCTAATGTGGTACAAGTAAACACTCCGTCTTGGTCAATATCTGCATACCGATAATAGGTAGAAGGTCCTTCATAGACAAGAACCTCAATATCCGAGAATGCGAGTGATTTATCAAATGTGTGATACCAGCCGACGCCCAAAGAACCATTGACTAATTTTGATGAATCATATTTAGCGCTTACCGAAAGATTTTGACCGCCGAATAATGTTAACAAATCAACATTTATGGTATGTGCGCCGGTATAAAGATCTATCGGGTCGGCGGCACTGCTTTCCGGCGTTTTATTAGTCGGTTTTTTTTCTGAAGCCGATGCTGATGGGTTGGTACTCGGTGCAGATGAACTTGATGAACCGCCACCGCTTCTTTGATACGGTGTTATAACAACACATTGCGCACCTAAGCCAAGGTATG
>ERZ773116.1817-NODE-1817-length-18587-cov-11.340816_pt1 | contig 18587 bp, 12 predicted proteins | sample MGYA00580563_ERZ773116 | MGnify/ENA primary metagenome ERZ773116 (study PRJEB29015, sample SAMEA2737864) | human gut metagenome | biome: human gut; feature: human-associated habitat; material: faeces | place: China | collected 2012 ... | reverse complement strand
TTTCAATGCAGAATGCACAAGGCAGAATGCAGAATGGAAGTTAGGAACTGAGAATCAGGAGCTGCCGTTCTGTAGGCGGCCTTTGGCCGCCCAGTTCCGGCAAAGCCGGAACGCCCTGCGGGCCGAACGCCGGATCTTGCAGGAAATAGAGAGGGGATATTGCGCGAAATGAAGTGACGGAAAACCGCAACATGCAAAAATGTTCGTCATATTAGCTAAAAAAGCGTAAAATAGGGAGCATCTCGCCTGTACGGAGCATAAAAATGAATTTAAGAGAAATAAAAACTTGCAAAAAGTATTTACAAATGAAAATTAAGTGCTATACTGTGAACCATATTAATTCTTTGTGATACGAGGTGTAAACATCATGTCAACCGGTAAAAAGAAGCTGTCGCTGGCATTCTGGATCTTTTTAGCGCTCATCTTCGGCGCAGGCATCGGCTGGGGGCTGGTATATCTACCCGGCGGCGCAGCCTTTGCCACCAAGTTCATCAAGCCCATCGGGACGATTTTTGTAAATCTGCTGAAATTCATCGTGGTTCCCATCGTGCTGTTCTCGATGGTCTGCGGCATGATCAGCATGAAGGATATCAAAAAGGTCGGCTCCATCGGCTGGAAAACGCTGGTCTATTACATCTGCACCACCATTGTGGCGCTCATTATCGGCCTGGTGCTGGCCAATATCTTTAAGGGAGGATTCCCGCAGCTTTCAACAGAAGGCCTGGGGACCTGGGATAAACCTGTCAGCGCTGACTTTATGACCACGCTGGTGGATATCTTCCCCAGTAATATCGTGGCACCCTTCGCCAACGCCTCGATGCTGCAGATCATTGTCATTGCGCTGCTCATCGGCGCCGGGATCATCCTTACCGGAGAAAAGGGCCGGGCAACGGCCGAGCTGTTCGAGAGCCTGAACGAAGTGTTCATGAAGGTGATGATGTTCATCATCAAGATCTCTCCCATCGGCGTATTCTGCATGATGACCTGGGTCGTTTCCAACCAGGGCCCGGAAATTCTGGGCGATCTGGCAAAGGTACTGGGTGTTGCGTATCTGGGATACATCCTGCACGCCGTTATCACCTATTCCATCACCGTTAAGACGATGGGCGGCATGAGTCCCTTCAAGTTCTTCAAGGGCATGATCCCCGCGATGGTCTTTGCGTTTTCCTCCACCTCCAGTGTGGCTACCCTGCCCATCAATAAGGAATGTGCCGTGAACCTGGGCGCCAGTGAGGAGGTTTCCTCCTTTGTGCTGCCGCTGGGCGCAACCATCAATATGGATGGTACCGCGGTTTACATGGCGGTTAATACCATCTTCCTGGCCTGCTGCTACGGTATGAATCTGACTGTTGGCCAATTGGTCATGGTAGTAGTGACCGCGACCTTGGCTTCCATCGGCACAGCAGGCGTTAGCGGCGCCGGTGTGGTAATGTTGGCGATGGTGCTCACCAGCGTAGGAATCCCCGTGGAGGGCATCCTGCTCATCTATGGTATCGACCGTCTGTTTGATATGGGTCGTACCACCATCAACATCGTGGGCGATGCGGCCTGTGCCGTCATTGTAAGCCGGCTGGAGGCCAAGAAAGAGGCCAAGAAGGCCGCGATGGTCAAGTAATTAGGACATCTTCCTACATCTTTTTCATAATCTCTTCCTGAACAAAGCCGCGCGGGTCGTAATGATCCGCGCGGCTTGCTGTTTGGAAAATATAATTGATATGTATACCTTCGTTTAACAAGGACACACACGCTTTTCGGCAGCGAAAATCGGCGCTGACAGCGTCATCGTCCTTGACATACGCCAGTATGCCGGCGTCCTCTTCCTTGTCATCATCCGGTTTTCTCTCGCCGAAAAGTCCTGCGGAGTTTTTGCGCGGGAGAAATGGCGCCAGAGGAAGCGCGGAGCGGTAGGCAGGCTGGCGCCTGTCAACGCGACGCGCAATGTCGGGCGGTATTTATGCCCGCAAAAACCGTATGTGCTCTTGTTAAGCGAAGGTAAGTACTCCATATACAAAGCGCAGAAGAACCTCCTTGGAGATAAGTATGCTGCATCCAGCATATATAGCCGCTGTGTGGAAGCAGAGGCATATGCCAAGGGTGGAAACCCAGTGTATAAATACTTCCTCAAGGGCTAAAAGCAACTATACCCCCTCCAATTACGGAGGGGGATTTTACTATATTTGCCTGTGCTTTTTCTGTGCCCTTGAAACGCAGAAACGCGCAAAAAATAAGCAATAAGCGAAAAGTGTAAAAAGCCTGAAAGCCCGCATAAACAAAGGAAAACCCCGCATTTCTGCGGGGTTTTCTTTGGCGGAGATGGAGAGATTCGAACTCTCGAACCGCTTTTGACGGTTACACGATTTCCAGTCGTGCGCCCTCGACCAACTAGGCGACATCTCCATGTCGTTATCAGGATGGGTCAAGTAAAAGTCCTGACGAGAATTTATTATACCGTATTACCGGCATAAAAGCAACCCCCTTTTTGCAAAAAAGTTGCCCTAAAAGACATTTTTTCGCATTACGGGCAAAGAAAGGATTGCGCCCGGCCCTTTGGCGTACTATAATATTATAAATCACTTTCGGAAAAAAGGAAGGATAAGACCCATGAAACGAGTAGAGATCAAAGCACTGTTTGCGGAGCCGGAGCGCTACACCGCGGAGCCGGTCACTATCTGCGGCTGGGTGCGCACCCTGCGCTCCAGCAAGGCCCTTGGCTTCATCGAGCTGAACGACGGCAGCTACTTCAGCAATCTGCAGGTGGTGTTTGAGGAAAATAAACTGGCCAATTACGATGAGATCTCCCGCCAGAATGTCGGCGCGGCGCTTATTGTCACCGGCCGTCTGCTGCTGACCCCCGAGGCCAAGCAGCCCTTTGAAATCCATGCGGAGAAGATCACCGTGGAGGGCGCCTCCACCCCGGATTATCCCCTGCAGAAAAAGCGCCACAGCATGGAGTTCCTGCGCACCATCCAGCACCTGCGTCCCCGCACCAATACCTTTAGCGCGGCGTTTAGAGTGCGTTCTGTTGCGGCCCAGGGCATCCATAGGTTCTTTACCGAGCGCGGCTTTGTGTACGCGCACACCCCGCTCATCACCGGCAGCGACTGCGAGGGTGCCGGCGAGATGTTCCGCGTTACCACCATCGATCCCGCCGATCCCCCTCTGACCGAGGACGGCAAGATCGATTACAGCCAGGATTTCTTCGGCAAAGCCACCAATCTCACCGTCAGCGGTCAGCTGGAGGGCGAGTGCATGGCCATGGCCTTTGGCAAGATCTACACCTTCGGCCCCACCTTCCGCGCGGAAAAATCCTACACCGGCCGCCATGCCGCCGAGTTCTGGATGATCGAACCGGAGATCGCCTTTGCCGACCTGGAGGACAATATGGTGCTGGCGGAGGACATGATAAAATATGTGCTGCGCTATGTGATGGAGCAGTGCCCCCGCGAGCTGGAATTCTTCAATAACTTTGTGGATAAGGGCCTGCTGGAACGCCTGAACCATGTGGTAAACAGCGACTTTGCCGTCTGCACCTACACCGAGGCCATCGAGCGGCTGCAAAAGGCCGATGTGGAGTTTGAGTACCCCGTAAGCTGGGGTGTGGACCTGCAGACTGAGCATGAGCGCTACCTCACCGAAAAGATTTTCGGCAAGCCGGTCTTTGTTACCAATTATCCCAAGGAGATCAAGGCCTTCTATATGCGCCTGAACGATGATGGTAAGACGGTGGCGGCCGTGGACCTGCTGGTGCCCGGCATCGGCGAGATCATCGGCGGCAGCCAGCGTGAGGAGCGTCTGGACATCCTGCTGGACCGCATCCACGAGCTGGGGCTGAATGAGGAGGACTACTGGTGGTACCTCGACCTGCGGCGCTTCGGCGGCGCGCGCCACGCCGGTTTCGGCCTGGGCTTCGAGCGGCTCATCATGTATGTCACCGGCATCCCGAATATCCGTGATGTACTGCCCTTCCCCCGCACCACCGGCTTTGCGGAATTCTAAACCGAATATATATGCTGAAGTCCTCCGCGTGGGATCCCATGCGGAGGACTTCAGTTTGTTTATTTACGGAGGGCGATTTAATCCGCAGAGAAGGTTTGCCGGAAGAACCGCCGGACTATTTCAGTGGTGTCATCAGTGTGGTCCTCGGCGGTAATCAGATAGTATTCAGAGCCATACAGGGGATCCTTCAGTGGGACAGCCCGAATCTGGGAAGAGGGAAGCATCCAGTTCGGCTGGAAGGTGGGGTAGACCCAGTTGAAGTTTTCTACGCATACATTGCGCAGCTCGGAGATGTTCTTGGAGATGATCTCCAGCTTGGGCACAAATCCGGCTTGCTGGCAGTGACGGAGAAAACCGTCTGTTTGAATATCTCCGGTACGGATCCCTTCCCGGATGGGATCATAGTACAGGATAAAGCTCTGCTCCCGCAGGTCGCCCACATCTACTTCCGCTTGTCCAGCCAAGGGGTGGTCCGCCCGCATGACAATACATAGCGGCTGATTGTGCAGCAGGGTACAGCGGGTACCCGGTATGGTGCAGAAGGCAGGCGTTTTATTACGGTCCTCCTGCCAAAAGACACGAGTGACCAGCAGCGCGTCAAATTCCCGACTGCGCAGGCAGGCTTCGACCTCCGAGGATTGGTAAAATAGAAACTGAATATTGTGCCCGGGGGCATACAGATAGAATTTTTCCATCAGCAGGCACTCGGTTTTTATGCTGATGCGCCCCAGAGGAAGACCGATGGTATAGGGCTTCTCATCCTGGCCCTTCAGCCGGCTGATGTGAAACTCCAGCGATTCATATTGTCCCACCACCTGTGCGATATAGGGAAGAACGCTGGTGCCCGGCCCTGTCAGCTTCAGGCGCTCGCCCCGGACGGGACGGTCAAATAAGGTGATGCCCAGGGCCTCCTCCACACACTTCACCTGCCGGGAGACCGAGGAGGGCGCACAGGGGATCTCCTCAGCGACCTTGCTGAAATTCAGGTGGGTGGCCACCAGCAGTACAGTCTTCAGGTATTGGATCTCCATAGTGCGCCCTCCTTTTGGTTATGGCAGCGGGTAGGCAATGCAGCGGGGCTTCCTCAGTGTCTCAGTGACGGTAGGAAAGGGAATCCGCCCGAACAACGGATGTGGCATCCGTCTTTTTGGGGTCCTTCTTTTCTCCGGGCTGGGGGCGGCGGTTCCGGCGCAGGGCTTCATCCATGTGGATCTTGACGCCGCGGCTGGCCAAAGTGTGCTGCAGGGCGGGCACATCCAGCGCCTGCAGGCTGATATTCTCCTTGGCAGCCATGGAAACAGCCAAGCCGGCAGCTTCACCGGTGAGAACACAGGCGGGAATAAACCGTGCGACTTCCCAGCCGCGGCCGGTGGCGGAAACGATCCTTCCGGCTGCGGCAATGTTGGTGATCTCGGTATCGATGAGGCCGCCGTATGGGAACTCGTATACTTCGGCAGGAATTTCCAGAGAGTGGATCATGCAGCCGATTGAGCTTTCCACATACCGGTCAGGCACTACCTCCAGCTGCTCCTTGCCAACCAGCCGGCGGGTCATACGGAACTGCGGCATAAGCGGCAGGGTCATCTGCGCGTAGGAGGGGCTCTGGTGCTGCTTTAAGTAGTCCAGCGCCAGCTTGCGGCTGGTACGGATATATCCGTTGACGCCCTCACTGGTGGTGCCATAGTACATGGGGATCTCCGCCTCGCTGTTATCGGCATCGGGGCGAAGCCCCAGCCAGCGCAGCGGCAGTGCCTGCAGGGCCTGCCCGGTCTCCAGGCCTTTTTTCATGGTATCCAGGTCTATTTCATGTGCCCAGTGGGAAACAATGCTCCGCTGTGTTTCGGTGGGAGCGCCGGCCCGGAACATCAGGTCCAGGTCGCCGCTGGCATCCACAAAGGCCTTGGCCAGGTAGGCGGTGCGTCCGGATTTGTTTTCGACAATGACGCCCTTGCAGGTTTTACCCTCCATGATGGGCGCGCAGAAGTTGGTATCAAAAACGACCTGAATACCTTCCTGTTCCATCAGCTCATCCAGTGCGCAAACGGCAGCCGGGATATTAAAATTGGTGCGGTAGCGGCCGGTGGGGGTGTCCACGGTATCGGGCCCGTTCCGCCAGCAATCTGGCAGGTTATCGTAGCCGTAGCGGATGCAGACATGCAGCAGCTCCTCCGCCAGGCCGCCATATACCTTGTGCCCCAAACCGTCATCCAGAGGCAGATAGATGCAGACATGGCCCAGGGTAGCCAGACCGCCCAGGATGATGCTTTTCTCCAGCAGAATAACCCGGGAGCCATTGCGTGCGGCCGAAACCGCGGCGGCTACACCGGCTACGCCGCCGCCTACTACGATTACATCCGCTTCCCCCGCAACGGGGATGGAATGGGATTGCTCAGTGATTTGCTTTGGTTTTTCCATTGATGGTATGCCTCGTTTCTTAGTGTATTATAGCAGATGCGCGGGAAGAAGGGAACAGGCCATATCGTCCCGGAAAAGCCGGTTAGGGCAGAATGTAGCTGCAGCCAAGGGCAATCACATAAACCACAATGATATAAACAGGAATCACCTTGATGGCATCGTGCCAAATAAAGCGGTTGTCTATCTCCTCACGGTCCAGCAGCAGCGCGGCGTAGATGGTACCTGCATAGGTCAAGAAGGCCATGTTGGCGCACAGGCTCAGCGTCGCGGCGGTAACAGATGCGCTGATCCCGGTGTCCAGCTGCATCTGGCATACAAAAGGCATGATGGCCGCGTTGCCCAACAGGGTAAGGGGGGTGCCGTTGCAGATGTTGGTGATGATGGTGATAACAATAGTAAGGAGAAGCAGCAGCAGCGGCAGCGGCATATTGCCGAATACGGGTTTAAGCAGGGAGATGATCCAGTCGCGAATGCCCAAATCAGCGGAAGCCATGGCATTGCCCAGGAAGGTGAAGCAGCCAACGATGCACACCACATTCCACAGGGTGCCTTCACTCAGCAGCTTCATGGGGTTGGCCAGCGGCTTGCCGTCTACTTTGATAAGCCCCAGAATGCCCAGCGCCAGCAGGAAAATGAGGGTAGTGCCGATAGGAGCCAGAACAGCGCTTCCGGGGAAGTCCTTCGGCAGCAGCGGGATCACGATGATATACAGGAAGGACAGGCAGAAGATGGTGAGAATGAGCTTCTGGCGCTTATTAAATTTCTTGGGAATGTTGCGCAGCGCCTCTACATTTTCAATATCCAGCTCCTTCAGCGGGGCAACATTGCACTTAAATACACCGGGGATCATAAAGGCCAGGATGCACAGCCATACCAGATTGACCAGGATGCACACGAACATATAGGTGAACATATTGATGCTCAGTCCAAAGCCCTGCATGCTGGTATTGATAAGGGTGTAAATGGTAAGGGCAATGCCCTTGAAGGGGAAGCAGAAATTACCCATGCAGCCCAGGTAGATGCCCAGCAGCATGAATTTGCAGAATCTGTCCTGCTTATCATAGCCGCACACATCCCGGATGGACTCATAAATGCCGAAGTACAGCAGCGCGGTGGGGATAAACCCGATGAACATGGAAACGATAAAGCTGGAGAAGAACAGCGAGAACAGCAGCGCGACCGGGCGTCCTCGAAGCGCCTTGATGCTAAGCAGCTTGCGCACCAGCACATCGATCACGCCGGCTTCCTTGAGCGCCACGCACAGCGCAGATACAAAGATCAGCTGGGGGACGGTAGAACCGCCCATCCAACTGGAAACAGCGGCGGAGGATGTCAAAAAGCCGCTGTATACCATGGCGATAATACCCAGGATAGCAGCTAGGGTGGACTGGGAAGTGAATACTGTAAGCAGAATAACGCCGATAAATACGCCCAGGGCATTGGAGCCGACCTGTGTAACCACGGAGAACGGGCCCAGAATCCGGCCGAAAAAGAACATAAAGAGGAACGCGATCAAAATGATCGGCCATTCACGCTTTTGGACAGCTGACTTTGTCATAGTAGTTCACATGCAAGGCTAAGCACGGAGCTTTGCATGCGATCCTCCCTTCTGTAATTTTTATTCTCAGGTGAACGGTGATCTGCCGCCTTCGGTCGCGATCCGAAAACGGATTCCATAATAAATTGTGCACAATCTACACTTTTTATTTTAGAAAGCCTTGTGTATAAAGTCAATTGCACAATCCGCACGCACTGTTGCAACTTTGGCATGGAATTCGCTTCCGTCCCTATATGGAAGGTCCTCCCGCCACCCCGCTGACCTGATTGGCGGCATGGCTCTCCCCTGTGGGAGTGCCTCATCCCCCGCAAAAAATGTATTTTCTCATACTTTGGGATGATTTACACCGGCGGCAATGGCTGATAAAATATCACTAAGGCAGGAAATTCCGCCGATGCATCATATTTATTATTTCCAAAAGGGGCGTGCCCCTTTTCGGCTCCCGCGGGGCCCCGCGGGAGCAGGCCGCTGCACAGGGAGGGAGCGCATGGCCAAAAATGTAGTCATCCGGCCGTCTGTCCGGGAACAGTACCAAAAATTCATGGCACGGGGCAGGGTGCTGTTTTTCACCGCGCCCTGCGGCTGCGGAAAAAGCACCCTGGCCCGCGCGCTGCTTTCCGGCTGTCAGGTCCTTTCTCTCCATGCCGGAGAGCCCGGCTTTGCTCTGCCCGCCGATGACGAGGGCTGGGAGGTACTGCTGATAGACGACCTGCAGCAGATGACCGAAGAAGCGGACCGGCAGGCCTTGTGCCAGCTCATCCGGGAGTACAGCGACCGCCGGTTCGTCCTGCTTTCCCGCGGGGCGGTGCCGGGCTGGCTCATGGCCTTCCAGTATGCCGGCCTCATGGCGGTGCTGGATACCAATGCCCTGCTCTGGGATCGGGAGGATATCCGGACACTGTTTCATCGGCAGGGCACCCCGGTCGGGGAATCGGTGATCACCGAGATCCTGCGGGAGACCAGCGGCTACCCGCTGGGGGTGGCGGTAACAGCCCACTGCATGGCCGATGGCCGCCCCTACAGCCCGGAGCTGGTGGCCCAGTGCTACCACGAGGTCTTTTTCTACTTCGAAACCGCCGTTTATCGCCGGTTCGATCTGCCCATCCGCCGCTTTTTGCTGGAGCTGGCGCCTTTCGAGAGCTTCGATGTCGAGCTGGCCCGCATGGTAAGCGGAGACCCCCGTGCCGGGGAGCGGCTGGGCTGGCTGCAGCAGAATACCACCATGCTGCGCCCGGCCGGCGTCAATCAGTTCCGCTTCTGGGCACAGTTCCGCACCTTTTTGCTGTGGGAAATGGACCGGGAATACAGCGATGAAAAGCGCCGCACCGTGCTTAACCGCGGCGGCCTGTACTACGAGCTGAAGGAAGACTACAGCCACGCGCTGGAGTGCTACACCATGGGCGGCGATCATTCCAAAGTCTCCGAGCTGCTGGTGCGCAATGCCGAGCTGCACCCCGGCATGGGCCATTACAGCGAGATGGAGAAATACTACCGCAGCCTGCCGGAGCAGGAGATCGCCGCCTCCCCGGCGCTGATGCAGGGTATGAGTATGCTGTGCGCCCTGGCGGCCGATTATGAGGGCAGCGAGCGCTGGTACCAGGCGCTTTCTCAGTTTGCCCGCAGCCGCACCAAAAGCGACGCGGCCGGGCGGCAGGCCCGGGGCCGGCTGGCCTGGTTGGATATCTCCCTGCCGCAGCGCGGCGTCACCGATCTCACCGCCATCATCCCCGTGGCCTACCGCCTGCTGGTAAATAAAGAGGTAGTGCTGCCGGCCTTTTCGGTCACCAGCGCCCTGCCCAGCATTATGAATGGCGGCAAGGACTTCAGCGAATGGAGCCGCCGGGATGATCTCCTTTACCAGACCATCCGCACCCCGGTGGAGGCCATTCTGGGCCGGGATGGCGTGGGCCTGCCGGATTGCGCCGTGGCCGAAAGCAAGTTTGAAAAAGGCGAAGATATCACCGCGCGCATGCTCTCCCTTATGTCCCGTCTGGGAGAGATCCAGCGGGACGGCACCCCGGATATTGAATTCGCCGCGGTGGGCCTGCTGGCCCGCAGCCAGTTGGCCGCCGGCCATGCCGGCGATGCCCGCCGGACATTGGAAAGCCTGCGGCAGCGCTTCGCGGAAAGCGGCCAAAGCCGATTTTTGCCCAATATCGATGCCATGCTGTGCCGCGTTGACCTGCGGACTGGCGATACCGATGCCGTAGATAGCTGGTACCGGGAAAAGGCCCCGCGCGACCCCCTCAGCATCAATATCATGAAGCGCTACCAGTACTTTACTCAGGCCATGGCGGAGCTTGCTCAGGGCCGGCCGCAGGCCGCCCTGCTTACCTTGGCTCCGCTGGAACCCTACTGCATCGCCTGCCAGCGGAAGATGGATCACACCACCCTGCTGCTTTTGCGGGCCGTGGCCCAGTACCGGCTAAAGGACGAAGCCTGGCAGCAAAGCCTTACCGATGCCCTGCGCATTGCCGCCGGGTTGGGGTTCATTCGCCCGGTAAGCTGCTGCGGCGCCGCCCTGCTGCCCCTGTTGCAGGCCCTGCCCGTCCCGGAGGAAGAAAGCTGGTACCGGCAGGTGGTGGCCTTTGCCCGGGTGCAGGCCGCCCGGTATCCCTACTTTTTGGAGCCGCCGCTGCCCCCCGGCGAGGAAATGACCGCCACCGAGCTGCAGGTGCTGCGCCTGCTGTGCGCCGATAAAAGCAATGCCGAGATCGGCCGGATACTGGATATCAAGCTGCCCACGGTAAAAACCCATGTCAGCCATATCCTCACCAAGTTGAATGTCAGCCGCCGCAGCGAGGCCAAAACCGCCGCCCGCCGCCTGTGGCTGGTAGAATAAAAACTGTAATTCTGGAGGAGCGTATGAAAAAACGAGTATGTAGTATTTTGCTGGCCGTCGTGCTGTGTGTCACCATGCTGTCTGTTGTAGCACTGGCGACGGAATGTGCCGATGGCAACCACACCTATACCGGTAATCACTATGTGCCTAATGACAATGGCCTTAATCACAGTCTTAAATGTGATAACTGCGGTCATGTTGAGAAAAGTTCATACCGACATTCTGACACCGATAAGAATGGAAAATGCGACACCTGCGATACGGACTTGGCCGTTTCCTTTAACAACATTTATGATAGCTGCGCCACTACATGGGAGGCGGCGTTTAAGGAAATTGGATCGACCAGTGGAACCCTTTATCCAATCAAAAATGTAACTGATGGAATCACCTATAACGGCAACGGCAATGTTACCATTAATTTGGCCGGATTTACCATAAATGAATTGAAAGTAACAAAGGGCAGGCTTACCATAGTGGGGAATGGCACCGTTACTAAGCTGGAAGTTACCACCGGCGCCAAAGTAGAACTCTCCGGCGGCACCTACGGCACCATCACCCCGCCAGCAGGAAAGAGTGTAAATGACCTGTTGGCTCCGGGTTACTATGCCGTTCAGACTGCAAACGGAATATCCGTTCAGCAGGCCCCCATCACCAATGTAACGGTATCCATATCCAATAACGATAATACTGTTTATGGCTACTCCGAGGCCGATGCTCCCGTCCTTACTGCCACAGTAACCCCAAGTGACCTTCAGGGCGTTACCTACCAGTGGTACAAGGTAAACGGCAGCGAGAAAACCGCGATTGATAATGCTACTGCCCAAACCTATACAGTGGAAACCGGCCTGAATGCGGGGGACTACGATTACTGCTGCACAGCCACCGTTGGCACCTACTCCCTCACCAGTGGGAATGTCAAGGTGATTGTTGCCAAAGCGGATGGCCCCCAGCTGGGCACCATCAATGTGAACCAGGTCTTTAATGATACCGCCAGCAAGACCATCAATATCTATGAATCCATTGGTACGGCATTGGATCAGCTGAAAGCGGATGCAGGAACGCTGCGTTTCCACTCAGGAACTTATTCTCCCGAAAACACGATAAAAAGTGGCTGGGGTGTGGATGTTAATACTGGCGCCATTACTTATCAGCTGGCTGAGGGCTTGAGCGTAGGCCAAACCATTACAATAACCATGCAAGTTGGTTATAATGAGGCCTATTCCAAGAACCACGAGGATGCCACCGTTACCGTAAACATTACCCTCACCAAAATTACCCCCACTGGCACCCCCAATTACACCCCCATCACCTCCAGCGGCAAGACCCTGGCCGATGCCCACCTCAATGCCGATAATAATGCATTCTCTGTGCCCGGCACTGTAAAATGGGTAGGGGAAACGGATGAGCTTGACCCCAGCACTGTTCCCGTAGAAAAAGACAAGGCCTACACCTGGAAATTCACCCCGCTGCTTGATAACTACGAATCCGTTACCGGCACCATCATCCCCTGGACCGAAAGCGGCAGCGGTACAGTCATTGTGATCACCCCGCCGGAACAGACCACCGATAACACCACCAATCCCGCCACCGGCGCGGCCGCGCAACCGGCGCTCGGTTTGGCCCTGATGGCCGTGGCCGCCATCTGTGTGGATAGCAAGCTGCGCCGCCAATAAAGTAACCATCTCCACATACCTCTCTGGGGCAGCGGCAGGTCATCCTGCCGCTGCCCCCATTCTATCCCATGTGTGAGTTGAACCCCGGCCGAAGATGTGATATAATTTTCCCCAGCGCGGCATGGCCGCCAAAAACCGTGACCGGAGGGCCTTATGAATACCTTCTTGAAGCTGGCTTTTTTGTTCTATATCGGTTCTTCGCTGGGCTGGGTGCTGGAGCTTTTCTTCCGGCGCTTTATTTCCGGCAATAATCCCGAGCGCAAGTGGATCAACCCCGGCTTTATGGTGGGGCCGTATGTGCCGCTGTACGGCACCGGGCTCTGCATCCTATACCTGGTTTCCCGCCTTTCGGAAAGCCGTCAGATCGCCAACCCTGTGTGGAACCACATTGCCATGCTGGTGCTGATGGCCGCCGCCATGACCGCCATCGAGTACATTGCCGGCATCCTGCTGCTGAAGGTGATGAATGCCCGTCTGTGGGATTACAGCCGCCGCTGGGGTAATGTGAATGGTCTTATTTGCCCCCTGTTTTCCGCCATTTGGGCAGTGATGGGCGCGGCCTATTATTTCTTTGTGGATCCTTACATTTTGCGGGCACTGGATTGGCTTTCCCGCAATTTGGCGTTTTCCTTTGTCATCGGCGCGTTTTTCGGCGTTTTCGCCATCGATTTCGTCTATTCCACCCACCTCATGGTCAAGATAAGGACCTTTGCCCGCGAGAAGAATGTGGTGGTCCGCTATGAGGAGCTGAAGGCCTACTTTAAGGCCGGCCGGGAAAACGGCCGCCAGCACTTTTTCCTGGCCCTGCATACCGAGATCCCGCTGCGGGAAAAGCTGCAGCAGTACTACGATTACCGCCGGGCCCGCCGGGAGGAGCTGGACCGCATCCTGCACGGAGAGGACGGCACCAGCAGCACCGCCAAAGCAGAATAAGCCTTTTTACCGGAGGGAAGCGGCGAGCTTCTCTCCGGGCCTTTTTATGTTGGTAGGCCCCATCTCATCTTGCCTGCCTGGCGGAGGCCAGTTTGCAGTCGCCTATCGGCGCCGCGGGGCCTTTTGCAAAGGCATAGTTAGCACCGCTCGCCGCGGGGGCCTTCCTTTTGCTTCCTTTTGCTCTTGCAAAAGGAAGCAAAACAGGGCAAAGGGGAACCGGGCTTTCCCCTTTGCAAACCCCTTTGACGCTTAGCTGTGCTGGCTACGGATTTAGATTTTTCTGGGGAGAAAAATCTAAATCCGTACTGCGCACAGATGCGCTCCAAAGGTAGCCGCAGGCGCATCTGCCCCCACCGCCTTGCGGTGCCCGAAAAAATCTTCGCGCTGCTCGCTTGCTCGATTTTTTCGACCGCTGCGGGTGCTCCGCCTCGCTGCATCCGTCACTGGCGGCGCTCGGCTCCGCACCCCCTACCCCTCCCCGTGGCGGGGGAGGGGCCGTCTGGGCAAGTAACTGCTTGTTTTACCCACAGTCTCGGCAGCGTGACTTTCTGCGATTGGCTTGCAGAAACCAAATTAAAAATCAACCTTATAAGCGTCGTCGCGTCGGACGCAACCTTCGCTTAAGTCGGGCTGACCCTGCGCTTTGCTCCGGGCAGCCCTCCCCGCTGCGGTGCATCCTCCTTTCCCCACAAGGTCTTACGACCTTGCGGGGGCCCCGATTATACGGGGCGTACCGACGCGTCGGGTCTTTAGGGCGGAGCCCTGAATGACTTTTGGTTACTTTTCTTCATAGAAAAGGAACCCCCCGCCGGGCAGGCGCGCTCATCAAACCTTGCAAAAGGCCCCGCCGAAGGCGACCCCAATCTTGCCCTAAATAAATATCTTTTGCCTACTTTTTTGCAGAAAAGTAACCCCCGGCGGCGAGCCGTACAGGCTTTGCGCCCCACAAAATCAACGCCTCGCCGCCAGGCGACCGCCAACTCGCCCTAAATAAAATTCTTTTACTACTTTTCATCATAGAAAAGCACCCCCCCGCCGGGCAGGCGCGCTCATCAAGCCTTGCAAAAGGCCCCGCCAAAGGCGACCACAAATCAGGCCCGCAAAAAAGAGCCCTCCCAACTCCGGAAAGGCTCTTTTTGTTATTCTGGTTTATTCCTGCCACTCATTCACCTGGCGGCGCAGCCAGTCGCACCAGGCGTCCACACCCTCGCCCGTGCGGGCGCAGATGGGAAAAATCTCCAGCTTCGGATTCCTCATGCGGGCGTACTCCGTCACCTTGTCCATATCAAAGTCAAAGTACGGCAGCACATCCACCTTGTTGATGATGAGCGCATCGCAGACGGTAAAGATCAGCGGGTATTTCAGCGGCTTATCATGTCCCTCCGGGACCGAAAGGATCATCGCGTTCTTCACCGCGCCGGTATCAAATTCCGCCGGGCAAACAAGATTGCCCACATTCTCCAACACAATGAGATCCAGGTCCTTCGTCCCGATCTCCCGCAGGCCCTGCTCGGTCATTCCGGCATCCAGGTGGCACATGCCGCCGGTATGCAGCTGGATGGACCGTACCCCGGCCCCAGCCATGGTGCGGGCATCCACATCGCTGTCAATGTCCGCCTCCATCACACCGATGCGCATTTCCTCCCGCAGCCGCTCCACCGTCCGCAGCAGGGTGGTGGTCTTGCCGCTGCCGGGGCTCGACATCAGGTTCAGCAGAAAGGTCTTATCCCCCTTCAGCTCCGCCCGCAGGCGGTCTGCCTCCCGGTCATTGTTGGCAAAGATGCTTTCTTTCAGCTCTATCGTCTTAAATTCCATTATATCGCCTCTATTTCCTTTATGCTGATCTCATTCCCCCGCAGCAGCCAGGTCTTTTCGCTGCCGCAGTATGGGCAGGTGCGTCCGTGCCGCACAGTGGGATAATTCTCTCCGCAGCCCTCACAGTGGGTCACGGCGGGTAGGGTCTCTATCTTCAGCGGCGCGCCGCGCAGCAGCTCGGTGCGGTTCACGGCCCAGTCCCAGCAGCTCACCAGCTCCAGCGGAATAGCCCCGCTTACCTCGCCCAGCTCCAGCGTCACGCTGCCCACCCGGGTCAGCCCCTGCTCGGCGGCCACCTCTTCTATGGTTCGTATCGTATGGAATACGATCCCCAGCTCATGCATTATCCGTTCCTCTTTTCGGCTTTCTTGGCGCGGCGGATGCGTATTTTCCGCTTGATCATGTACGGCAGGATGCCCTTCATCTTATCCTCCGCCGAGCGCATGGTGCTGCACTCCGGCAGGTCACGGTGCAGGTGGATAGCATCAAAGGCACAGCGGGTGGTGCAGATGCCGCAGCCGATGCACTTATTGGGGTCCACCACGCTGGCGCCGCAGCCCAGGCAGCGGGCGGTCTCGGCCTTCACCTGTTCCTCGGTAAAAGCCACCCGGCCATCCTTAAAGGTCTTTCTCAGCGTCTCATTGTAGCCGATGCGCTGGCGGGGAGTATTGTCATAGCTTGCCTCCTCCAGCAGCAGGTTATTCTTATCCAGCTCTATGAATTCCCGCTTGTCCCGGCCGATGGTCAGGGTGGCATCCTGCACCCAGCGGTGCAGAGAAACCGCGCCCTGCTTGCCGGCCGCGATGGCATCAATGGCAAACTTTTGCCCGGTGTAGACATCGCCGCCCACAAAGAGATCCGGCTCGGCGGTCTGGTAGGTCACGGGGTCGGCCTTGGCGGTGCCGTTGGGGTTCAGTTCCACAGCGGTGCCGGTCAGCAGGCCCTTCCAGTCCACCTTCTGCCCGATGCAGTACAGCACCATATCACAGGGGACTTCCTCGGTCGTATTATCATCAAAGGTCGGGGCAAAGCGGCCCTCGGCATTGCGGACGGAAAGGCACTTGCGGAAGCGGATACCGCTGCACCTGCCGTTTTCGGTCAGGATCTCGGTCTGGCCCCAGCCGGCATGGATCTCAATGCCGTCCTCCTCGCACTCGGTGCGGTCCTCCACACCCATTGGCATGGAATCATAGTCCTCCAGGCAGTACAGCGAAACCTTCTCGGCGCCGCAGCGCAGGGCCGTCCGGGCCACATCAGCGCCGATATTGCCGCCGCCGATGACCACCACCCGGCCGGAAAGCTCCTTCTTCCCTTCCAGGTTCACTTCCCGCATCAGCTCAATACCGGCCTTGACACCCTCGGCGTCCTCGCCGGGCACACCCAGCCGGCCGCCGCTTTGCAGTCCAATGGCCACATAGAAGCCCTTGTAGCCCTGCTCCCGCAGTTCGGGGATAGTCACATCCCTGCCTACCTCCACGCCGCAGTGGAATTCCACCCCCAGGGCCCGCAGCACATTGATCTCGGCCTCAATGACATCCTTCTCCAGCCGGAATTCGGGGATGCCGTGCATCAGCATACCGCCGGGCTGTTTTTCCTTCTCAAAGACGGTGGGACGGTAGCCCTTTTCCGCCAGGTAATAGGCGCAGGAAAGGCCGGCCGGGCCGCCACCGATAATAGCGATCTTCTCCTCAAACTCGCCGTCCACCTTGGGGATGACCTTTTCCGGCACAAAGCGGGTCTCGGCGTTCAGGTCCTGCTGCGCAATAAAGCGCTTCACCTCATCGATGGCTACCGCCTGGTCGATGGTGCCGCGGGTACAGGCGTCCTCGCACCGCCGGTTGCAGATGCGGCCGCAGACCGCCGGGAAAGGGTTATCCCGCTTGATGAGCTGCAAAGCCTCCTTGTACTTGCCCTGGGCCGCCAGCTTCAAGTAGCCCTGCACCGCGATGTGGGCGGGGCAGGCGGTCTTACAGGGCGCGGTACCGGTCTCGTAGCAGTTGACGCGGTTTCTGTCGCGGTAATCCACCGCCCACTTTTCGGGACCCCACTCGCTGGCGTCAGGCAGCTCCTGCCGGGGGTAGGTGATGGGGCCGTCCTTGGTGCACAGCTTTTGGCCCAGCTTCACTGCGCCAGCGGGGCAGCCCTCCACACAGCGGCCGCAGGCCACACAGTTTTCGCTTTCCACCTTGGCCACATAGGCGCTGCGGGACATATTCGGCGTATTAAAAAGCTGGCTGGTGCGCAGGGCGTTGCAGATATTCACATTGCAGTTGCAGATAGCAAAGATCTTCTGCTCGCCGTCAATATTGGTGATCTGATGGACAAAGCCATTCTCCTCCGCCCGGCGGAAAATATCCAGTGCTTCCTCCTTGGTGATGTACTCGCCCCGCTGGGTCTCCACCACATAGTCGGCCATATCGCCCACCGCGATGCACCAGTTTTCGGGGTCGTCGCCGCAGCCCTCGCCCAGCTTTTGGCGGCTGGCGCGGCAGGAGCACATGCTCTTGGCATACTTGCCCTCGTATTTATCCAGCCAGTAGCTGATCTTTTCCAGCCCAATGGCCTCATTCTCACTTTCGATGGCCTTTTCCACGGGGATGACATGCATGCCGATGCCGGAGCCGCCGGGCGGCACCATGGGGGTGATCTTCTCCAGCGGCAGGAAGGTCATGCGCTCAAAAAACGCGGCGGCCTCCGGGTGCTCATCGATCTGGCTCTGGCGCATGTTCAAAAACTCGGCGCTGCCGGGCACAAACAGCGGCAGGATCCAGCGCTTTTCGTGGTTGGGGTTCTTGCCGTCCAGGTTTTCCCAGTTGTATTCCACTATCCCGGTCCAGGCCATTTCGGTCAGCAGCTTTTCCAGCGGCTCCCGTTCCATTTTGGTCAGCTTCATCAGCTGCTCGGTGGTCTTGGGCTTGCGCACGCCCATCTTCAGGGCGACCTCCACCATCTCATCGGTCATCACGCCGGCCAGGCCCCAGTATTCGGGGTCATCGGCCGTGGCCTTCAGCCCGATGCGGTTGGTAATCATGCTGCCCAACTTGAGGAGGTTCTCGCGCGGGTGCTCATCACGGGGGATCTTAAAAGACAGTTTACTCTCATCCAGAGGGAAATTGGTGGGTTTGCTGCCGTTGATATCGCTCATATTCGATCTCCTTTTTTCTGCGGCGTGCCGCGTTTTAGGGGAAATGGGCGCCATTTAGCCCAGCATAATTTTATTTTACCAGCTCCCCGCCGCGAATGCTATTGACCCTTCTCCCAAACCTGTGCTAAAATAATTTATGGTTCTGGTCTGACCAGTATATTTTAGATTTGTGCAGGGGACTGGCCTGGGGCCCGCAGGGCGCCCCGGCTC
>ERZ773116.1815-NODE-1815-length-18603-cov-5.589983_pt1 | contig 18603 bp, 18 predicted proteins | sample MGYA00580563_ERZ773116 | MGnify/ENA primary metagenome ERZ773116 (study PRJEB29015, sample SAMEA2737864) | human gut metagenome | biome: human gut; feature: human-associated habitat; material: faeces | place: China | collected 2012 ... | reverse complement strand
CCGGCCGCCGTAATCCTTATCCCGGTAAACTGGGGGTGATCGAAGAGGGGGCTCTGGCCGATCTGATTGTGGTGGATGGAAATGCACTCGAAGATATAAAAGTGCTGACCGATCCTGGCAAGAATATGCTGTTGATCATGAAAGACGGCAAAATATATAAAAACGATTTATAATATCCGCTACCCCAGAGCCTTTTAGACCGGGATTTTTCCCCGGTTATCGATTAAACACTGCTTTGTATATTTGGAAAAAACAGAGCAGTGGTTAATCGATAACCGGGAGATTTATGTGTGTAGACGATACAGATAATCGGGGTATCCGGGTAGTTTTGTCTTCTAGATTTCAGGATATGAAGGCAGAAAGAAATTATCTTGTAGAGAAGATATAATTGGGGGGCATAAAATTGGATTTATGTTAGGGGATAACGCAAGAACAGACTGGCAACGGTAAGGGAACCGAAATTTACTTGTACGGGATTGAATATTCCCGCCCTTTGGGGCGAACGGTATGTATTTCCACTCCGGAAAAGAGGGGGCGTGCGATATGTTTTCTATGTGCAGAGTCTGGAAGTATAAGTCTACAACTCTATCATGTTTTGGGGATGATCCTTTGTGGTCTTCAGACATTCAATCTAACCTTGCAGTTAATGAAAAAACGTATGGAGTTATCAGTACCAGATTCTGATTTACGACAGCATGAAGATCGTAGTGAAAGAGTCCGGTATTCCGGTTATACATGTCTGTCACAAATGAGGATTCGAATACATTTTCTGATAATTTTTGTTCGATATAGTTGTTTGTTACTGCAATTATTTATTATATTTAAGGCATAAATATAAATTATTATTATGCGTTTGAAATTGGTACTTAAAATTGTGGAAGGAACCGTTTTACCTTGTAATTATATGTATGAATTGTCAAGTTGTTTGTACAAGGTATTGAATGAAGGTAATCCGGTTTTTACTGCCTGGCTACATGATAAAGGATATTGTAAGGAAAAGAAAGCATTTAAATTATTTACCTTTTCGAATTTCTATTTTCCGTGTTTCAGAATCGAGGGGGATCGGATTTTTGTTTTGGCGGATACGGCCCAGTTGATTGTGTCGTTCTATCCGATAGAAGCAATTGATGCTTTTGTAATGGGTCTGTTTAAGAACAGGCAATTGGAGGTTGGTGACCGGAAATCGAGGGTCCGCTTTGAAGTCTTTAACTTAGAGCGGCAGGCTGAGCCGGAATTCACTTCCCGGATGTTTTTTAAAACTCTATCGCCTATGTTTATTGAAGAGCAATTACCGGAAACCCGGAAAGCGATACATCTTTCACCGGGGAATCCGAAGTTTGCAGAATTGTTGCATTTGAATCTGCTGGATAAATACAGGGTGTTTTATGGACAGGAACCCGATCCGTCCTGGCCTCTGACCCGCTTGCATTTGTTGTCTGAGCCCAAGCCTAAAACAATTGTGCTGAAGGTGGGTACTCCGGAGGAAACCAGAATGAAAGGATATACTTTCCGCTTTGAGCTGGAAGGACAGCCGGAATTATTGCGTCTGGGTTACGAAGGTGGTTTCGGACGATTGAACAGCCAGGGATTCGGTTGTGTGGAAGTGTTGAAACAGTGATAATAAGTTTAGTGTGTGTGGTGTTTGAGTTTTTATTCTGTTGTAAACGGGAAAACAAAACTTTTAACTCCTTGTTTGGGTATCCAGGTTGTTTTGGGTGAATTTGTAATAGTAGTGGGATAGAATTGAAATAACCCGCCGATGTCCATCGGGATACCGTAGGTACTTATTTTAATTGACCTAAGTAGATTTTTACAGAATGAAAATAAAACAATAATATGCTTCAGGAAATTAATAACTTTATGAATAGTTTGCCTGCTGAGTTAAAGCAGGCGGGGCTGAAGCCTAAAGAAGGACTGCATGTTTTGCTGAAAATCCAGGAAAAGGAGGGAACTCATTTTATGGACGAACAGTCTGTCTGCCGGGTTTGTCTGACCCGGAAAGCGACAGAATTCGATTATCCTTTTTTACAGCATTGTGCTGAGCTGGCTCAGGTGGGATGGTGTGTGAATACCAATAAATGTTTCGATCTTCCGGCTAAGGGGCTGCATTCCTGTTCTCCTTATTGCATTGCCTTGAAACGGGAATCTCTGGAAGGAGGAGGAAAATATGCGAAAGATAAGACTAAAATCTACGACCGTATCGATACTTATTTTGCTAATGCTTTATCCTACGTCGAAGAGGATAGCGAGAAAGAAAGAATAAGGGTTTTTCAGCATTTTATCAACTCCAAAGAGAAACTGAATGCTTTATTTGCCTGTTTTCAGTCAGAGGTTGATGAAGTCAAGGATAAGGAGTACATTATTCTTTATTTGGAGGAGGAGATGGAAAAATATCGCCGGGTTCATGAAAAATATTTGTCGGACAAATTATTCAATACCAATGAATACAATATTTCGGTAGAAAATCAACTCTATGGGACCAGCGATTTCCTGAATGGATTTCCAACTAAAAAGCCTTTTTTATCCCATCAGTCGGCTGTTTTCGATATTGCCGGGCGGATTACCGGAGAGATGGCTGGAAATCTCCATGATTTTCAGGAAATCATGCGCCGGAATGTTTTACCCCGTCCTTTGCCGTTGTTTGTTTACCGGGAAGAGTTGCAGACCGAAATGCTTGCGGTTTTCTCCCGGTATTTGGCGGATGGCAAGAGGATCGGTTATCAGGAGATCATACGGGAGCTTTATAAAAATCATCAGGACGATATCGGTGATTATTATTTATTGTATTACTATGGCGATACGGTTTGTGATTTCGATTTTGTTTCCCGTTTCCGCTATCGTTTGCAGAGTGGGGATAAAGAAGGTTGGATGGTAAAAGATCATTTTCAGATCGGTTTTACGGAGAAAATAAGCCATGTATTTGAGTTGGAGGAAAAAGTGTTACGCGAAATATTTAATAACTCGTTGATTACACGAACGAAAGCCGGAGATACACAACGTAAATATTTCGATGAATTAGAACCGAAATACTGTAAATCGGAAAATAACTATTTATTGGTATTGAAGTATCGGCAAGCTTTTTATGATTATATCTATAAATCCAGATTACAGGCTGTTACCCGTCCTATGTTCGATCATATTTTATTGACCGGTATTTTGGAGGATATCCGTTTGGATGAATTAAAAGGAAACCAGCATACCCAACGCTGGGGGATTTTGTCTAAAATGAACATTTGGTTCAGTTTGGCTGAACGTTTTGATTTACAATTTAAAAATACAGATACTATGGCAAGTAAATTGGAAGAACAGAGAGTGTTTATGGTTGCCTTATCGCAAGGTGAGGCTATATTGGAAAACGACGAACAATATGCTTTTGCAGCCGGACAGGTGATTTACTATTTATTACATAAGAGTAAGACGGCAGACAAAAGTTATAAACGGCTGGAGCCTTTTTTGCAGCAGGTGCACGCCTCTGAATTGAATAAAGCGATTGCCCGGCTTTTCGATACCTATAAGCATGAGAATTTTTCAGGCAATTTCCGTCATCCGTTTGCATCGGTTATGGCCTATCAGACCCAAGCGAATATGCGGGACTACCTGCCCATGATGCTGGCCGGGATTTTTTCGGATAATCTGCTTTTTAGCGTTAATAAATCAGAAGAAACAAATGAAGAAAACTAACTTAAAATAAAACATTATGAGTAATACATTTAAAAACAGAGTGTTTGGTTGTGTGGTAATCAAATCTGTCAATTCCAATTATAATGCGGACTTTTCACATCAGCCCCGTACTTTGCCCGATGGGTCGGTATATGCAACAGATAAAGCATTGAAATATACCGTTCGGAATTATATAGATAAAAATTATCCGGAAGACAAGGTATTTTATTTTAAAAGCCTGAATGGAGATATGCAGCCCCGGGATTTAGACCAGAATTATGCCCGTTTCTTCGGCGATTATCCGAAAGCGGATAAGAAAGAGGCGGTCAAGGCGCGTAAAGTGATTCTGGGAAATTTGTTGAGCTGTCTGGATGTACGGTTATTTGGCGGAACTTTTGCCAGTAAAACGGCCAATTTGTCTATTCATGGTGTTGTACAACCGACGCATGGGGTGAACCGATATGTGGAAGGGATTATCTATTCAGAGCAGATTGCTTCGCCTTTCCGGAACTCCAATGATAATAGTACGGATTCGATGCAAACGACTTTAGGAACCCAATTTAAATTACAGGAAGGCCATTACGTACATCATTTTTCAGTCAATCCCGGTAATTTAGACGAACTGACTGAATTTGTCGATAATGGAAGATTAACGGGGGAGGATATTGCCAAATTGAAAGAAGCTTTACGTTGCGGAGTGACATATTATGATTCCTCTTCCAAGGCAGGAACGGAGAATGAGGCCTTGTTGTGGGTGGAATTGAAAGAAGAGTCGAAGCTGGTATTACCCTCTTTCGTGGATTTGATAGAGGTAAATGCAGAACGGGAAATTGATTTTGCGAAAGTGAGTACCTTATTGTCCAAAGAAAAAATCAAAAATGAGATCTCAAAAATTGAATTGTTTTACAATAAGGGAATTACAAAAGTGATTCATCTGCCGGAAGGAACGGTCGAACTTGAATTGAACGGGTTATGAATAATCAACGACTGATTTCATTTGATATACAGGCTGATTTCGGTTTCTTCAAAAAGCCCGATTACAATGATGGGGTGTTGCTGACCTATAATATGTTACATAAGCCCGCCCTGTTAGGCATATTGGGGGCTATTATCGGTTTGCGGGGTTATCGGAAAAAAGGAGAATGGCCGGAATATTACCAGCGGTTGGCTGCCCTCCCGGTGGGAATAGAACCTTTGGAGGGGAGACATGAGAAAGGGAATTTTCAGAAAACGATAGTCAAGTATACGAATACGGTCGGATATGCTAATCAGGATGGTAACCTGCTGGTTGAAGAGAGTATGCTGATTCGTCCGGCCTATCGCTGCTATCTTTTGTTGTCGGAAGAGCATCCGGATCACCGGAAGTTGTACGAGTATATCCGGGAAGGATGGGCCGAGTATATTCCCTATTTGGGTAAAAATGAATATCCGGCCTGGTTCGGAGATTCGTTCCGGGAATATGCTTTTAAAACTTTTGTACCGGAAACTGATTTCCGGGTTTCATCCTTGTTTATCAAAGAAGGAGTATTGAAAGGACAGCAGGTAAAGGCCAGTTTTTCGTTTTCGCTGAAAGGCATAGTGAATCGAGGTAGTTTTGTGTATTTCGAACGTTTGCCTGTTGGTTTTCATCCGGTTCTGATGCAATATGAATTGGCCGACTTCGCTTTTACGGATTGGACCTTACAGGCTGCCACGCAGATGGTAAATTTGTATCAGCTGGAAGAGGAAGGAAAGATTGTTCAATTGTTTTGAATATGAAAGACTGTAAAGAAATAATTCAGGGCCAGATGGAGTTATTGTTCGGCAGGTTGAAAAATGATTCTTATCTGGCACATATTTGTCCCGGAAAATCTGCCGAATCTTTGCAGGAACATACGGCCAAAGTGGTTGAAAGGGCTTGTTGGCTGATCGGCAAGCACGGTTTGGAGAAGGTCGTCGATCGTTTGATTCCGGGGATTGCCGGAAAATACTCGGAGAATGTGCAGGAAGAGTTGAAACGGATGTTTATGGCGGTGTTTGTTTTTCATGATACAGGTAAGGTAAACGATAATTTTCAATATTCCAGGATGTTGAATCGGTTGTTTAAACATCGGAAGACGGAAATATTGGTACCTGCCTATGGACATTCGTTTTTGAGCGCCTGGCTGTTTCTGGCTTTTGAATTGGACCGTGTGTGGCAAGATCCGTGCCTGACGGAGGAAGAAAAAAAGATGCTGTTTGTCTATGCTTTTTTCTTTGCCTATGTTATCCGGCAGCATCATAGCGGCGGTTTGGGATGTGCCGATGAGGAGGAGTTTTTTAATTCATTTGCCGGGGGATATGAAGAATTGCATACTTATCTGACGGTTTGGGGATATGAAGGGGATTTTACTTGTGTCGAAGCTGTATTCGAGCATATTGTTGCTATCCGAAAGGAAACGGATGCGCAACGGGAAGCTTCTTTTGCTTTGTATGCGCTGATTAAATTGAATTCTTCTGTTCTGGCGGCTGCCGATTATCTGGCGACTCATGCATATATGACTGGGAGACAGGTGAAAGAGGCCGGAATTTTTGAAGACCGTCACCGGGTAGAGGAAATGATCGGGCATCTGCGAAATTACAAGCATAACCGGGGGATATATGAACAATTGGATAAATTTGTTTTTGAGTATCCGCAGGAAAAATCCGGTGATCACTTGAATCGGCTGCGAACCGGAATGGCTGTGGAAGTCATCCGGACCGTTCATGAACATTCTGATGATCGTTTGTTTTATATTGAGGCTCCGACGGGAGGGGGAAAGACAAATTTATCCATGCTGGCGGTGACTGAATTAATGGCCGTCCATCCTGAGATTCAGAAAGTATTTTATGTATTTCCCTATACGACTCTGATTACCCAGACAAATCAGACACTGAAAAATGCTTTGGGCTTGACTTCTACGGAACTGGCGGAGTTACATTCCAAAGCCGGATTTAATGAAAAAACGGAGGAAAGAGAGGATGGACTGTATGCGGATAAAAAGCAGGATTATATCGATCGTTTGTTTGCCCTTTTTCCTGTGTGCGTTATGTCGCATGTGAAGTTCTTCGATATGTTGAAAACAAACCGGAAGGAAGCGAATTATTTACTCCACCGCCTGGCGAATGCGGTGGTGGTTATCGATGAATTGCAGACCTATAATCCGCTTTTGTGGGATAAAATGTATTATTTGATTGAACATTATGCCCGCTTTTTTCAGGTTCGTTTTATTCTGATGTCCGCGACTTTACCTAAGATCGGTAAACTGAGAATTCCTTTGAAGGAAAGAACCGGATTTGTGGATTTGTTGCCTCAGGCAAAATCTTATATGCAGAATCCAAATTTTGCCGGGAGAGTGGAGTTCAGGTTTGAGTTGTTCCAGGAAGAGATCGATATGAACGATTTAGCGGATTTTGTTCTTGGGAAATCAGTGGAATATCGGGATAAACCGGGGAAGAACGGGACGGTTCATACCATAATAGAGTTTATCACTAAAAAATCTGCCGCGGAATTTTATGCTTTCATACAAGAAAAGGAGCCCTTTTTTGACGAGGTATTCCTTCTCTCCGGGACAATTCTGGAACCCCGGAGGCGGGAAATTATCAATGAGCTGAAAAATCCGCTCAGCCGGAAGAAAAATATATTGCTAATCACGACACAGGTTGTTGAAGCTGGGGTCGATATCGATATGGATTTAGGATTTAAAAATATATCCTTGATCGACAGTGATGAACAGTTGGCCGGGAGGGTAAACCGGAATGCCTGTAAAGTGGGCTGTGAAGTCTATTTGTTCCGACTGGATAATGCAAGTGTCTTGTATGGAAAAGATAAAAGATATCAGATGGTCCGGGAACAAATTTCTGTCGGTGAATATGAACGTATTCTTCGTGAAAAAGATTTCGGATGTTTGTATGAATTGGTTTTTGAGAAGATAAATTGGATGAACGAACAGACTTATGTGCAGAATTTCCGTTCGGGATTTTTGAGATTTGTCGAAGGGTTGGATTTTCAACAGGTAGATCGTAATTTTCAGGTAATCGAGCAGCAGAATGAAACTGTTTTTGTCCCTATACCGTTGCCGGTAGAAGTGGATTCGATGACAGAAGGTGTTAAAGAGCGTCTGTTTTCTGACCGGGAACTTCAATTTCTGGAAGATTTTGGGGTTGTGCCTTGTGAGGGACTGTTGGATGGAAAGGAAGTGTGGGAGGTGTACGAACGTCTCGTATATCGTGATCATCCTGCAAAATTTGATCTGGAAGAAAAGGTCGGTTTTAAAATCATGCAGCGGATATTGTCGTGTTTTACTTTTTCTTTGGTTGGTTATTCGAAAGAATTGCAGGAGTTGAAAGGGGGGACGGGGGAAGAAAAGTTGGGGTATTTTTATTTATCCCATTGGGAAGATGAGGGGGTGAACGGAAAATTGTACGACTATAAAATGGGATTGAATAACAGAGCATTGAAAGATATAACTTTTATATGATAAATGTGACAGGAACTTTGATTAATCTTTATCAGGTGTGTAAACGGGAAACGTGGTTACATGCCAATGGTATCCGGATGGAACATACCTCGGATGTAGTCACGGAAGGAAAGCTGGTACATGAGACTTCGTATCCGAACCGGGCAGCCAGATATGAAGAAGTGAGAATCGGTGGTTCTGTGATTGATTTTTATGATCCGAAAGAGAAGGTGATTCATGAAATCAAAAAATCTACATCGAAAGAGGAGGCGTATATCTGGCAGGTGAAATATTATTTGCTTTTGTTTGAACGGGAAGGAATAGCCGATGTGGTGGGGATGTTGGAATACCCTTTACTGAGGGAGACGATGCGGGTGGAGTTGGAAGAGGGGGACCGGGAAATATTGCGTCAGATGGAGGTGGAGATCCGACAGCTGATCGGGGAGGAGGCATGTCCGCCTGCTTTATCCAAAGGAAAATGCGGAGCCTGTTCATATTATGAATTTTGTTATTCCGGAGAAGGGGAATGAAACAGGGAATAAATGTTTTTTAATGGACTTAAAATTGTTTTATGAAAAGGACGTACTATTTATTTAATCCCGGGCGGTTGAGCCGGAAGGATAATACGCTGAAATTTACTCCGGTAGACGAAGAGGGACAGGAAGGGCAACCCCGTTACATTCCTATTGAAACCGTAGATAATCTCTTTGTATTCGGTAGTTTGGATACCAATAGTATGATGTACAATTTTCTGGGTAAGCATCAGGTGGCGGTTCATTTTTTCGATTATTATGAACATTATACCGGTTCGTTTATGCCTAAAGATTACCTGTTATCCGGCAAGATGCAGATTGCCCAGATGAAGCACCATATCCGGCAGGAAAAACGGATGGCAATTGCCCGAAGTTTTATCGATGGGGCAGCGTTTAACATGTTGAAGAATCTGAGATATTATACGAATCGGGGAAAAGATACCAGGCAACAGATTGAACGGATAGAAGCCTATATTCCATTGATTGCTACTGCAACCGATATTCCGATGTTGATGGGAATCGAGGGGAATATCCGTCAAACCTATTATGAGGCATTTGATACGATTATCGATGGTTTTTCCATGGGAAACCGGACAAAGATGCCACCTTCCAATGAGGTGAATGCGATGATTTCTTTTGCTAACAGTATGTGTTATTCGTTATGTCTGGATGCCATTTATCATACCCAATTGAATCCGACGATCAGCTTTCTGCATGAGCCGGGGGAAAGGCGTTATTCTCTGGCTCTGGATATGGCAGAAATCTTTAAACCCATATTGGCGGACCGATTGATTTTCTCCATGTTTAACCGTAAACAGTTAAGGGAATCGGATTTCGATCAACACTTAAATCGATGTCTGCTAAAGCAATCTTCTATGAAAAAAGTAGCCCAGGAATGGGAAGAGAGGACGAAAGAGACGATAAAACACCGGAAGTTGGGAAGAAGTGTCAGTTACAGGCATTTGATTAAATTAGAATGTTATAAACTGACCAAGCATTTATTGGGGATGGAAGAATATAAACCTTTGAAAATGTGGTGGTAATGTATGTCATTTTAGTATATGATGTCGATCAGAAGCGGACGGCTAAAATGTTGAAATTGTGCCGGCGTTACCTTTCATGGATACAAAACAGTGTATTTGAAGGGGAGATTTCAGAAGTACAGTTGAAGCAATTAACATCGGAAGCCCGGAATCTTATGGATGAAAAGGATAGTTTGATTTTCTTTAAAAGCCGGGACGAAAAATGGCTGGAAAAAGAGATTATAGGAGATGAAAAAGCCAGCGTTTCTAATTTTTTATAGCGTCGACCTTAAAAAAATGATTGGGGGTTGAGAGAGTAATTACAATAGAAATGGAATAATAGTTCTTTGACATGTTGAAAATGAATAATTTAAAAGTTGTTGTCGAAGGTCAGGGTAAATTTAAGAATTGAAGGTCGACTGCAAATGTTTGTAAAAAATGAGAATAAATGGATGATAAATCATTGATTTTGAAGTATATTTGTTGGCGTTTTTAACGGCTTTTAATTGAACTAAGGTAGAATTGAAACCATGTTCTATGGAACGCGAGATGGTAAATTTGATTTCCTTTTAATTGAACTAAGGTAGAATTGAAACATCTATCATTCTCAGTAACATTATAAATAATTCCTTCTTTTAATTGAACTAAGGTAGAATTGAAACCTTTTTACCTTTACATAGCCATACCCCGAATCGCCACTTTTAATTGAACTAAGGTAGAATTGAAACTTTAATAAATCGATTTGTTTTTGAATAGAAGCAATACTTTTAATTGAACTAAGGTAGAATTGAAACTCTATTAAAGATAATTCATGTAAATATTCACACTTCCTTTTAATTGAACTAAGGTAGAATTGAAACTTCTTTTTAAGAATTTTGAATTTGATTGAAATTACTCTTTTAATTGAACTAAGGTAGAATTGAAACATGTTTTAGCTTCTTTACATATGAGAACGGCTCTTCCTTTTAATTGAACTAAGGTAGAATTGAAACACAACGTACCACCGCTCGCACCAGCCGAATACCATCCTTTTAATTGAACTAAGGTAGAATTGAAACGATATTATTGATGCTGAATTAGGGGAAATTACTCCTCTTTTAATTGAACTAAGGTAGAATTGAAACTCGGATAAGACTTTTAACATAGCTTTGCACCCACCCCTTTTAATTGAACTAAGGTAGAATTGAAACCGCCATAGGTGTGATCCTTGGAGCTAACTCCGATGTCTTTTAATTGAACTAAGGTAGAATTGAAACTTATGTACCCAAACCCGGTTGTTTGCTGAGTAGTTGCTTTTAATTGAACTAAGGTAGAATTGAAACATAAACAAGATTTTAGCAACAAGACTCTCTTCACCTCTTTTAATTGAACTAAGGTAGAATTGAAACTCCACAACCGCTTTTCTGGCATCCGCTTGCTCCTTCCTTTTAATTGAACTAAGGTAGAATTGAAACATGTCTTTTCCATGTTTTTTCTTTTAAAGAATGAGTCTTTTAATTGAACTAAGGTAGAATTGAAACTCCATACCGATAGCTAAACGCCATTCTGCAATACTCCTTTTAATTGAACTAAGGTAGAATTGAAACTGCCAGATCGGTTAGTTCATTGATACCTTCAATCCCCTTTTAATTGAACTAAGGTAGAATTGAAACTTTTTCCCCATGGAATGAAAACCGGTGGATTCACCCCCTTTTAATTGAACTAAGGTAGAATTGAAACACACTTTCCCCGAAACCACCGAAACCATGCCCGGCGCTTTTAATTGAACTAAGGTAGAATTGAAACCGTATATGGCTACGTGGTTGGGTACGGTTTATTCCTACTTTTAATTGAACTAGGGTAGAATTGAAACTGGACTCAACCTGGCATGTTTTTATTAACCGTCCCGGATAAGGGTGAGATTCCGAAATGTCAGTTTGTCGCCGGGGGATTGATCTTCTCGGAACGATGAATATTGGATTGAATATATTGCAGGATATTCAAAGCTCTTTCTTCCGGACATTTATTCATTTGCCGGGGAAGAAACAGGGCGATATTGCGGGCGACAACAATGATGGTGGTATTGATTACCTGGGCGATAATCTTTTTACTGTAGAGATTCCGGTTTACGTACTTCCGGATGATCGTTTCTACCAGCGATTTATCCGTTTTATGGCGTAAAATACAGCCGGGTTGATGATTGGCATGTTATAAAAGTGAAGCACGAAAACAGCAAGTACGGCAATGCTACGATCGGTAATGGTTTGCCGGCGCTCCGGTGTATATTGTCATTTTGTATCGATAAAGTGGTTGGCTGGGTACGGAACCCGGATAAGAAGAACCATGCAGATATCGGTGCGGCGATAGCGGCCGAACATATTTGTTTGGCTGTAGCGGTACAGGGATTAGGGAGTTGATGGGGTTATAATTTCGATCCGGACGGGTGAAATCTCGATTGTAGTTACCGGATGGCAGGAGCCTGTCGTGATCATCTCCCTGGGGTATGTAAACGCTTCCCGGCATGTGTTTCTATCAGGAAACCGGTGAATGAGATAGTGACTGTACTGTAAACCGGATAGTTTGGCTTATGAAAACAGAACTGGAAAAATGTCTGGCCGGTGAGTGGTATGATTGTCATGTTCCCGTTTTTCCTGAGCTGAAAAGAAAAACACATTGTTTATTGATGAAGTATAATTTCTTACCTTATGAAGGGAAAGAGGAAAAACAAGTTTTGTTGTGCGGGATGTTCGGAAGTATCGGTACAGGGGGGAGCGGTCGGGCATGCTTTTAGTTGAGGTTATGGTTGTAATATTCATATAGGTGATCGGGTGGTGGTAAACACTGGTTGTACCTTTGTCGGTTTTAACCGGATCGCACTCGGGAAGCGGGGGCTCATCGCTTCCGACGTACGGATTTATACGGCTAGGTATCCTGTCGGCTTGGACGAACGCCTGACTCCTGTCGGGATACCGGAAGGTAGCGAATATATCCGTCATACTTTTGCCTTGCCGGTGACGATAGAGGATGGTGGCTGGATCGGAGGAGGTGCAATTATCCTGCCGGGAGTCACTATCGGTGAAGGTGGTGTTATCGGGGCCGGAAGTGTCGTTGCCGAAAATATTCAGGCCAATAGTCTTGTTCCTGCCGGATGATACGTGAAATCAACAGAGGCAAGATGAGAGGGGATTAAATACTCGGGAAACCGGTTAGGCTGAATCTGAAATTAATCTATATCTTTGTTGGGTTAATCCTGACTATTGAATTTATATGAAAAAACAATCTTCATGTCCGTCAGCCTTGAATAGGGAAGAAACAGGCTATTCTGCACAGATAGGACCGGATTTTTTTATCCGTGAAGCTACTTTGGCCGATGCCGCTATCATCTGGCAGACGATATACGATAATCGGGTATATTTGCGTACGTGGCTTCCTTTTGTCGATGGATTGAAGGAGGTGGCTGACGAAGAAGCGTTTTTAAATGAACAGCTGGCTCTTCCCTATGCTGATCGGAACATCGTCTTTGTTATCGGCCAGGGCCACGAATTGTGCGGACTGGTGGGGTTTGTCATCACCGATAATATTAATCATCGCACCGAGATCGGTTATTGGTTGATCCCCGAATATCAGGGCCGTGGTATAATGACCCGTTGTGTCCGCCATCTCTGTGAATGGGCGGTCAGCGAACGGGGAATGAACAGTATTCGTATCCGTTGTGCAGCCGGAAATGCACCTAGCAATGCCATCCCCCGCCGCCTGGGTTTTACCCTTGAAGGCGTTGAGCGCGAAGGGGAATTGATGGCTGACGGGCAATATGTGGATTTGAACGTTTATAGCATTCTGAAGAGAGAAATAGAAAATTGGTAATCTCGTTTATTTTTGTTATCTTAGTACTTCAAATATAAAGGATTATTGGCTGATTTCATTAAACAAATAGTCTTATAATCAAAATGTAGATTTATCTGGATTAGCGTTATTTCGCTCCTGATCAGTGTCACCTTGCAGACTCCGGATAGGTGAAATCCTTCGGATTTCTGATTGGCGAACCTTTGGTGCTGGAGTGGCATTTTTATCAGGAACGAAGTTCCGCCAAGTAGCATCGGAGATGTGCCGATCAGCGAAGTACTAATCAGAAACCGTAGGTTTCCGGGTACAATGGTATATAAACGCCATGACCTTTTAGAAAAATCTCCGGGTACTACCGATCCATCGGTGATCATAAAAAAACGACTGTGGGGTGTCGACTTAATAAATTTTAGTTTATAAATGGTGATTAAGGAGGGTTATTGGGAGAGAGATTTCAATAAATGTAATTTTTTATAAATTCAAGGGGTTATGAGAATTGCGAAAAATGAACTGTTAGCAGGAATTCCGGTTTTGAAAATCAGGGATTATTTTCGGCTTTTATATTCCGGTTTGATGACAAGGGATGGCTTGGCAGAACGTTTCAATTTGAATGAAAAAGAGACGGAAGGTTTAGTTGGTGAATTGCTGTCTAAGGGATATATCGAACCAGCAGACAACGGCATGTATCGTTTGACATTGAAAGGAAATGCTTTAAGCATAGCCCGTTGTATGGCTCCCATTAACCGTGAAAAAGCAGATCGGATCATGCAAGAATTTCTGAAACGGGTAGAAGAAGTAAACCGGGATGATTTTTATCCATATCGGGTGAGCAAACTGGTATTGTTCGGTAGTTATCTGAATCCGGAACAAATGGATTTGGGGGATATAGATATCGCCTTTGAATTGGAACCGAAGATTAAAGATTACGATGAACTTATGCGTTATAATGATCAATTGGTGGATAAAGCCCGTAAAGAGGGCAAATCTTTCTCTTCTCTGATCGATATCCTCGGCTATTCTGAAAAGCTGGTCATATTGAAGTTACGGAATAAAGAAAAATACATCAGTCTCCACCGAATGACCGACGGGATCTTGCAAATAACGGCATGTCGGCAAATTTTTCCTTAGATGCGGGTAGGATACATCGATCGCTCATATTGAAGCCGTTCTTTTTTCAGGGGAATCGGTTTCATGTTTTTTTCCTTTCAGAATGAGGTTGTGGTTGTTAATGGTTTATAACGGAGAAACAGAAGATGATATGGAGAGATATCGTTAAAATAAAGATGTTTGGAACTGTGGGGCCATTTTTATAAATTGAAGTATGAAAAATTTTATCGGAAAATACCAACAACAAGAACAGGAAAATCAGGTATTTCTAGGGAAAAAATTAGAAATACAGGTTAATTTATTCATACAGGGCTTTAATTGCCAGGAACAAATGACATTTTATTATCTCAATGCTTTAGGCATGTGGGAATATAACGAACGAAATTTTGATAAGGTACTGATGCAGGCTTGTGTAAAGATTTCTTATTTGTTGTACAACGCTCATCAGCTTCTTTTAAGAGGAGAATATGGTGTTGCGAATATTTTGTTGCGTCAGGTCTTTGAATATCTGGTTATCGGTAAATATTTCTATAAGCAACAGAATGAAATATGGGCAGAAAAATGGTTGGAAGACAGGAAATATGAGGTGTATGATAAAATTTTGCGGCTTTTGAAAATACCTGACAAAAAGCATCTGTGCGATTTCTGGAAAGTATTATGTAGTCTGGCTCATGCTACTCCTTCTTCACAGCAGATAAGCTTGGACGGTCAGTTTAATGAAATAGATATTGAATTGAGTTATAATGTAGTGCTTATTTTACTCTGTTGTAAACATGTATTGGAAAATTATTTCTATTCGAATAGGAAATTAATGCGGTTAATAAAATTAAGTCCTGAAGTAGCTAAGGAAATGGTGGATTTGAGACAAAAGTCCGCTGCTTGGATTAAAGAGACGACATCTCTATTTTCAGAAGATGGCATAAAGGTTTTGAAAGATTATAAGAGGTATTGGGTATTTAAAAAATAGGATCGAATTGTGATCCTGGCTTTATAATATTGGCCCTGTTCATAATTTTGTGTAAATGGCGACAGGATTCAGTTGTAAGTTCTTTTATAGCTGTATTCTGTATCGGTTATCATTCCTTTCCGAATCCCTTCGGTTACATCGAAAATAACATAGGATTGATGGACGGCTTTTACGGACCAGAATAATATCGATGAGGATACCCGGATGCAAATTGAATTAGTTGATCAGGCTTTGACGGAATTGCAGGTAAAATATAAGCTGCAGGAAGAAATAAAATGTCCGGGGATTGGCCTTTATTAAGCCGGAAGGTTGAAGTTTAATAATCGAACTGATCTCAATTACTGATGTTGGAATAGAAACTTAAAAAACTCAAACCGGACGAAAGGTCCGTCCCGGAATCCCTTTTTTATTTTACAATCCCGATAAATTCCCCGACGACGATAAATCCTTCTTCATCCCTGATTTCAATAGGCTGATAATCCGGATTCAGAGGGTAAAGGATTATTCTTTCATGCATCCATTCACCGGTTTCCGGATCCTGTTTTTTCTCACTGCTGTATTTTTTGATCGAATAGCTGCCACCATTTTCAAAATCGTAATGTTCCCGATGTTGGACCAGGACAATTTTACCGATCCGGGAACCCACAATATTTGCACGGAATACGCAAAAATCCCCGTCCATGATTCGTGGCTCCATAGAGTGGCCGTTTGCCTGGACGATAAACATGCCTGAAGTCAATTTGCCCATGCCCTCTGTTTTGATCCAGCCTTCTTCTTCTGCCTGCTGCCATTCACCGAATTTACCGCAGGCGGCTTTCAGGGTGTAGAGCGGCAGGTAATCGATGTATTTGACGTCGTCATTGACTTCACGTTCAATGCGGGGGCCCTGGGGTTCCGGCAATGAAACTACCTTCGCTTTTTCTTGAGGAAGTTCAAGTTGTTGCCTGAAGTAATTTTCCAGTGGTTTGTCACAGAAATAGACGTAACAGCCCTTCATTCCCCGGGTAAGTAGGGTTCGGTAGGTATTTTTTATCAATTCTTCTGCAAGCTGTGCGGCTTGTGCCGGGGTACGCCCCACCTTGATCCCTTTCACGGAACTGTCCATCCGGGAGCGTTTCGTTACGTCTGTGACCACTTTACCGTTTTCATAGCGCAGGTCATTGCCGATAATCACGCCGGCATAATCCAGTTCGAGGCCCTGGCAGGTATGTATGCAGCCGATTTCATGAATAGAGTTTTCCCCGATAATCCAGGTACTCCCGTCTTTTTCGAGATTCCATTTCATGGCGAACCCGAAGTCAGGAATGTTCACATCAGTGGCTTCCGGGTTTCTTTTACTTTTCCAGTCCCAGCAATAACCTGCCACCATCCGCGATTTGTTGTTTGTTTTGTTTTTGTCTTCGATGGTTTTTCTCAGTTCATTCGGGTCACTGAATATCCGGAAATCGAAATCATCCTGCGATAAGCGGATGTTGGCCGTATCGTTGATTTGCAGGGTATTGTCCAGCCAGGCAAGATAACCGTCCGAACCGTTGCAACGGAATTGGGAAGATAGTTCGAGTTTCTTTATGGATGCATGGCAGGAGCGTGCTGTTTTTTCAATATAGGCAGAGTCTCCGATGTCCTTGATGTGTACCCTTTGATGGTCATCGACAAAGAAAATAACACATTTGGCTGCCCCGATAATTTCGCGGACCTGGTCTTCTCCCTGATTTTGAAACAATCCGCTCTTTTGGTTGAGGCGGTGGGCTTCGTCGACGATAAGCACGTCGAAAGTGTTGGCTGGCGTGTTGTAGAAAGTGCCGGATCCCCCGAACATATTGTAAATCTGGTTTTTTCGTAACGTTCCGGCCAACTTTGCCGCATACACAGCCCGGGGTGCTGCGTTTTTGGATACGTAGCGGGAGACCAGCCTGTTTCGGGTGGTCTCCACCAGCAGGTTGATTGCCACTACGCTTTTTCCGGTTCCCGGTCCGCCTTTGACAATCAGTACCTGTTTTTTGTCGGCACTTGCTTTCCGGATCATGCTCAGGGCTGTCTCATACACCACTTTCTGGTCATCCAGCATGATAAATTCCTGGTTCCCCTTGAGCATGGAAACCAGGTTGTCTGCAAGTTGCTTGGAAGGACGGAGGCGTCCATTTTCTATTTTGTACAGGATATCCTTTGAGTCACCGTATTTGACGTACTTTTTAATAAATTCCCTTAATTTTCCTGCGTCAGATTGGAAAAAAGGAGGGGCTTCGGTAATATAAGGTTCGTAGCGGGGATTCGTGATGATTTGGTCCTTCGGGTAATTATGGAGATAAGCGCAGGGGGTCAGCGTGATTTGCTCGTCCCGGACGGTCTGGTTATAATCCTTGATCAGCGTGGCATATGACCATGCCTGATAGGAAGGGTGTGCCGTCTCTGAGATACCATGCTGGAAACGGGTTTTTACCAATGCATCTTTATCCGTTAATTCAGCCGATGACCATTGCTTTAGTTCAATGATAACGACTTGTTCCTGTTGTACTTCATTTAGCCCGGTAATGATGAAATCAATCCGTTTGGAAGTCAGGGGAATCTGAAATTCAATGGAAATACCGGCGTCTGCTGGGATGTCAGGATCTTCCATGATCCTGTCCATATACGACATTGAGTTTTTCCACGATAAGGTTTCATTGGCAGAAGTACTCCGGCCCAGATGGATTTTATATGCTTCCAGAATTTTTTTATCGATCTCATTGCTGAAAACATCATCCCGGAAACCTTGTTTGGTCGATTGGTATACAATCATAGTTCCGTATATTTTTTAGCTGTCCCTTTTGCTTTTTCTACCGGATATTTCTCCCCGTTCTTCCGGATTTTTTCCAGCACAATGTCGAAGATGTCCAGATGGTGCTTCTCGGCCAGCAGTAATGAATAAGTCAGTACGTCCGCCAATTCCTCTTTCAGCCGTTCCGGGTTCACCTCTTCGGCCTGGCTTTCTTTTTTCAGCAAAATTCTTCTATAATCTGCTGAATAGCTTAAAATGAGCGATTTATAAGTGTTCA
>ERZ773116.1804-NODE-1804-length-18679-cov-3.909257_pt1 | contig 18679 bp, 22 predicted proteins | sample MGYA00580563_ERZ773116 | MGnify/ENA primary metagenome ERZ773116 (study PRJEB29015, sample SAMEA2737864) | human gut metagenome | biome: human gut; feature: human-associated habitat; material: faeces | place: China | collected 2012 ... | reverse complement strand
AGTCATCGGGCATTATCTGAACATAAAACACTATCAATAAGTTGGAGTCATTACCGGCTCTTGCTTGGCTCTAGGGGTCCGCTTGGAAAAAGGAAATTATCCTACGCTAAGCGCATTTTTTGCACAGATGGCTACCGACTGAACGTAACGTGTGAGTCATGATCAGAAATGTGTTAACTCTAGGAATTGACACGACTTACTGTTCGATGGGGAAATCATGTTTAGCTATCTCAAGGCTATGTATCATCAATCAAAAATTCAGGCTGAACTCAAGGCACAGATACATGAACAAACTACGGTTAATGCTATCTGTCATCACGGGGTCCGCTTGGAAAAGGGAAAATAACCTACGCTAAGACTACTTTTTAACCAATCGGCTATTGGATATCACTCGGTTCGCGGGGCTACAGCGTTTCTGTGTCCGAAACCGAACGATTACGTACAGCATGTAGACAACATGTCCGAAAGTAAGCAAAACCATTAACGGACAGCCGGATCATTTCGTACATCCCTTACGGTCAGGGGTTCGCGCTCAATGGAACGAAATCACCCGTTAGCTTAAAACGCTTAACGAATGGAAGGGACTTCCCCTGGATATGCGCCTGGTTAACTTTCATGCAATCATGGGATAAACATTGACCCAGAGGGATTCGTTATGACCATCACCACTGTCGGTATCGATCTTGCTAAAAATGTGTTTGCTGTTCACTGCGTTGACCAAAATGGTAAAGCAGTTCTGGTTAAACCCAAGGTGTCGCGTGCAGCACTTTCTGAACTCATCGCTGGTTTACCTCCCTGTGTCATTGGAATGGAAGCCTGCTCGGGTGCCCACTATTGGGCAAGATTATTCAGGCAGTATGGCCATGATGTCCGGTTGATGGCACCGAAATTTGTCTCACCCTATCGCATGGCGGGTAAGACCGGGAAAAATGATGCAGCTGATGCAATAGCTATTTGTGAGGCTGTGCAGCGGCCGCACATGCGCTTTGTACCCGTCAAAGACGAAAGCCAGCAGGCAATGCAATGCTTACATAGGACAAGACAGGGATTTATTCAGGAAAGAACAGCGACGTATAACCGTCTTCGGGGGTTGGTATCTGAATTCGGGGTTATTGCCCCACAAAGCACTGATGCTCTGCGTCATGCTGTTTCTGACCAGAAGGAAACTCTGCCAGTACAGGTCAGGCTGTGCATTGATGATCTATTAGCACATGTCACTAATATTGAAGAGAAAATCGCCGAATATGACAGGGTGTTATCTCGTGTTGCCAAAACAGATCATCGCAGCCAGCAGTTAATGGAACTGAAAGGTATTGGGCCCACAACGGCGAGTGCGCTGGTCGCCAGTATTGGCAATGCCCATGATTTTAAGAACGGGCGCCAACTGGCAGCCTGGTTGGGGCTAACGCCATCACAATACAGTAGTGGCGGAAAATCAAAGCTTGGCAGGATAACAAAAGCGGGTGATGCCTACCTGCGAACCCTGCTGGTCCAGGGAGCCCGTTCTGTTATGGTAGGGGCAGAGAATAGAACGGACTCGTTTAGCCGTTGGGTCTGCTCGTTGATTGGTAGGCGGGGATACTGGCGTGCTGTCGTTGCAATCGCCGCCAAGAATGCGAGGTTGTGCTGGGCATCATTACATTACGGCGATGACTTCAGACTGTATTCAACAACGTGAAAAATTAAACTGAGTAGTAACTGAACTGTAACTCGTTGATGGTAAAGGGTTAGACCCCCGTGAGAAGTATCTGCATATCCTACTGGATATCACTATCCGATTAACGAAGGAGGATCTCACGAGCGTCTTTCATCAGGGTCCGAATCAATAGCGATTCAGCGTGACCGTTTATAGTAGTGCAGTCTCATCCCTTGCCTTTCATTGATGAACAGCCAGAAATTAAAAACCGGCGTTGACTGTTCGGGGAAGCCCTTATAGTAGGATAATTTCCTTTTTCCAAGCGGACCCGTCCCTCAGCCCCACCATGACGACTGAAGTGGCTGTAAACGCAGTACCTATCAATTTCAATATAAACAATGAACTAACGCTGTTAGCGTGGTTTTTTGCATCATTGGCCCTCAAACCCCTTAAGCTGCTCAAGGTCAGCATTGATCAGTTCTGTCCAGCTGGGTTTCCCGGTGGGTGCATCGAGGCGCAGGCCCAGGTTATCGCAGAAGTCGACGATCTGCCGGGAGTGTTCCACCATCACTGCCCCGGAGAGAGTCAGACCGTGCGTCGTCATCTTCAGCTCACTCGTCCGTGTCTGGGTATTCTGGGACCAGGGCTGTAAAGAAAGTGTCGTCCGGCTTAGTGAAGGTATAATTGTTTCATTCAGTAGGTCGATCAGTTGGCAATGCGCATTCAGCCGGGGGACAAGGGCATCAAATATGAAGCTTGCCTGTTGTTTAGTGCTGGCCTGAATATAAAACATCGCATCCGTGCCTGCATCCCTGGATAAAATACCGAAAAGTTTCATTTTTTACCTTAATGGATTAGCGATTTATAATCATGCGCCGACAGGTGAACGTTATGTACGCCATCATTCCACACAAAGAATAACCGATATTTTGAATTAACTCGAATGGAAGAGTACCGGTTTGCGGTCATCCTTAAGCGTTCGTAACGCAAACTACTTGATAACAATTCGCGTTCGTTTTTTACATTATTTAACGTTTTCAGTCTGCATGAAATCGCATTTAACAGATCAGCAGGAATACCTGCTGTGGACTTTCCATTACGGAAAAAGCTTTCCAGCCGTCTGTCTTTAAATGAATGGATCATATCTTCCTCCGTAATGGAATGAGTAAAATTAAATAAGAATTATAAAAGCCTGAAGCTGATTTATTAAATCCCGAGAATTCTGGCTGCGACCGTTAGTTGTTTATCACTTAATGGATATTTCCGTGATAACGTCGATTTCAGACTGTTCAGAAAGCTGTTCTCCCCGTCTTGCTGTGTGATGGCGTCAACCAGTTCCTGATTGCTCTTACACCACAGATTGAACGCGGAAGTCTTTGATTGTACAGCACGCTGACGCACTACTGCCTGAGCTGCTGAAATCTTGCGTGCCGCTTCCGGGTATGTGCGATATAACGCGGAAAGGGTGTAACATGTACGGGTTGTGACCAGGCTATAGCCCGTACCATTACATGCCATGCAGCGGCTCCTATAAAAGTGTTTACGCTCACCACGGCCTTTGCATTTATTGCAAGTGACCCGATAAATATATTCCCCGGTGCCTTTTACTGAATCAATACACTGAATCTTAGCGTTGTCGATTTCAATTCCGCTCTGGTCAAAGTATTTATCCATTTTTGATTCCTCAGGTTTGGTCTGAAGTAATCATGACAGATTGGTCTCGCTGGCTAATAACCTGAATGAAAGATTTTTAAAAATAACTTTGCAGCACTGCTAAAGGCAGTTTATATATGCAGGATTCAATTTTACTGAGAAATATTTTCGGAAGTATCTGTTTACAAATACCAAAAAAAAACCAATGAGGTCTTAATTACATCCTTAATGGGCATGGTTATTTTACATCCTTATGAGTAGCAATGCTTATGTGTTAATTTAACAACACCATATGCGTCTAAGGAACTTCCTATCCGCCTTCATGAAGCTTTTTTCCGGTTACCAGTAAGGGCCATATGACTGGCAAATATTCCGCTCGCGGTATACCGAAGTTCCGAGAGGATGGCGAAACGGCAGAATGCTACAGTAAAGGAGAAATGTTAGCTATAAAACGGTGGCACAGGGTCGGGATACTCGCGGGCTGAAATGGCAGATTCAGTTTGTCTTCCGGCTGTAGCGTCCCTTCCCCACTCACAAGACCCATCTTAACCGAAGGTGTCGCAGCCTTTCTCCCAGACGCTCGACGATTCCTGGGTTTAAGGTCACGAAACAATGGTCATGCACACCGGCTTTCAACTGGCACAAATGTGATTACGAAACACTCGTTAATGCCCTCCCGGTAAGCCTTTAGAAAAGTTACTTTTCTGAGATTAAAATGGACTATTTTAATTATAGTTTGGATATGAATTTTTAAAAAAATAAATGCCTTCAACTTATTTGGAAAATAAGCCGGAATGTTAGAGTGTTCTCATTCAAAAAAGAGGAGAACCAACCATGCCAAAATGTCTATTACCTGCCGAGCTTGCGGAAATTGTCTGTGGATTACTGGTGCAACCCACATTAATGAATGAATTAAAAACACCGGAGTCGCATAAAGCATTTATGCAGGATATCGCTGAGCTGGTGGCGAAACATTGCGGAGGAGAGATTGACGGTGTGATCATGCCGGTGGATCGCGATGAATCAAGCCAGGCCGATTATCTGACCTCTCCGGATGTAACCCCTTATCTCGTCGTATCTCCCGGCGCGGACATGCACTCCCTCACCGATAATGTCTGGCGTCACCATGCCCGAGATGGCTGGCTTGACCATATCAAAGGCAGCGACGAAGAAAGCCCTGATGAATTGCCGACGCATAAAGAGTGCTCAGTTCGCCGCTACGCCCTCCAGCGGATGCTCCTTCAGACACAAACCAACCATGCTAATCTTCCCTCGCAGGTGGTACGAATGCGTGATTACTGCAACCTCGACGACGAACAGCCCGGGTCTTCAGCAGAGTTTATCGTTACTATGGCGCTCGGCGGTCATGCCCAGCTGGCAGTACAGGATGTGGAATCACGCCTGGTAATGGCCCTGACGTTGTTAATTGAAAATGGTGTTCCCTCGGTCCATGTAAACGCGGGTGACACTGATCCTTCAGTTCTGCACGTCCAGGCTGCTCACGGCGGCATGGTCCTTTCAACTGACTCCCTGAATCATGAATTCGGTATTTCGCCGCCTGACAGGTATACCAACGGTCGCCCTGGCTTATTAGTTAAAGCAGCCTCCTGATTCATTAATTACAAATTTGTCCTTTTTTAATTCCATTGTTCGCTCTTTGTTTAAAGGGCGAATATATTTTTAAAAAACTTCACGCCGGGTTATTAGCCAGCAAACCGAAACTGTTAGAATTAACACATCAGATGAAAGGATGACTATCATGGCTAAATTAATTTCAACTCGTGAACTGGCAACAATTATTACTGCATTACTGGTAAAACCGGAATTATTGGGCGAGCTGGATTCTCCAGAAAAACATCGCGCACTGATGGAGGATCTGGGGCGTGTTGTGGCAGAGCATTGCGGCGGCAATGTCACGGAAATCGCATTGCCGGAAACCGATGGTACGGCAGTTGATGATGCATTGCTGGATGGCCAGCCTGTCCGCTATCTGGAAACAAAAGAAAGCTCCCCGTATCTCATCGTACACCCTGACGACTCACTACCGTCGCTGACGCAAAACGTTTGGATGCACGCTGATCCTGATGGCTGGGAAGAACATTTCGATCGCGAGGACAATCCCCTGATGGAGGAGGTGAGTCAGCTGTTCCGCCAGCAGGTGTATGCGCTTCTGACGCCAGAATCGCAGACAACGCCTTCAGAGATTATCCGGACGTTACAGGACTGGCAACTGGGTGAAATCCAGCTGCCAGAAGAAGACTGTCAGTCCTATCAGGTGAAGGTGTTGTTAGAAGAGAAAAACATTCAGTGTGAAGTGGTGAATGAATCCGGCACGACTTGTTTCGGCCTCATTTTTGAGATCGATCGGGGTGTACCGACGCTGCACATCGACACGGGCAGTGATTCACTGCTGCATATTCACGCGGCACATGACGGCCTTGTTCTGACACCAGATGCACCGAACCACGGATTTGAAGATGCTCCAGTAGACCGCTTTTCCTATAACAGCCCGTCCCTGTTGGTGCCAGGGGTGTAACCTGGCAAACAACACAGAGGTATTTTGGCCCCGGGTGAAATAATTCAGGACAGGAGTCAGGCAGATGGGCGATGTTGCCACACTACCACCGAAAATTAACGATGGCGTACTTCGACGCTGGAATGCTCAGCGCGGGCAACGAAATGGCCGAGGCGGTAGGTATAAGCGCCTTCCGTCACAAAGCAACCTGAGTAACTGGGTTGTAAGACGTCTGATCGAAGAAATCATAATGGAGGACCGACGAAGAGCAGCATCAGGTTGAGCAGTATGTTGATCAAGTTATAACTACTGGCGCAGGAGAAGTGGAAGGTATGACCCGCGTCCCGGTAGTTTCCACGATGGAACAGCTAATTGCAGGCCGGAAGCAGATAATTTCGGCCACTGGAAAAATGTCTAGATTAATGAGCCAGCGTCTTGCAGATGTTTACCGTGCAATGGTCGCAGCTGCAAAGGGGGAGTGAGATGCGTGAATTACTTGGAAAGACAGGGGCAGAACATCAAGCCTCCGTAATGTATCAAACGTTCGGACACCTCGACGCTAAGCCAGGCGAAAAGCATAAAGGTCACTTCGTTTTTATCAACGGCCAGCACGGCGACCTGAGTGTTGTGCATAGTGAATTTTCATCCTTTGACGAAGGTCCTGGCTATTTCAGTGACCGTGCCGATTTTATCTGGGAATTGGTTAAAGACGGAGGACTCTGCTCTAAGGTCGGCATCTACCGGTTTGAAGGCGAATACTCGCTTCCTAAACGCCGGAACGGTAAAAGGTTTTCGGGAAGCGTGACGTGCCTTCAATCATTCTAATTTCGTAGTGCATGAGCACCGACAGGTTATCAGTAAAACGGGGAGCGCCACAGTTCGCGTGCAACCTTCCCTATCCATCAACTCGAATGAGTACATAATAATGACGAACGCTGACGCATCTAACGTTAAGACCAGTCCAGAATTACCAACTCTCGAACGTGTCTATGCTCTGCTCAAGGACAACTATAAACCCGCAAGATTTGCTGATCGGGATGGGGAAATCTGGGGGCATGAGTATTCATGGAATCTGGCAAAATCAAGCCTGCAAGACCTGGAGAAGTACGGGAAATCGTATGTATCGAAGCATTCCGACCGGATGGGCGATGGATTCAGTTTTGGTCCTGACCTGGTCATTATTCGCTGACATGCGCACGGAAGTGAGTAAGATGGCTGGCTGCACCGGAGGACAAGAGTGATGAAGGGTAAAAATATCGTGGCTCGTGTCGTGCGGGAAGCGACCTATAAGTGGGAAACCCGCCACAAGTTAACGCCAGAACAATGCTCTGAAATTAATCAACTGATGCGTCGGCTTTCAGAACACCTTGCCTGCCCCGTTTGCAAAGCAATGTCCTTAAAGCAACTCAGGCACGCAGAATACATTTTGAAATGCGGAACGTGCGGTGAAGAGTTTCTTATCAATAAACGTAAAGAATCGGCTCACGCGAGTTAAGCGCGGTGAATGAGCACAACAGTAAGGTGACAACCATGAAAGAACTGATTTCGGTAGCTCAGGCGGCTCTGGACTATATCGATGCCTTACCCAGCGACATGGTGGCATCACTCCATACGATGCCTGGCTTTGATCGCGATTGGGCAACAGAAGTCATTGCCGATGCTATCGTCGAAAGTAACGAGTCCCGGGAACAGATACAGCAGCAGTCGCAGGCAATTCAGTTGCCCGAGACCTGTTTCTTTGATGGCCCGGGCAACACAACAGAAACGTATTTCCTGGCAGACGATGTCAGAGAGTTACTCCGGTCAGCGGGCGTCCAATTTAGCGAGTGATACGGGAAAAGTTCCCAGGCAGTCCGGTCTCACATCGGTATTACGCCAGACGCTGTCAACATTAATTCGATTCAGGGCATGACAATGGAAAACACAGTAATACCGACGGTAACAGAAAACGAGATGGAAGAGGTGATCACCCGTCACACGGCATACGGGCAGGTATCGGTAAGCCGCACGACAACGACGGGGCAGCGCTTGTATGCCTCCGACCTCATTCATAAAGAGGTGATCACGCTGACCTTCAGTGAATCAGAGCAGATTGAGCACGATGGAGTGATCCGTCACCGGCTGGCGGAAGGCAGACGCCGCTCCCCACTTCTGAAAGTCAGTCTGTCTCCGGCTCAGTGGGCCTCGATGATCACATCGTTCGGAATGAGTGACGGCGTGCCGTGTACCATTAACAGTTTGATTCGCGGCGACTATGAGCGCCAGCCGGAGATTGGCTATATTGAGTCGACACGCGAACGTTATGAGCGTCAGATCCGGGAAGCCTCTGAGCGCGAGATGGCGAAAGTGAATGAAAAGCTGAAAGCACTGGCTTTGCTGGTGGCAAAAGGCAAGGCAGGAAAGCGCGAGCTTGAAGAAGTATATCAGTCTCTGTCCGGCGCAATCGCCAACCTGCCGGTTAATCTGGCCTTCAGCACCCAGTTGATGCAGGAATCCATGGACAAAATAGTCTCACACGGCAAGGCCGAACTCGAAGCCTCCGCCATGGGCGTGGCCGCTCGTCTCGGTATGAAAGAAATTAGCCTCTTGGCCACGTTGGAAGAGAAGAAGTAACCGGGACGCTCACCCGTAAATCTAACTAGCATACCTGCTGCACACATAAGCGGCACAAAGCTCAGCGGCCAATTCATAGCGTGTTGACATAAACCGTACACACAAATGTGCTTCGTCGTGGCGGGTGCCTGATATGCGGTTCCCGACGGGGCCCCCTTCTCTCTTTAGCGGTCCACAGGACTCCAGGTAATGCCGGTGTGCAGTATCCAGGACGTTTTCCAGTAGCCGATAGTGGTCGGCGTCATACCCCTTCAGAAGGTGTTCCAGTTCTGCCATGGCGAGTGCGGGTGGTAACCAGGTGACGCCAAGACGCAAAAACTGGAGCTGCATTTGAATTTGATTGCGATCGGGCGTGAGATCCTGCACCCGGGGAGCGCGATAGCAAATTCTCTCCAGTGGAGAGACATGCGTGAAAAACGTCTTCTCAGAAATCTCTGACATTCGACTAAATCAGCCTGTTCCGTTTCTTTCTGGCTACGTTAAGACACCATGAAAAGGCCCCGTATGACGGGGCCGGTTCTGTGGTGTTTATTGGATTTGCGGCAGCTCGATCATGAAGCTGGATTCGCCAACTTTGCCACTGGTGGCCGGGAAGATCGGGATCAGGATGCCATCCCCTTGACCGAAGTCTATTGTGATGTCTTTCGAATCTCCGGGAATGACAGTCGCCCCATTCATACTGACCGCAAAGGCCGCATCTTTACGGACCGTCAGCGTGCCGGTCTGCACTCCTGTGATCAGCGAACCATCTTTCTTCCGGATGCTGTTGGTCCGCAGATACGCCAGTGGCTGGTTATCTGATGTCTTCAGCCCCATGCCCACAGCCAGCGTCTTAATGGTATTAAATTCAATCAGGTTGTTCGGTACGTAGCGGAACCGGCTGCTCTTTGTGGTGCTGTTTCCGGCTTCATCCATTGCTATGGCAGTCAGCACGTAGGAATCTGCATCATCTGTTGCGGGGAAGATACGCGGGTATCAATGCTGAAGGAGTAGCTGGTTGTGGCCACGACATTCGACTTATTGTCGAGGGTTTCGGATTTAAGGGCAAAAGTCCCCTCGCCCAGTACCGGCAGTGCCATGGATTTGCCGTAGTACTCACTACCATCAGCGGCAGTGATCCTGTCGGCCACTGTCACCAGGCCGGTGACACTCTGGAACATCTGCACATTATCTGATGATCGTGTCACGGTAACGCGCTCGTAGCGGTCGAGACCAGATATCAAGTTCAGCGTAATTGCGCTACCTGGGTTGAGATACGCTCTGGAGGGTTCAGCATTCACTTTCGTACCACGTGTGTCGGTGTACGAATAGTTGTACAGCTGAGCCTGGCCGCAAAATGGGAACAGCAGTGCCGCATAGACGGCGGCGATCAACGGACCTCTGTAAAATTTCATTTATGTTCTCCTGGTTGGCCAGGAAATTTTACCCGAAACGTTTTCATCACCCGGGTGATAAGAGGTGTAATTATTCAGTAAAACAACGCCCGTTTGTGCGCCTTTTGCCAGGCCAGCGAAAGTGACAATATCCGCTGATTAACGGCCCAGAAATACTCTGCTTAACGAAAAAGTGCCGGAGGTGAATCGTTTAAAATAACGACAAAACAATAGGGGAATACTGAATGAAATATCAGACTATAACTTTGGCTATGGTTTTGCTCGGCGTCTCAGTTCCGGTAACAGCTCAGATTTATGAATCCAGCTTTACAGATACCAATGGCATTGAAGTACACGCGCCTTCAACCCGGATGCTACTCAATCCGGCTTCTACCGTAACGCTGACGCTTATTTCTGGATTGGATCGCTTTGTAAACGTTAAAGTGACCCGGGAAACCGGGGCGCAGTTGTACAATACCACCACTACCCGTACCGGTGTGGCTGATCGGCTAAAAGCAGCCGACAGCAGTGAATTTTACGGGAAGAAAGTAACTTTACCCGCTCTCGGGGAAGGAAAACTGATCGTCCAGGTCAACATTTTGGATCTGAATCAGTCAGTGGTAGCTACGTATAACTACAACTGGACAATAGACACCACACCTCCGGCTGCAAATGCCCTTACAGCAACCACATCACTGGGCACTGGAACTGGAGCGGTATTTAAATTAGGTCTTGAAGCTGTGGCGCAATACAGCTTTTTATCAACGGGCATCGCTGATGCGGTTGGAATAGATAAAGGCATATTTGAAATCTATCGCGCTAATGGAACCCTTTTCAGCTCAACGCCAATGAAATACAACGTCGGTGACAAGACGATGTACCTGCCCTACACCTTCGCAAGTGTGAAGCAACCGGGCATCCCTGATAGCAACCTTGACGAAGAATTTCAGGCAAAAGCCAAAATTTACGACACCGCCGGGAATATCCGCACGTTACCGACCCAAAAATTTCGGTTTGATAATACAATTGGTGAGATATCCCTTTTCGCTGTTCATGATCCAAATGATGCAACCAGCGTCGTTCCCGGCGTGAAAAACTACCCGGCCTATAAAGCCGGTATGGTGGTTAACGAAAACCCTATCAGGCTGGTGTATAAAATCCCGAGATCTAACTACCGGGCATATGCAGAGGGTGGACTGGAATTTATTAACCTTTATTCGGCTGCAAAAGAAATCGCTTCTGATGCCACCTACAGCTATGTCGAAATGACGCTGCCATTTGGTGCCTTCAATGGGGATATGGCTCGTATGGCCAACTTTGGACAGTGGGCAGGATACTTCCCGACCTACACGATGACGCTCAACCCGAACGCAAACAAGACGCCTGCTTTTACTGGCACCTGGGAGGATTTTCAGGATAGCAATGGCACCTGGTATAAGTCGAAGGACTTCGAGACAGTTCTGTCTTCCAGATTGCCGATTAAAATCGTCCGGGCAAGATTTAATGTAGAAGCCAGACCGTTTGAGCAGGAAGTTGGGGGACGCCTAACCTGCCGCATTCCGGTTGGCCAGACAAGTTGCGAAGCTCCTGAGAATTTTGATATGGCGGTAGGGACTCAGGGTTATAACCGTACACTTTATTATGTACGCAGTGTCGCGAACCCTATTCTTCGTTCCGAGCAGTGGGTTATGACACGCTGGAACAATCAAATCGTCCCAGAAATTGGTGAGATCACCTACAGCCCGACATCTAAGATACTGACTGTTGAAGCTCATCTCAACAGAGATAATGATTGGTTCGACGGATTCAGACTCCTCGGATTCTATCTTACCGATAAGAACTCCAAACAGCGCATGACGCCTGTGGGAGTCGAAAAGTCCAGAAACGCGGGTAACTACACGATTGAGTATGACCTTTCCCGGCAGTCTGAAGGGCAATACAACGTTGAAGTGAATATTCAGGATCGTTTCGGTAACCAGACAAACAAAACCTATGGCGTGATAGCTCTCGATGCCACACCCCCAACGGTTGCTATTACCTTCGAAGGGAAGCCGGTAAAGGATGACACCGTCGTCTATGGTCTGGAAAATCTGCGCATTGCACTGAGCGATAACCTGACCACACCTCGCATTACTCGTCTCCAGCTAACTGGCGGACCGACATCAGACAATGTTGAACTCAGTTGGTCACCTGCTGGTAAAGACATATACTCGCCGGAATATCCGCGCATATTCCCGAATTTCGAGCCCTCTGAAAACTATGCTCTCAGTGTGACAGTGTCGGACAGCCAGTCCAACACAAAAACTTACACACAGAAGTTCAGTTATCTCCCGAACAACTTGGTACAGCTGCATAACCTTCGAACCCTTGCAGTAAAGTCGGCGCTCAAAACCTCTGATAACGTGCCACTTGCCTATCTGTCTACAAACATGCTCCGCAAGACTAACGGTGAAATAGCCAAAGGCTTACAGAACGCGACCCTCTCAGTACGTAAGGATGCCAACTTCGGGATAGTGTTTAATGGAGCGGAGGCAGCTCCTGGGGAGTCTGTAAATGTTAATATCGACATGGGTATGGGTGATAATCTTCTCATGCCGGTTTATCCATCAGAGAACGGCAAGACCGGAGCCGCTGAGTTTATGATCCAAATTGATGAGCTGAAGTAACCATAAAAAGCCGTCAGTCACTCTGGCGGCTTTTTTTCGTGACGCCATTTCCTGCATTTTCTCCGCTCTCTCTCCTCATAACTCTGTAGCCGCTTGCGTCAAAAAAGTAACTTTTTCTACAAGGGAAGAAGTGTGCTAGTGCGGTTCTTAGAACGGATCGGAATTTACTCACATTTCGATCGTAATGCTTCATGACGTCTCTGTGCATAGTTATCAACAGGATAGAATAATAATAAAGATCAATATAGGATCAATAGCAGATCAAAAAGGAATAACGATCCTCGCAGGCCAGTAATATCGGGGCTCTCAGCGGATCGCCATCCACTGTACAGGGGGCGAAATACACTATGTCGGGTAATCCATCCACTATACAGGGTGCATAATCCACTATACCGGGTGGATTCGATACACTATACCGGGTAGGATGTAGATCTTATGCACAAAACGGATCTTTCTATATGTCTAGTAATAACAACAAGTTATCTCTTGTCATTGAAGAGTCCCTAAAAGATTCCGGGGAAGTTATCCAACTGCTTCCCACGCTAAGACAGACCATTCAGCCGAAAGTTTTACTCCGTCTGGGTGTGTTTGTGCCAACACTGAAATCCACGGATAAGGGTGGCCGGAAGAGTCACCGCATCGATGCCACCGAACCCCTTTCGAGACTATCCATTGTCGAGGGTGAAGGCTACAGCCAGATCCAAATTTATGGCCCGCGCCTCGACATGGACTCTGACTTCAAATCATGGTGTGGGATCGTTTATGCATTGTCTAACCGTCCGCTCGACTCGGAAGGTCAGCTGGAGCTGAATTTCCCGGAGTTTGCTAAGTTCTGCGGTTTTGACACTAAGCGCATTGATAGGCAATTGAAAGAGCGTTTTGATGCTTCATTGACGCGTATTGCCCGAACCAGTATCTCGTTCATTAAGAAAATACCCGGTACAGACGATCAGATAACGATAAACATGCACCTCGTGGAATCCACGTACTACGACAGTTCCACCGGGAAAATCGTCATCAAGCCAAATTCGAAGCTCAATACGCTGTATCGCGTCGACGGTAAAACCCGACTCTACCTGAAGACGTTGCAGAAACTGGCCCGTAAGGAGTCCGCACAGGCCCTGTATCTGTATCTGGCTGAGTTACCGAGCACCTTTTACCGTATCGGATTTGACCGGCTACGTGAACGCCTGCAACTGTCCTCACATCTTGGCAACCAGAATGCCACAGTTAAAAAGGCGCTGGGCCAGCTTAAAGAGATCGGTTTTCTGGAATACTCCATAGACAAAGAAAACGGCGATTATGTACTGAATATTCTGAAAAGAAACATGAAGCCATGATAGATGCCGGATAATGCAGCTGCCTGCCGCGTGGGTGGCTGCATTACCCGGAATAGTGGATATTCTTCTCCTTTCCGCTCTGTTTTTACCCGGTACAGTGGATCTCCACTACACCGGGTAATGTCAGCCCTAAAACTCCGATGCAGCCCTTTCTCTTCAGCCTTACCCTGACGATTCTGTGTGTTTTTCAACCAAAATGTGAACTATACCCGGTACAGTGGAGCCACGAAAATGTGATCCATACCCGGTATAGTGGATAAGGCCCCTTGCGAACCAGGCACCGGAAATGTGGCGGCACTGGTTGGCAAGTTTTACCCGGTATAGTGGAGCCCGTTACTGCCTCCGCCCCGGATGGCGTGATGTCACGGGAAGGAAGATATACCCGATAAAGTGGTTCGTGAAGGGTGAACGGCCCTGATAGCACGATGAGGCTGAAGTGGAAACTGTACCCGGTATAGTGGAGCCACTAAGATTGCGTACCCGGTGGCTGAGAGGGGAATCTTTTCCCGCCACAGTGGAGTAGCTGATATCGTCGAAAATGTCTTAACCACAATACGGCCATTCTGTTGCTGCACTAAAGAAATGCATCATCGAGTCTCAGGTGTTTTAAGTTGGTAAACCCCCTTCCACCAGGTGTCGAAAGAGACGCTATCATCGCAGCGCATAAACATGCCGTTATGCCTTGCGACAACGCTGAGAGAACCTTTATTTTTACCGCAGGTCTTCTCAAAAGACTCTGTAGCTTTAATAAAAGTTTCACCATCCGTGATGGTCGGGGAATCCAGTTCCTTCGCCAGCCATGACGGATAGCTGTCAGCATTAACCCATACAAGGCGTTCCACAACTGAAAAGAGTACGCCGACAAGACCAACCGCCCAGAGCGTAATAACCAGTAAACGTAAAATTCGCAGGACTATGAATTTTGAATGCTGTAAAGGCGAGACAAGAAATGGCAACGATATCATGACTGTGAGCATGACTGATGACGCCAGCAACGTGTATAACAATGCCCATGATTTCACATAGGCCGAAAACGCGATCATCAAGCCAATAAGAACAAAGAGCGGTGCAGCGCTTTTCAGACTACCCATGTTTATTTTCATTATTTTGATGCTCCATTTTGTACGAGTTTAGAGATACTACGTTTAAAATCATCTACGGCCTCAAAAAAGGTTCGTGGATGACGTTATTGGTTTTTTATATTGTACCATTGGTGAGCGTTTACCTTTTTACCCTTTAATTAAGGCACCAGGATTCGCCCCTGAAAAAACGAATTCCATGAGGTTAATGTATGTCACACAATATTTTTATAGCTGAGTTTGATGATGGACTTCGGATGTACGGTATCAATGACGGTACAGCCTGCCATATGCATGCTTTTTTGTTTCAGACCCAGGCGCAAGTAGAACACTGGCTGGGAAGCGGTGATCGTGATACCCGCAAGTTACCTGTAATGCCAGAAAACGCCTCATTGACGGAGGAAAACGTCACTATCGGCCCTGACGAAACATGGGCTTTTCGCTCCCGAGCTTCACGCACCGCACAATGGATCACCGGCCCCCTTGAACATGACAGTGAGTCATGGGAAGACCAGTCTGTATATGGCCACAGCACGTGAACTTCACGCCTCCAGTCCTGCTGACCGACATAGGCAGGACAGGGGTTTACAGTACCCGGTACAGTGTATCGCCTTGCTGAACCCGTGTTTGCTGCTGCTGGCCCAGCGGACGGATGCTGGGAAAGTCAAAGATGATCAGTTTTAGATCCGCGTTCGCGGGGATAATTATTCCTACTGGAATGTTAGCTACAGCGTTAGAATCCATTTTGTTGCCTCACCTTACAAGGGCGATTAACCGTCTTAATGGCAGCATTCGCCCGATCAGGCCGCAGGGGTAACAACTTGTGGTCTTTTTCGTACACAAGGAGTGTTTATGCCTTACATCCCCGAAACACTGGAAGGAACGTTTTTCCGCAAGACTATTGAAACATCACCGGAAGGTGAAAGCCTGTACTGGTTTCGCCGTGCAGATGGCATAGAATTCGCCGTCATTGAGTCGGCTCGCTACCCAGGCAATGATGCCGTGGTAATTTGCGGGGACGGGCGCCCAACAGGCAACACGATTTCAGAATCGCTTTTTGTCATTACTGATGACATGCGGGCGCTTCCCCGTGGCGTGTATGAACAGGAGGCGCATGATGCCTAACCAGATCCCGAACAACCCTACACTTTCGAAGAATTTCGACATTACGCCTAACGAGAAGCGCAGCAAGGCCCAGCTCGATGCCTGGTGGGATCATCCTTACTGCGTCACCCATAACGAGAAATTTCACGTGTACTGTCTGAACGGCGGGGCGTGGGATAGGCCGACATGGCTGGCTCAGGCTGACACGTATGATGAGGCCTGTGAACTGGCAGAACGGAAACAAGCTGAGTGGGTGGCACGCCGGGAACAGCCTATTTACTATATGACCTTTGAGCCGCCTTTTCAGATGGTGCGACAGCCGCAACGCCCTGATCATGATGCTGTAGTAGTTGTGTCGTTCGAAACGAAGGAAGAACTGGACGCCTGGAGCGCAGCGCAGCAATAAAAAAGCCTCCCGTTTAGGCGCCTCTTAAGGATGGGTTTTCGTGGCTAAAGATGAAAAGCAACACGCTTCCCGGTTAGGAGAGTTGCCCAAATCCACTATGCCGGGTGAATGATGTGTTGATCCATGCTGACGGGTAGGTGTATGGGCAGATCCGCAGAGAGCGGCAGGCCAGTTTCATTTGCGGTTTTAGTGATGGGACATCAGGTTATCCACAAAAACGGTGCATAAACCTGTGACCGGAATCTGGATAAGATGGGATAATCATCATCGCGGTGCCATTACCTTGAAAGGGTGACCCGGTACCGGGTCACCCTGCCTCGCTTTTACTTCAGTTCCTCGATATTCAGCATAAATTCTGACGTTCCGCTGACGCCGGAAATCGATGGGAAAATCGGGAAGCTGCGGCTGTCACCCAGACCCAGATCCAGCTGAACGTTTTTGCTCTCCCCTGGTGCTGCGGAAACCCCATTCACCGTAACGCCGAAGGCCGCATCCTTACGTACCGTCAGTATCGCGTCCTGTTTCCCTGTTGCGATAGAACCGTCCTTCTTGCGCAGCTGGCTGGCATACAGTACAGCCAGCGGCGTGTTGTCGGACGTTTTCAGGGCGGTACTGACGGAGATGGTCTTAAGGTTCTCCAGACGTACCAGGTTGTTCGGCAGGTAGTTAAATTCGACGGCGCTTTCTTTAACGTTGTTCATCTCGTCTTTGGCATACACGGTCAACGTGTAGGTTTCACCGTCATTAAGTGACGGGAAGATCTTCGGGTAATTCGGTGTATAGAGATCATTTCCGAGATTTACCCAGGACAACTCAACAGCATCAGATACCGGTCCACCTCGAAGCGTCATGCGAGTTAACGAGGGTTTGGTCAGAGTATCTGCGAGCTGAATTCGGACGTTTTCCAAGCCGAACACTGTCACGTTGCTGGTGATAGGTTTGTTTTCGTAGTTGATACTGATGGACGGCGGCGAGTTATCGACCGTCACGGTTTTGTAGGCTAAGCTTCCCGTGTTGCTGAAAGAATCCTGGGCGTTGAGCTGCACGTTATAGCTGCCCTCCGGGATCTGTTTCAGGTTGAAGTCGTAAGTATAATTCCCGGTTGCTGTGTTACGCCCCGTTTGTTTTCCTGTCACGTTGATATCCGCGTTATTGCGGGATTTGTCAGACAACCACACCCGGCTCAGTTTAACGGCATCGAAATACCATCCGTCCCCTGGCTCGTTGACGAATACCTGAAGAATGTTGGTCGCATCATTGTAGTTGTAGCCAGTAACTGTGGGCCCCTTTGTATGCCAGGCGATGTTTTCCCAGAGCGGCATGAAGAAGGTGGACTCGGTTGTCGAACGCACTTCATAGGCAGTATGTATATAGCCGGTGGTACCGTTTGTAATCGCCTGTGTCAGGTCGACAGTACACGACGTTGACCCGGCAGGGATCTTGCAGGTGGCACTGCCGGTAATTGCTTGTTCGTAGGGGCGCGCTTGCACAGTGAAACGGATCTTGGTTAGGTTCACCGGCATATCTGAAGCCAGAAAATTTTTCCAGTCGACGCTATTGAACCAAGTGCCGTCAGACTTCTGTCGCTCAATCGCAGGACTCCCCCACGCAGGACTTTTTACCGCCGCCGGGTCCCAGTTCAGCCAGGAGGCGTACTGAGTCAGACCGCCACCGGCCCATTGGTACCTGTTCACAGGGCGATAGTAGTTTCCATCCAGAGTACCCTGTGGGAGCTTCACTTCTACGTACACATAGGTCGTGTCTTCTGAAATAACCTTAGAGCCGCCATAATTGTTAAGAATGGTGATGCCGCCGTTACGGTATGGCTGCCAGTTAGTTCGGGGAATACGAATGACCATCCGGTACGGGTTTTCGAGTACAGAGAGCCCCCGCACAAACGGTACGTACCCTGAAGAGATCCCTGGAACCACACTCGTACTGACTCGTGAGTCATGGACCGCAAAGGGCGTATATTCACCTATCTGGTCATCAAATAAAAAGCGCTGCGGAGGAATATTCAGCGTGTTTCCGGCTTTATCCGTGATGATAAAATTGAAGGTGAACTCTTCATTAAGATCGCTGGTGGGCATGCCAGGTTGAGTGACCGCACCCATGATCCAAGGGTAAAAGGCGCGTTTTGCCGCCGAGTCGTAACTGAGTTTATTGTCGGATACGACTGCCCCATTACTGCGCTTGATGACCAGCCGGATCTTTTCTATACCATTTGCATCATCCACTCCATCAGCAAAGATAGAAAACTGTCCAGATCCTCCGCGCCCGAGCTCCCAGAGGGG
>ERZ773116.1785-NODE-1785-length-18868-cov-9.088449_pt1 | contig 18868 bp, 14 predicted proteins | sample MGYA00580563_ERZ773116 | MGnify/ENA primary metagenome ERZ773116 (study PRJEB29015, sample SAMEA2737864) | human gut metagenome | biome: human gut; feature: human-associated habitat; material: faeces | place: China | collected 2012 ... | reverse complement strand
AAAGTGCATGGTTGTGGATACCATATAATAGGTGTCTTCTACGCGGATCACGTCCGGATCCGGATAATCCAATCTTGTTATAGGATTTACATTCATTGTTTATTCCTTTCTATTTTATCTCCATATTCTTTCTTTGTTCTATTCTATTCAAGAACCACCGCATTGTGGACGGCCTCCTTTGCATCCTTGCCCCAGGAAAACAGTGTTCACAAAATATAATCTGTATTTAATTATTTAAACTGAGCCAGACGTTCCTCTACCTGAGCCATCATCTGCTCATACTTTGCAAGCTTATCCTTTTCCTCCTGAACCTTTTCAGGCTTTGCATTGTTTAAGAATTTCTCATTTGAGAGCATGCCCCTTGAGCGCGCAAGCTCCTTTGTGAGCTTATCCTTTTCTTTATTGAGTCTTTCCTTTTCCTTCTCGAAATCAACAAGGTCCTCAAGCGGCAGGTATGCAACCGCATCAGGTATCACTACTGATACAGCGTCATCTCCAATACCGGCCTTGCCCTGCTGTACTGCAATCTCGCTGGTAAATGCAAGATTTACATATACCTCCTTGTTGTCCTCGAATACCTTTCTGACTGCCTCATCATCACTTGTGATGAATAGCTTTGCCTTTCTTGAAGGTGGAACATCCATCTGTGTACGGACATTTCTGATACCCTTTACGAGGTCCTTGCAGTGCTCGATTGCTGCTTCCTCAGCCGGGAAATTCCACTCTTCCTTGTACTCAGGCCATTTAGAGAGCATGATAGTCTCCTCGTCTGACTGAAGTGTGCAGAAGATTTCCTCTGTGATAAACGGCATATATGGATGAAGGAGCTTCAGTGCATTTACAAGTACTGTCTTAAGCGTCCAAAGTGCTGCATTTGCTGACTCTGGGTTTTCATCCTTCTTGTAGGTACGAACCTTTGCAATCTCGATATACCAGTCACAGAACTCGTCCCAGATGAAGTCGTATACCTTTTGTACTGCAATTCCAAGCTCGAACTTGTCCATGTTTTCTGTGGCATCCTTTGCAAGTGTATTTACCCTTGAAAGAATCCACTTGTCTGCTGCATGAAGTTCATCAAGCTTTGGCTCTCTAAGCTCTACACCTTCAAGGTTCATCATGATAAATCTTGATGCATTCCATACCTTGTTGGCGAAGTTTCTTGAAGCCTCAACTCTCTCCCAGTAGAAACGCATGTCATTTCCCGGTGCATTTCCTGTGATAAGTGTCAGACGAAGTGCATCTGCACCATACTTGTCGATAACCTCAAGCGGATCAATTCCGTTTCCGAGTGATTTACTCATCTTGCGGCCCTGAGAATCTCTTACGAGTCCATGAAAAAGCACTGTGTGGAATGGTGCCTTGCCCATCTGCTCATAGCCTGAGAAAATCATTCTGATTACCCAGAAGAAAATGATATCGTAGCCTGTTACGAGCACATCGTTTGGATAGAAATAGTCCAGATCCTCTGTCTTTTCAGGCCATCCGAGTGTTGAGAATGGCCAGAGCGCTGATGAGAACCATGTATCAAGTGTATCAGGATCCTGTGTCCAGTGCTCCTTGCCACACTTAGGGCATTTGCCAGGCTTTTCTATTGAAACTACCATCTCTCCACAGTCATCACAGTACCATGCAGGTATTCTGTGTCCCCACCAGAGCTGACGGCTGATGCACCAGTCGCGGATATTGTCTGTCCAGTTGAAGTATGTCTTGTCCATTCTTGAAGGAAGGAGCTTGATTTCTCCGTTCTTTACTCCCTCAACTGCAGGCTTGATCATCTCGTCCATCTTGACGAACCACTGCTGCTTGATCATTGGCTCAACTGTTGTGTGACAGCGGTCATGCACACCTACATTGTGTGAGTGTGGTACAACCTTTACTAAAAGGCCCTGCTCCTTAAGGTCCTCAACCAGTGCCTTTCTGCACTCGTATCTGTCCATTCCGGCATATTTTCCGGCCTTTTCATTCATTGTGGCATCATCATTGATTACAACGATTTCCTCTAAGCTGTGGCGTTTTCCTACCTCGAAATCGTTAGGGTCGTGTGCAGGTGTAATCTTTACACAGCCTGTTCCAAATTCTTTATCTACGTATGAATCTGCGATTACAGGAATCTCTCTGTCTGTGCATGGAAGCTTTAAGGTCTTTCCGATGATATCCTGATAACGCTCATCATCAGGGTTTACAGCTACGGCTGTATCTCCGAAAAGTGTCTCAGGACGTGTTGTTGCTATCTCTACGAATCTGCCTTCCTCGCCAACTACAGGATAGTTGATGTGCCAGAAGAAGCCGTCCTGTTCCTCATGCTCTACCTCTGCATCTGAAATAGATGTCTTACATACCGGACACCAGTTTACGATTCTTGAGCCCTTATAAATCCAGCCCTTCTTATAAAGCTTTGTAAATACCTCCTGTACTGCGTGTGAGCATCCCTCATCCATTGTAAATCTCTCACGCTGCCAGTCTGCTGATGATCCGAGCTTACGAAGCTGCTTTACGATACGTCCGCCATACTCTTTTCTCCAGTCCCAGCATTTCTCCAGGAACTCTTCTCTTGTAAGGTCTGCCTTGTTGATTCCCTGCTCTTTAAGTGCCTGGATGACCTTTACCTCTGTTGCGATGGATGCGTGGTCTGTTCCCGGCTGCCAGAGTGCATTGTAGCCCTGCATTCTCTTGTATCTGATAAGGATATCCTGCATGGTGTTGTCAAGGGCATGTCCCATGTGCAGCTGTCCTGTGATGTTTGGTGGTGGCATCACGATTGTGAATGGTTTTTTGCTGCGGTCTACCTCAGCATGGAAGTAGCCATTGTCTTCCCACTTTTTGTAAAGACGGTCCTCGATGTCCTTTGGATCGTAGGTTTTGTTTAGTTCTTTGCTCATGTTTTCCTCCTTTTATATGAATGACGCAAAAGCTTTGGGGGTGTTTTGTATCAGGTCGCGCATTATGTATGGAATTATGTTCATGATTACGCTGCCAAGACACTGTAAAAATTATGATTAGGGATTGCTTAGACCATGACGCAACCGGCTTTTAGCGCCGTCCATGGCGCTAACGCCTCGCCCGCACGTCCATGTGCGTGCGTTGCTGGGCTGTGTACATAATTTTAACAGTCTCTAGGCAGCTCCATAAATCACATAATTCCATACATAATGCGCGGCCTGATAATTCAGGCTGTGAGCTTTTGCTGTTTTTCTTTTTATTTAGCGACGGGCGACCGATTGGATTGCATGCGCAATCTTCCGGTCTTACAGTTTTAGTACATGCCATGACGGAAATAGCATAGTAGCAAATAAATTTGCGTTATATGTGCACATCTCAGTCTACAAAAAAAGCCCTCCCGATCATTGACCGGAAGGGCGAATTAGCGCTGTACCACCTTCGTTTACATCGGAGCATATATATACATATAAACTCGAATGCCTCTTGTCCTGTAACGTGGACGAATCGGAAGAACTTATGTCAAATCTTGTTATATATAGATTTAACTTTCTGGGTTCTTCGGCTCAAAAGCTACCTTCCATGATTTCTGTCTTAAGCATCTTTCAGCCTGCCCAAAATGTATCACCATCTTACGGACCGGATGCTCTCTCTGAAAGCTTTCGTCATGTACTCCTCTTTCTTATGCCTTTAAATATTTGCCTGTTTCTTTCTACAATATTAAAGTGCATTGGGTGATTTGTCAATATGATTTTTCAATCATCATAATGACCTTTACATGAAACAATATAAATTATCTCATCTTTTTCATAATAAACAATTCGATTAGTGTCATCAATGCGTCTGCTCCACATACCACTAAGATTTTCCTTTAATGGTTCCGGTTTACCTATACCCTCAAACGTACTTCGCTGAATATCCTTGATAAGTCCATTAATTCTTTTCAGTGTTTTCTTATCCTGCGTCTGCCAGTATAAATAATCGCTCCATGCCCTATCTTCCCATAGTAACCTCATTAGTCCTCCTCTATCAAATCATGCTCTGCGAAGTGAGCTTTGCCATCCTTAATATCGCGCACGATATTTTCCAAATAACGGATATTGCTATCAGAATAAAACGGATCTACCGATACCTCAAAAGGAATACGCTTTTCTCTGCCTACTTTTTTTGCAAAAACGGTGAACGCTGCACTCATAGAAAGACCTAATTCCGAACACACCTGTTCCATGCTTTTTTTTACATCTGCATCCAATTTAAAATTAACATTAACTGACTGTGACATATACAACACTCCTTTCTTGCTTATAGTATATGCAACAGCAAAGAAAATATCAATAAGATTTCTTTATTTTTTCTTTACTTATATTCAACATTCTTAGTTGCGACTATATCCACACCGGTTGCTGCAACATCGCTTAGCAGTACATCACCTATATGCACCGGTGCCTCTACCGTGATTTGGTTGATACACTCCATCACATCCATTATCTTTTCCTTTGGAATATCCTGTGCCGTCTTTACGGATACCATCGGTATTGTGCCATTTTTCACACAGACTGTACTTGTCACAATTCGTGTCGGATGTGTCACTTCCTTTGCTCCGTAGTCTGCTCCGCGCTTGCAGGTATTTCCGGTTACTGTGACATTTTCTCCATCTATTGTCACCTTAAGGGCACAGCCCAGAGGGCAGCCTATACATGTCAAATTTCTTTCTTCCATGATACTATGCCTCCTCAATCTTTATCGTAATTGTGCGGGGATTGTCTGTTTCGATGAGCTCCTTCTTCTTAAGCACTACCTGCTCCATCTCACCCGGTGCCATTACAGGGTGCTTGCGGTGCTGTAATTGTTTATCATCCAGATATACCGCAATATAACAATTCTTATACACAGCTCCAACTCGAAATCTAACCGTTGCAGTATCATCCATCTGTGCAGTATTTATAGTGCTTGGGACAGTATATCGTACTCCGCCTGTAGCGGTTATCGATATTTCTTTGCCATCGCAACTCTTATCACCGCCATTTTTCACATATTCTGCGGCATGGCGGCCTGCTGCTGTCGCTTCCTCTGACACGTAATCCACGAGGTCATGCACATGAAGCACATTTCCGCAGGCAAATACACCAGGCACATTTGTCTCAAGGCTTTCGTTTACGACCGGTCCGCTTGTTACCGGATTGAGCTCTACACCGGCTGTTTTTGAAATCTCATTTTCCGGAATGAGTCCGCATGAGAGTAAAAGCGTGTCGCACTCGTAAAACTCCTCCGTTCCCTCAATAGGCTTGTTATGCTCGTCCACCTGCGCAAGAGTGATGCCCTCCACACGCTCCCTGCCCTTTATATCAACCACTGTGTGGCTGAGCTTAAGCGGAATTCCAAAATCATCCAGGCACTGCACGATATTACGCTTCAAGCCTCCCGAATACGGCATGAGCTCTGCAACCACCTGCACCTTGGCACCCTCCAAGGTCATTCTCCTAGCCATGATAAGACCGATGTCTCCTGAACCGAGTATTACTACCTTTCGTCCCGGCATGTAGCCCTCTATATTCACCAGTCTCTGAGCTGTGCCCGCCGAGAAAATTCCTGCCGGTCTGTAGCCTGGTATGTTAAGAGCACCCCTTGCTCTCTCCCTGCAGCCCATCGCAAGTATTACGGTCTTTGCAGCGATATGAAAAAGTCCGTCTGTGCGGTTCATAGCTGTAACTATTTTATCGTTTGCCTCATCTTTTATCTTTACATCATGCCTGTCATCTGCCCCATTTTCGAACTCGTCACTGATTGAGATATCCATGACCATCGTATTCAGCCTGTACTCTATGCCAAGCTCTTTGACCTCTTTGATAAATCGTCCGGCATATTCAGGGCCTGTGAGTTCCTCCTTAAAGGTGTGCAGGCCAAAGCCGTTGTGTATACATTGATTTAAGATACCGCCAAGCTCACAGTCTCTTTCCAGTATAAGTATTTTATCTATTCCATTTTTCTTAGCGGAAGCTGCTGCCGCAAGACCTGCCGGACCTCCTCCTACTATCACAATATCGTAAAATTCCATATTGTCCCCCTATGTTAATCTGATATTAATACAATATCAATCTATCGTTACCTGTCTCTTTGTAGTAAGACAGACTATCCGCGATTCTTGCTCATTCCAACAACTATCTTTGACTTTCCACCGCTTTTAGTGATGTCAAGCTGCGAAATGCCTCTCTCCCTGGCGATAATCTCCATAGTTCTCGGAGAACAGAAGCCCGCCTGACATCTGCCCATTCCGGCTCTGGTGCGTCTCTTCACACCATCAAGTGACTTTGCGCCCAGCGGTCTGTTTACCGCATCCATTATCTCGCCCTCCGTAATCATCTCACAGCGGCAGATTATATTGCCATACTCAGGCTTTTCTTTTATCAGCTTTTTATACTCATCCTCTGAAAGCTTCTTTGGATTTAAAATACCTTTTCTTGTCTCAATGAAGTCCGCATTTTTAGAAGGATTAAAAAGCTCCTCAACTATTGCTGCCACTCTCTCACTGATAGCCGGCGCACTTGATAAGCCCGGTGACTCTATACCTGCACAGTCCACAAAAAATGGTGCATCTTTAAGCTCCTCGATGATAAACTCATGTCCGTCCTCATGTGCACGGTTTCCTGCAAACGATGTGATGACCTGACGCATAGGAAGTGACGGCACCGAACGTGTGCCGGATGTCGTAACATGCGCTAAGCCCGCTCTTGTTGTATTTGTACCATCCTTGTCATCATGATCATCTGCTGTAGGTCCGATTAGGATATTTCCGTGTACTGTCGGGGTTACAAGCACGCCCTTGCCGTATTTTCCCGGAAGCTGGAAGATTGTCTTGTCAACGATACCACCAGCTGCCCTGTCTAATAGCTCGTACTCTCCGCGCCTTGGTGTGATATGGATTTTGTTTTCACTCACCATGTTGTGAAATACATCAGCATATACACCGGCTGCATTTACAACGCAGCGTGCATGAATTTTTCCATTTTGAGTAATGAGAATATAGCCTGCCTGCTCCTTTTGAATCTCCTTCACCTCGGTGTTAAATAAAAACTCCACACCGTTTGCCGCAGCATTCTCAGCAAATGCAATATTCATACCAAACGGACATACAATGCCTCCTGTCGGGCAGTAAATAGCTGCCACCACCTCATCAGACAGATTCTGCTCCATCTCATGTGCTTTCTTTGAATCAAGAATTTCAAGTCCCGGTACCCCGTTTGCAATCCCTTGATTGTAAAGTTCCTTAAGCCTTGGCATATCGTCATCGCTAAAGCACACTATCAGTGAGCCGTTTCTTCTAAACTCAAAATCAAGCTGCTTCGAAAGCTCGTCCATCATCTCATTTCCACGGATATTCATCTGTGCCATAAGTGTACCGGTCTTACAATCAATTCCAGAATGGACAATAGCACTGTTTGCCTTTGAGGTGCCACAGCACACGTCCTCCTCCTTTTCCACCACACAGATGGACAGGTTATATTTCGAAAGCTCTCTGGCACAGGCGCTTCCCGATACTCCCGCTCCTATAATTACTACATCATACATGCTATTTTCTCCTACCAAATTTCCATACATTATTTACTTGCTGTATCACTAAGCTCATTTAAAACAATGCAAGCATCAGCTATTATTCATCCTTCGCCCAGTTAAATGCGCATGCAACGGCCTTTTTCCACATTTTAAGCTTCTTTTCTCTCAAATCAGCCGCTATCTCCGGCTCAAACACACGGTCAATAGACCAGTTTCTCTTTATATCATCCATACTTTCCCAGTAGCCAACCGCAAGCCCTGCGAGGTACGCTGCGCCCATGGCTGTTGTCTCCACGCACACAGGCCTGTTGACCGGTGCATTGCTGATATCAGCCTGCATCTGCATGAGCAGATTATTGGCACTGGCGCCGCCGTCCACCTTAAGTGATGTGAGATTGATGCCCGAATCAGCCTTCATTGCCTCAAGCACATCATTTACCTGAAATGCCATTGATTCCAGAGTCGCTCTTATAACATGGTACTTGTTTACACCTCTCGTAAGCCCCACAATGGTTCCTCTGGCATACTGGTCCCAGTACGGTGCTCCAAGCCCTGTAAATGCCGGCACCACGTAGCAGCCGTTTGTGTCTTTTACCTTTCTCGCCATGTATTCTGAATCTGTTGAAGAATCGATAAATTTCATCTCATCGCGTAGCCACTGGATAGAGGCTCCTGCCACAAATATTGATCCCTCCAGCGCATATACCACCTTGCCGTCTATGCCCCAGGCTATAGTGGTAACAAGTCCGTTCTTTGAGGATACCGGCATCTCACCTGTGTTCATCAGCAGAAAACAGCCTGTACCGTATGTATTTTTGGCTTCTCCTGCCCTAAAGCAGGTCTGGCCAAAAAGCGCAGCCTGCTGGTCTCCTGCCGCTCCTGCGATAGGAATCGGACCCCCGAAAAACACAGGATTCACCTCACCATATACACAGCTTGACGGCATTGGCTTTGGAAGCATGCTCTTTGGTATATCAAGCTCCTTAAGTATCTCATCATCCCACTTTAAGGTATTGATATTAAACATCATGGTTCTTGAAGCATTGGAATAATCCGTGACATGCACCTGTCCCTGAGTGAGCTTCCATATAAGCCATGTCTCGACTGTTCCAAACAAAAGCTCGCCTCTTTCGGCTCTCTCCCTCGCTCCCGGCACATTGTCAAGGAGCCACTTGAGCTTAGTTGCCGAAAAATAAGCATCTATCACAAGCCCTGTCTTTTCTCTGAATGTCTCGGTAAGCCCCTTTTCTTTCAGTGAATCCGCATACTCTGCCGTGCGTCTGCACTGCCATACTATCGCGTGATAAACCGGCTCACCTGTATTTTCGTCCCATACAATTGTGGTCTCTCTCTGGTTAGTAATGCCTATCGCACATATGTCGGCTGCCGTAGCCTGAATATTGGCCATAGCCTCCTTTGCCACCTCAAGCTGTGTGGCCCAGATTTCCTCTGCATCATGCTCCACCCAGCCCGGCTTTGGAAAAAACTGCGTAAATTCCTTCTGTGCCACACTGCACATCTCGCCCTTCTCATTGAAAAGTATACATCTGTTGCTGGTCGTGCCCGCATCTAATGCCATAATATACTTTGCCATGTAAAAATCCTCCAACTCTCTATATTTCCAGCTTTTTTCCTTCTATCCTGCTACAGCTCTTCCTCTACCATGCTCTTCTCTCTGTTGAACGCATCATATATACATGGAATTACTATAAGCGTAAGGATGGTTCCGTATACGAGACCTCCTATTATTGCGATTGCCATCGGCTTTATCATATCTGAGCCATCTCCGATACCTATCGCCGATGTAAACATTGCGAGTATGGTGGTCATCGCTGTCATCAGTATTGGACGAAGCCTTGTACGGCCTGCGTCTATGATTGCCTCATGCTTGCTCATGCCCTCTCTCCTGGCCTGATTGATGTAATCAATGAGCACGATTCCATTATTTACAATGAGACCTGCCAGCATGATAAAGCCAAGCATTGATATGATTCCGAGCTCATTTCCCGTGATGAAAAGAGCTATAAAGCCTCCTGTAAACGCAAGAGGTATACAGAACATGATAATAAACGGTGAAAGCAATGACTGGAACTGCGCCACCATGATAAGATAGATAAATATCACTGCTAGCACAAGCATAAGTACAAGCTGACTCATTGACTCATTTATTGTCTCATCCTCGCCCTCCATGTCTATTGAATAGCCATCAGGAATGCTAAGTTTATCAATTTTTGATTTAATTTTATCGCTTAGTAATGTTACATTATGGTTTTCATCAACCGCACCTGATACTGTAATATATCTTGTCTGAGCATCTCGATGAATGGTACTTAGTGTCTGTTCCTGCGAAATAGTGCAGATATCACTGAGCGGAATCTCCTTTTCACTGCCATCATTATCCTTATAGGTAAATGTAAGGTTTTTAATGTCGTCCACAGTCACATCAGACTGCTCTGCAGATTGTAGGTATACCTCATAGTCCTTTATGTCGGTCGTAATGGTTGTTGCACTCTTTTGAGATGATATCTCACCGGATACGAGCTGGTATACCTGAGCCACCGTATAGCCATACTTTGCTGCTTTTTCCTTATCCACAGTTATCTTAAGCTCATTGATTGTATCTCCAAGACCGTCATCTATATCTGTCACGCCCTTTGTGTCCTTAAGGATATCTGCCACATCACCTGCAAGCTTCTGCAGCTTGTCTATATCATTACCCTTAATCCTGACAGAGAGACCACTTCCGAAAAACTCTGATGAGTCCATAGCCTGCGAAGATGCTGTTACCTTGCAGTCCAGATTCTTTGTGCGTTTTTCAATTTCATCTATTACCTTATCCGATGAAACATCCGACTTCTCATCAAGCAATATATACATGCTCACGCTGTCGCTTCCTGAGCTCATCAGGTTCATGGTCGAGCTGCCGCCTGCTGTAGCTCCTATTGTGTCTATGCCCTTTATATCAGATATTTTGTCCATGACCTTATCAGACAGCTCTGTAAGCTGCTTGAAATCAAGCTTTTCGTCATCCTTTGCCTCTATGGTAAGTGAAATCTGATTTGACTCCATGTCCATATCCATAAATGTCATTCCCCTTGACATGCAAAGTGCGCCACTGCCGACTAAAAGCACTACTGCCGCAATAAATACCACCGGCTTAAATCTAAGACATGTGCCGAGCACATTTCCATACCAGTCCTTAAAACGGTCAAACCATGGATGCTTTATATCCTTCGTCTTTTTGAGCATGCCTGAAGCAATTGCCGGTACAAATGTGAGTGCCACTACAAGAGATGCCATAAGAGTAAACGCTACCGTAAGTGCCAGGTCTACAAAGAGCTGTCTCGTGATTCCATCAGTAAAAATGATTGGCGCGTACACACTTACCGTGGTAAGTGTAGAGGCAAAAATGGCTCCTGCCACCTGATTTGCACCCTCAACAGCAGCCTTCTTTACCGAATATCCCTCTCCCCTTAATCTGTAGATATTCTCTATTACTACAATTGAATTATCCACCAGCATTCCTATTCCAAGCACAAGTCCCGACATTGAAATGATATTTAAGGTGATATCCGTAAAATACATAAGCACCACTGCCACAATAACCGATAGTGGTATAGATGCTGCGATAACAAGTGTCGGCTTTATATCCTTTAAGAACAAAAGCAATACGAAAATGGCAAGTATTGCTCCCACTATCATATTCTGCATCACACTTTTTACTACCATGTCGATGTATACGCCCTGATTCATGAGCACTGTGGTGTGTAATCCGTCATTTTCCTTTTCCAGCGAATCAAGCTTGTCCAAAAGACGGTCTGTGACGTCTCCTGTAGAGTAGCCGGTCTGCTTCTCCATGGAGAGCATTATTCCGGGATTTCCGTTGACTATCGCATATGTCTCATCCGAGTTGTCAGTCATCTCAACATCTGCCACATCACCGACATGAATAGGAGCTATTCCATCAAGCTTCATATCCATAAGCACCAGATTTGTTAAATCATCAATTGATTTTATCTCATCTCCCACCTGTACTATGTACTGCGTGCCATTTGAATCATTTACATAGCCTGCAGGCATATCAAAGTTCTGTGCGACGAGCAGCTGCGAGAGTGAGTCAATTGTTAAAACTGCATTTAAGTTTGACTTGTCAAGTGCATCATCCTTACTCTTTTCAAGCTCCTTTTTTGAGCTGTCAAGAGATGCCGCTGCTGTTGCAAGCTGTGCCGACTGCTGTCCTATGCTTATAGAGCTGATGGCTGCCTGACTGTTTAGATTATCATAGGCATCTAAAAGTGCTGTCTCTCCTTGTGCTATCTGGTCAAGCCCGCTTTGGCACTGCTCTATACCTGTATTCACCTGAATGAGAGTCTGTGCTATCGCTGATGCTGCCGCAGGCAGATCATCTGCTGTGTTTACCTTGATTCCAAGCGCCGAGAGACCTGAAAACTGTGTTGCAATCTGCTTATTAACCTGCTCAAGCTGCGCTTTGAGTGCTGTGCCCGCTTCACCCGGTGCATTTGCGCCCTCTTTGAGTGACGGAATTGTCTTTGTATATGTATCACTATTCATGAAGTCTGAAAGAGCTGACTGAATTGTTTCGAGCTGGCTCTTCTGCTCATTTAAGCTTGAAAGTGTGCTCTCTAGCTGAGTCTTCTGCTCTGCAAGCTTTGCCTTTTGCTCCTTTAGCGTATCCACTCCCGCGCTCATCTTATCCGATGCAGATGTGATTGCGTTTTGTCCGCTCTCTATCTTTGCGCTTGCATCATCCATCTGACTTTTTGCATCGTCAAATTTCTTTGAAACGGCATTATTTATTTTCTCATTGAGCGCATCTATCTTGGCCTGATTCATCGTGACCTGTATCTGCTCAGTGAGCTCACCTGTTGCAGTCACTGATGCGACTCCTTCTGTACTCTCAATTGCAGGCTTTAGTGTGTTTTCCACAAAGTCTGTGATTTCCGACTTGCTTTTCCCATCCATATCCACAGCAGTCATCATGATTGGAAGCATGTCCGGATTTATCTTCATAATGGTCGGAGTACCCACTCCATCCTTCCAGCCAGCCTTGACCTGATCTATTTTCTGCTGCATCTCTATCACTACAGAATCCATGTTGGCATTCTGCTCATACTCGCATGTCACCAGCGAATAGCTGTTATATGACATTGAGCTTACGTTTTTGATATTGGACGTAGTTGCCATAGCTGCTTCAAGTGGCGCGGTGACATCGCTCTCCACCTCCTGTGGACTTGCTCCCATATCTGTTGTCACGATAAGTGCATACTGAAAGCTCATATCCGGCAGCAGATCTGTCGTCATCCTGCCAAGTGATACAACACCGAGTACTATTACCAGCAGTACTCCTACAAGTACAGTAAAAGGCTTTTTTACACTATATCTGGATATCATCTGACCCCTCCTTCTTCTTTTCTTTGATAATGTCCTGCCTTAGTTTGATAGACAATGTGATTACTGCGATTTTCACAATAAATTTAATTCGCTGTTATACTTTTATTATACAATGTGTCGGATTGCAACTCAATTGGTTTATACTTTTTTAAGAGATTTTGACAATAAAAAGACACCCAATTATACGATTAATATAATTCGATGTCCTTAAATGTCTTTTAATCTCTTTTAAGATTTTTTATTTATTTCAGCTTCAAATGCCCTCTTCCTCAATCTCATCCTCATCATCATTGATACCTGCAACAGCACTTGTAACGGCTCCGATTACAGCGACAAGCGCAAAGATGATAACTAAAAAAATAACTATAAAGAATGCTACTAAAAAACCTGTATCTGTCATATAATTTACCCCCATAGCTGTCTCACAGCTTCTTTAAAATATAGTTTTAGTTTAACACACTTGTCTGTAAATAACAATATCGTAAAGGGCTAAATTATTGACTAAATATTGACTAAAATATTGATTTATGAAATTGCTCAGTCCTTGATCTGCATACCGTTTGCATCCATATGATAGCCTTCAGTCATGATCAGCTTTGATACCGGAACTATCTCATAGCCCATGTCCTGCAGCTTCGTGAGCATCTTATCGAGTGCCTGCGAGGTGTATTTGGCGCCCAGATGGCAGAGTATTATCGAGCCGCAATCCAGGCTTTTGTGATTGCACACTGTATCTATAATGTTTTGCACACCATAGTTTTTCCAGTCGAGCGAATCCACATCCCACTGGATTGGATAATAGTCACAGCCATACACTGTGTCAATCAGTTCATTGTTGTACGAGCCGTATGGCGGTCTGAATACCTTCATATCCTTACCGGTCAGCTCCTTGACCTTTTTGTGCACATCCATTATCTCTGTCTTCATCTCGCCTGCCGTGATTGTTGCCATATCATAGTGATGCTCACTATGATTTCCGGGCTCATGCCCTTTTTCAACCAGCGTCTTTACACATTCAGGGTTATCACTCACAAACCCTCCTGTCATAAAAAATGTAGCCTTTACGTTGTGCTTGTCAAGTGTCTCCATCATACTGTCAAAATCCTCTGCTCCCCAGGCACAGTCAAATGAAAGGGCTATCTTTTTTTCTGTTGTCTGAACCGAATATACAGGCAGCTTTCTGTCCCCGAACTGACTCACAGCACTGCTAAGTGTCTCCATCACCTCTATATTTTTCAGCTGCGATATGTCATTTTCTTTGCCATATAAAGCGCCTGTAATAAGAAGCGCCGACAGCAGCACTCCAAAAAGGAATCTGTGTCGGCGTTTCTTTCGTTTTGTCCCATTATGTAGTTTTGTATTTTGCATGTATGCTCTGTATTCACTCATGCTATATACTATTCTTTATTATCGCAAATTATGAATAATGAAATAACTCTATTTCAGTTCTTCTGCCCTTCCGATAAACTCAAGCACTACCTCAATCGACTGATGCGCAGCCTTCTCCGCAAAGGTCTGGTAGTCTGTCTCGCCGCCGTCGCCGTCTGATATTGAGCGAAGAATGGCAAATGGCACCTTGTTCACATAGCACACATGACCGATGCTGCCGCCCTCCATCTCTGCTGCGATTGCATCAAAGGTATTCGAAATATAATCCTTCTGCTCCTTTGTGGCAATAAACTGATCTCCTGTTGCGATATTGCCCTTTTTGTAGTAGATATTCCTATCAGCTAAGCATGAGCACATAAGCTCCACCATTTTTGTATCTGCCGGAAGCAGAATCATGTTGATGCCTGAAAGAAGCCCCTTCGGATCTCCGATTGGCGATGTATCCATATCGTGCTGCAGCACGTTTGTGGCTACTGCCACGTCAAGCACATTTAAGTCCTTTGTCAAAGTTCCTGCCACTCCAATATTGACAATCATATCTACATCATATTTCAAAATCATGGCCTCTGCACATATTGCCGCAAACACTTTTCCTATTCCGCATTTTGCCGCAACAACATACTGATCACCGATTTTGCCCTCAACAAACTCCACTCCGCTGTAAACCTCTGTCTGTGTGTCTGTCATCTGAGCCTTTAAGTCATCGACCTCCATCTGCATTGCACCAATTACACCTATTGTCATTTTATTTCTCCATTCCTGCTATCTTGCTATTATATTTTTAGTCCTCGTTTACTGTGGATAAGTAAACTCCATATTTGTCTGGCTCTCAAGTACCTTAAGATATGCACGGCACTCCTTCTTTGCCTCGTCAAGTGACAGATTCTCGTAATGTCCGCACTCTATGGCTGATGCACCAAACACCGGTCCATCATACTCAAGTATCTGTTTTAAGACCTCTTTGGTGATTTCAAAAACCTTCCCCGGCTCGACATCCCTCACAACGAGATAGAAGCCTGTCTGACAGCCCATCGGTCCAAAATATACCACATCATCTGCAATCTCAGAGTTTCTCACACATGTTGCAAACATATGCTCCACTGAGTGCATAGCTGAATTGGACATATAATCGCCTGCATTAGGTTTTCTTGTACGAAGGTCGTATGTGACAATTTCTCCGTCTTTTCTTGAAATATAAAATCCAGGTTTAAGAATATTATGATTGATTGTAAAGCTTTTAATTCTTTCCATAAAAATGTTTCTCCTTACTTAGTTGCTGCCTCAAACTGCTTCAGATAATCCTCAAATACATTGAGTGCATCATCCACAGGCTTTGGTGTGCTCATATCGACACCGGCACTCTTTAGCAGCTCGATTGGATTCTTCGAGCATCCACCGCACAGGAAATTTCCTATATACTTATCCACAGCAGGCTTTCCCTCCTCAAGTATCTTTTTTGAAAAAGCAACTGCTGCCGAATAGCCCGTCGAGTACTGATATACATAGTACGGTGTGTAAAAATGCGGTATGCGCATCCACTCATATGATATCTCATCATCCACGCGCATATCCGGTCCGTAGTACTGCACATTCAGCTCATGCCATAGCTCATTTAGCACATCCTTGGTAACCGGCTCGCCCTTTTGCATTTTCCGGTGTGCTATATGCTCAAACTCTGCAAACTGCGCCTGCCTGAAAAGTGTCGTCCTGAAGCCGTCCAGAAAATGTGTCATGAGATATTTTCTCTCATTCTCATCCTCACAATGCTCAAGCATATAGTGCATTAGAAGCGACTCATTGCAGGTGGATGCAACCTCTGCCACAAAAATCAGGTATCCCGCGTAGGTGATGCTCTGATGCTTATTTGAATAGTATGTATGCATCGCATGTCCCATCTCATGAGCCAGCGTAAACACACTGTCCAGATTGTCGGCATAGTTCAAAAGCACATACGGATGAGTGCCGTAAGCGCCCCATGAATACGCACCGCTTCTCTTGTTCTCATTCTCATATACATCTATCCAGCCACTCTCCATGCCAGCCTTAAGTGTGCTGACATACTCATCGCCCATAGGCTCAAGCGCCTTTGCCACAAGCTTTTTCGCCTCATCATAGGTGTAGGTGGTCTGTACATTGTCCACAATCGGTGCAAACAAATCATACATATGCAGATGCTCCACACCTAAAAGCTTCTTCCTAAGCGCCATGTACCTGTGCAGAGCCGGCAGATGTGCGTGAACCGTCTCAATCAAATTGTCATAGACACTCTCCGGAATATCGCCATCGGATAAATACATGGTCCTTGCGCTGTCATATTTTCTTACCCTTGCATAAAAAGTGTCATTTTTCAGTTTGCTGATGTACATCATGGAAACAGTATTGCTCCACTTCTTGTACGAATCATACACTCCGCGGAACACCTGCTTGCGCAGGCTTCTGTCCTTGCTGCTTAAAAAATCTATGAAATTGCCGTGCGTGATACGGATTTTATTTCCCTCAACATCAGTGATATACGGGAATTTGATATCCGCGTTGTTGAACATGCTGAATATATTCTCCGGTGCTGCAGCCATCTCACCGCACTGCGCCAGGATATTCTCCTCTGCAGCCGATAAGGTATGCTCTTTCTGACGCATTATCTCATCAATCGCACGCTTATAGTGCATAAGCTCATTGCTCTCACTGTAAAAGCTCTCAAGCCTTTTATCATCTATCTGCAAAATCTCCGGACTCGCAAATGCCAGCGCACCTGATGCCTGAACCGTCAGTGTCTCAGCCTTTGACACATATGCCTGATATTTCGACACAGCAGTGTCCTGATGTGAGCGCTCATTCGCATAAACCACTATACGCTCCAAATAATAAGACAGCTCATCCTGCTTCTTAAAAAAATCAAGCAGCGTTGCTGCACTGTCTGCCAGATGTCCCTTAAAGCCCGAGAGCTTTTCTGCAAGCTGTGACGCTTTTTCACACTCAGCCTCCCACAGCTCATCTGTCTCATACATATCCTCAAGCTTCCATTTGTACTCGTCTGAGATTTCATCTCTCTTTTGAAGCCTTTTCTCACTCATTTTGTGTTACCTTCTATCTTACTTTTCTTGTTCTCGGGGGTTTTTGAATAGTTACCTTGTTTTCAACTCTTCAGAACCACCCACGCACATTCGCAAAACCGCACGATGTTTTTATAAAACTACCCACACATCTGCTCTGCAAAATGCATATAGACGTGTGGGATATATGTGAATTATAACAATTAAGCTCTACTTTGTAATTAAAGTGCCCATACCACCTGAAACTGTCTTGCCCTCTTTGTTGAGCTTTGTGATAAGCACTGAACGGATGGCAGAGTCACCGATAAAGTCGATAGCCGCCTCAATCTTTGGAGCCATGGTACCTTCATCAAACTCGCCTGCTGCAAGGTACTTCTTTGCCTCATCGACAGTCATGGTATCAAGCGGCTTCTCATCCTCCTTGCCATAGTTCAGGCAGACCTTGTCAACGCTTGTAAGTATAACAAGTCTGTCAGCATCAAGAGTATCTGCAAGCTTTCCGGCTGCAAGATCCTTCTCGATAACAGCGCTTGCGCCCTGAAGCTTATTGTCCTGTGCTAAAACAGGAATTCCGCCGCCACCGCATGCGATAACAACCTGATCCGCATCGACAAGAGCCTTAATAGCATCCTTTTCCACTATATCAACAGGCTTTGGAGCTGCCACAACTCTTCTGTAGCCTCCCTCAACCTGTGTCACATGGTTGCCCTTCTTCTCTTCTTCCTCAGCCTCAGCCTCTGTCATAACACGGCCGATGATCTTTGTCGGATGATAAAAAGCCTCATCATATGGGTCAACAACCACCTGTGTAAGTATTGTAGAAACGGTCTTGTAAATTCCTCTGCCAAGAAGCTCTGTACGGATAGCATTCTGTAAATCATATCCTATATAGCCCTGGCTCATTGCAGAGCAGACTGCTGTAGGTGTAGCTGTATACTCAGGATAAATCCTGCAAAACTCAGACATAGCGGTGTGAATCATGCCCACCTGCGGTCCGTTGCTGTGTGTGATAACAACCTCATAATCGTCCCTGATAAAATCTGCAACTGCCTTTGCTGTATGCTTTGTAGCCTCGTGCTGCTCCGGAAGAGTTGTTCCAAGAGCATCATGTCCGAGTGCAATAACTATTTTTTTCTTCTTCATGCCGACCTCCTATGCTGCATCCGCTCAATGTGTATTATATCTCATAATCATAAACCCATATGTATACTATGATAAATACACTTATGAACCATCAATTTTGAATAATTCTCATGCGGTGCAAAATCAAAATTATTTATATACATTATCTAATATTTTATGGAATTTGTCTAGTACTTTGAACTGATTTGAACAACATTAACCAACATTCTGTCACAATGCAGCGAACGTAAGCCGAGCGTAGCGATGGCGCACACGTAAGCGCATATCTACCACAGCGTAAGGGACGTAAGCCCCGGGCACCGGCGGCGCACACGTACTCTTGCGGAAGCGCATAGCGAAGTGGCTTAGATACTGTAGAAATTATGCCCATGAAACGCAGAAACACC
>ERZ773116.1757-NODE-1757-length-19082-cov-3.793609_pt1 | contig 19082 bp, 15 predicted proteins | sample MGYA00580563_ERZ773116 | MGnify/ENA primary metagenome ERZ773116 (study PRJEB29015, sample SAMEA2737864) | human gut metagenome | biome: human gut; feature: human-associated habitat; material: faeces | place: China | collected 2012 ... | reverse complement strand
AATTTGGGAGGATATTATAGCATTTGGGATTAGTTTGTATTTATACAAAATGACAAACTCCAGATTCGCTTTTTTGATTAGTATAGTAACAATTATAATTTTTGCAATCTATCGGTTAAATGTAAACAATGGAAGATTTATACAGAAATTAAAAGGCGTATTTATTGCGTCCCCAGTGGTAGTTGCAATTTTTGCGATTTTGTTACATGCATTCTATAATCCGCAGAATACGATATATTTTCAATTAAATAAGTTGTTGTCAGGCAGATTGGCGCTTGGGCAAAACGCAATGTCAAAATATGGCATTTCTTTATTCGGAAAAGATATTGAGTGGATTGGATTTAACATGGAAGAGACATTAAAAGGGACGTATAACTATGTTGATTGTTCTTATGTAAAAATTTTGTTGGATCATGGAATATTATTTTTAAGTATCGTATTGCTTGCATATGCATATATGTTAAAAAAATCAATACAGAAAAAGCAGTATTATTATACATGGATATTGATGATAATTATGGTTTTCAGTATAACAGAACCAAGACTTTTTGATATTACATTTAATCCTTTTATTGTGCTTACATTAGCAGGACAGAAATTAATTGTAGATAAAGATGTAAAAAGGGGGAAGGGAGATGCAAGAGAGTACGCAGAAAAGTGAAAGTATAATGCTGATGAATGTAATATCTATGCTGGCAGTTGTGTATTTGCATGCAAATGATTGCTTTTGGGCTTTTAGCACAGATAGATATTGGAAATCGGCGAATATAATTGAGGCGGGATTGTATTTTGCTGTTCCGTGTTTTTTTATGATAACAGGAGCAAACTTGCTTGATTACAGACAAAGATATGATACAAAAACGTTTTTAATCAAACGAGTGAAAAAAACAGTCTTTCCATATATATTTTGGAGTTTTATAGGTATAGGATTTAACATATGTATGCATAATTTACAATGGAATAATGTGACCATTAAATACGTTATTACGGGATTAGTAAATGGCGGTTCTATAGTAACGACTTATTGGTTTTTTATGCCGTTATACGCGGCCTATCTAGCAATCCCTTTATTCTCAGCAGTGGAGAAGGAAAAACGAAAATCGGTATATGTATATATAAGTGTTGTAGGTTTTTTGTTGAATGTATTAATTCCTTTTGCGGCGAAGTTTACAGATTGGGTTCCTTATAATCCTGGATTTAGATTATTTGTAAATATGTCATATCTGTTTTATGTTGTGGTTGGTTGGCTCTTACATACACAAGAAATAAAAAGAAAAGATAGAATAGTCATATATATTTTGGCTATTTTAGGGTTGTTTACAAATATGATTGGAACTTATTTTTTATCCATGCGTGATGGGACTGTAAATAAAACGTTTAATGGATACAATGATGTTCCATGTATTCTCTACGCGATAGGTGTTTTTGTGTTAATTAAACAAATTGCTCCAAAGATAATGGATGTAAAGTGGATACGGGCAATAGTAGTATATTTAAATAAATATACTTTTGGCGTCTATCTTTTGCATTGGTCGGTATTAAAAGCGGTTATACGATTGACAAGAGTTAATGAGGTATCGTTAATATGGAGATTGCTTTCTCCAATAGGAATTGTTGCAGTTTGTGTTGCTATCATATGGGTAATTCGTAAAATTCCGGTATTGAAACATGTAGTTCCATAAAAGCGATTGAGAAGCTAAACAAAGTGGCATAGGAGGACAGAATAAATGAACCAACAAAATGACAGAGTAATTAAAGTAAAAAATGTGTTTGCATATATCCGAAAATATATAGCGCTTGTTATTGTATTAGCGCTATGCGGAGCAGTGGGATTGGCAGGACTTTGCTATTTGAAGAATAAACGGGAAATTGATGCAGAACAGTCTCAGACTCCGGTGGAGCTGGAAGATATGTACGAGGAATTTTCAGAAACAGAAAAAGCGGATATCTCATATGCATTGTATTCTTATGATCGTATGGCTGAGATGGAGCAATATTTGGATGAGTCGCTTTATATGCAGATTGAGCCATATCATATGCAGCAAAAGACATATTAGTTCCAAATAAAACTGGATGTGGCACTGGATACTGTAGAAGAACGGACAGAGGCTCAGAATCAGATTTTATCAGCATATATTGCTTATATTCGAAATGGTGGACTGGCTGATTCGGTGGCTGAATCGAAGGACCTGAAAGGGGATTATACAGCTGCACAGATTAAAGAGCTGCTGGATGTATCTTATGACTCCGCTATGCAAACAAACGGAGGATTATGTCTGTATGTATATGGGACAAATTTGGTTCCGGGATTGGACGAACTAGCAAAAGAGACTTTGATTCAATATGCCGGTGAACTAAAAAATGTGCAAAAACATACCCTTGCGATGACAGATACTCAGACTGCGGTCGTTCGTTCTGATACAATTTATAATGTGCAAAGGACGATATATACAGAACGTGTGAATACAAAGGATCGGTTGAAAAATGCGGTGGATGCACTATCTGGGAATACATTAACTTATTATAATGGCATTGTCGAGGACGAGAAAGAACAGGCGTTAAAAGAAGAAAAGCTGGAGGAGACGGGAACAACTGCAGATGCGGTGCCAGCGCCACATGTGGATAAGAAAAAACTCATAAAATATGGACTGGTAGGAGGTGCATTGGGCGCGGCAGGTTCCATTGTGATCCTGTTATTATGTTTTATGTATAGCAAAGTTATTGTTGCAGACACGGATTACACACTTACTATGGGGATGAAATTACTGGGAAACATATCAGAATCTGAAATGCAGGAGCAACTAGGATTTGTGGTAGCAAAAATTTTGGCAGCATGTAAGAAAAAGGAGATTACAAAGTTAGCGCTGATATCCAGTGATATGAGGAATATTAGTGAAAATATGCAGGAAGATCTCGTAAAGAAACTTGAAAAACAAGGCATTCAGCTGGATGTATTAGCAGAGATTGTTACTAATAGCGAGGCAATGTCCAAGCTTTTTGCAGAAGGAGCGGCAGTTATGATTGAGAAGAAGGGTGTATCGCTTTATCAGCGAGTGTATGATATGGTTGATTTATGTGTGGAGAATGAAGTATCAATACTTGGTGTGATTGATACCCGGAAATAACTGTAATGGCTGAGATAAAGACAAAGTCTGTAAAATTAAATATGGTGATGAATGCATTGCTTTCTATGTCATCCTTTATTTTTCCCTTGATTACATTCCCGTATGTGTCAAGAATCCTGCTTCCGGTAGGAACAGGAAGAGTCGCTTTTGCGACGGCCGTTGTGACGTATTTTGCAATGTTTGCGCAGCTTGGAATTCCGACCTATGGTATCCGGCTATGTGCAAAAGTGAGAGACAATAAAGAAGAGTTAACCCGTGCGGTTCATGAATTGTTGTTTATCAATCTGTTCATGTCTGCAATTGTATATGCTGTGTTCTTTATTTCGCTTGCGGTCGTTCCAAAGTTTCGGGAAGAACATACATTACTTTTGATTATTGGTGCGACGATATTGCTGAATGCACTTGGCGTAGAATGGTTATACAAAGCATTAGAGCAATATACGTATATTACGGTACGTTCTTTGATATTTAAGGTTGTGGCATTGATCAGTACATTTATGCTTGTTCGTGATCCAGGGGATTGTTTGCAGTATGGTTTTTTGACAATTCTTGCTACATCTGCTTCGAATGTTTTAAATTTTATAAATCTTCGTAAATATATTTATTTAAAACCAATCGGAGGTTATCATATCAAACGTCATATTAAGATGATACTGGTCTTTTTCTCAATGTCTGTGGCGACAACGATATATACAAATCTGGATAACGTCATGCTTGGGTTCATGAAAGACAAGGTGGAGGTTGGATACTATTCAGCCGCAGTAAAGATCAAATCAATCATGGTTAGTGTAGTGACTTCTGCTAGCACGGTATTATTACCAAGAGCGTCTTATTATGTAGATAAAGGTATGATGGACGAGTTCTCAAGAATATTGAAGAAGACAATGCATTTTATCTTCCTTGTGGCGATCCCTTTTTCGATTTATTTTATGATCTATGCGAAAGAAGGAATTTTCTTCTTATCTGGTAAAGCGTATGCCGGAGCTATTATACCAATGCAGATAATCATGCCGACGCTTACGCTGATTGGCATCAGCAATGTGACTGGCATTCAGATGATGGTACCATTAGGAAGAGAAAAACAGGTATTATATTCTGAGATTGCAGGAGCGATTGTAGATTTGGTGTTAAATACGATTTTTATTCCAATCTATGGCGCAGCAGGTGCAGCGCTTGGTACATTGGTTGCGGAGGCCGTTGTGTTAGGCTGGCAATGTGTAGCGATTCGAGACCTGAAAATGGGAATATTTCAGAAGCTTCCATATGGAAAGATTCTTATCGCAGTCGGACTTGGAAGTGCTGCATCTTTCTGGGTAAAATTACTAGGAATCAGTGTATTTCCAACGCTTGTGATATCTGCAGTTTGCTTTTTCGGCGTGTATGGAATTGTGATGACGGTATTGAAAGATTCTTTGGTAATTGAGTTGGAAAAACAGTTGATTAGAAAGATAAAAAAGAATGATTGTGTCTAAGAGGCACAATCATTCTTTTGGTAAACATATAAGTTATATTTTTGAAGCAGATTCTAAATTACATCTTAGGAAAAAGGCAGTTATAGATAGTCCTCTTTATTCGTGGAAATTCCATAATTTAAATCCATTGATTGTGGTGATAAGCTCCGCAGATATATCTTTATAATAGTATTTTTTCAGATATTCAAATTTCGTAGTGTATTGGCGGTTGTCCACCAGGATAATTTTGTCATTTACAAGGCTTTTTAGTGGAGATTTAAAATTAATATTGTTTTCTGTCCAGCATGTATTATTTGAAGGATAACCATAAGTAACTCCGCCCAAATAAAAATAATAATTATTATAGTATCCGACTGGAAGCCGCTTCCATGGCTTGTAATTATAATATATTAACTGAATGGTTGAGGAAAAATCCATTAAATAATAATGTTCGTTATCTGATTCAATGTGGTCTATTAAATCCGCATGCGGTCGTCTGTGCGAGATATCACATCGGTATTTTTTTATATTGAAATCATATGAACGAAACATGGTATCAGAAATATATTGTGAATATATCTCATCCGACATTGTCTTATAATTTGTATCTGGAATGTATAAAGGAACCTTCAATAATAGAATGAAAGCACCTAAAATATTTAATGATAATTTATATGTATTATTTAGTGTGGTCACATTTAACGAAGTAATCAGACCAATTGCAAGACATAAAAAAATGCAGTATTCCACTCGATATACAACTCGACCGCGTATAAAAAAGTATACAAGAAGTAATCCGGCTATAATAAAATCAGGAATCATACAAATAAATTTATGAGGATCAATAAATAATAGAATAAACATCATTAATAGTAATCCCCAAACAACAGTATATGATTGATATTTCCTGTCACGAAAAGAGTTTATCAAGTGCTTTACAGAGAGTATATAGTTTTTATGAACCTCCTTTTTGACAGTGGAGTAGTTTGTTAGAATTTCAGGGGTATAAATGTTCTGATCTAGTAAATTCCATGATTCAATCATATGAAAGTCAATTTCATCTAATCCCTTTGATTCAAAAAAAGAAGCATAGGACGAATAATCATATGTTTTAATGTCTGTAATGGATGCACGTAATTCATTTAATTCTCGGTATTGTTTGTAGGACGGTGAATTATTCCAAATAATTTTATCTACTCCCATAACGCATAAAACTGATATAAAGAGAATTATACAATACAATAAATTTTTAATAAAAAAATGAGTATTGAATTCCTTGATAGTAAAAGCATACTTTATAAATACTATAAAAAGAAAAATAAGTACAATAAAGATACATTGAAAACGAACCATTGACCCAAGAAGTGTTAGCAGCGCACCGATTATCATATGCTTTCGTTTTTTTTCTGAATAAAAAATAGCATATAAAAACATACTTCCCCCTGCGCATGTTGCAACCGTAGCGGTCTTAGTAAATTGTACTAAAATATACAAGTCGTCAGAGAAAAAAGAAACAAAAATAAGACAAAAGATTAATCCTATGAGTGAGTTGTTTCGCTTCAAAACTATATAACAGAGAGATGTTAAGGAAACGAAGCAAATTACGACTTGAAAAACGAAGTACCAACTTATTTTTTTGGTAATGGAATATAAAAACTTAAGAAGATAACCATATAGGATGTTAGAGAAAAGTAAGTGTTCGTTGTAATTATGTCCAAGAGCACCGGATAATATCGCATCCATAATAAAGTCATCAGATACTTCGTATTTCATGTCACAGAATAATAGAGCAAGAAACAGGAAAGTAAGATTTATAAGTAAAGATACAATAAATTTATTGTTGGTTAATTTATCTTTAAACATTTTAAAACCTTTCATTGATAATTTTAACTATTATTGTACCATGAATCATTGATAAAAAGAAGACCTATAATGCAAATTTTACCACAGATGCGCGGTGCCTGTAAACTTGAGTTAAATAAAAATTGACATAAAGTATGTGATGCTATAAAATTAAAAAAGGCGTCATTATGGCACGAATATTGATAAATGGAGATTTCATACATGGGAGAAATAAAGCTGTTAGATTGTACACTGAGAGATGGAGGATACGTTAACGACTGGAAGTTTGGACATAATAATATGGTTAGTATCTTTGAACGGTTGGTAGATGCAAATGTAGATTATATCGAGATTGGATTTTTAGATGAAAGAAGACCATTTGATATTAATAGAAGTATTATGCCAGATACGGATTGTGTTCAGAAGATATTTGGAAATCTTGACCGAAAAAATTCTTTGATTGTAGGGATGATTGATTATGGTACATGTTCGTTGGCGCATATCAAACCATGTGAGGAATCATATTTAGATGCGATTCGAGTGATTTTTAAAAAACATCTCCGGAATGAAGCTATGAGTTTTTGCGCTGAGCTTAAGAAACTTGGATATAAAGTTTTTGCTCAGTTGGTATCGGTTACAAGCTATACAGATGACGAAATGATGGACTTGATCCGACTCGCAAATGAAGTGAAACCATATGCAGTTTCCATGGTGGATACTTATGGATTGATGCATCAAAATAATTTGAAACATTATTTTGATCTGCTAGATCAATATTTGTTGCCAGAAATTGGGTTAGGATATCACGCACATAATAATTTCCAGATGGGTTATGCAAATTGCATTACCATGATGAGTCAGGTTACAGACAGACTTTTGCTTGTAGACGGAACCATCTATGGCATGGGCAAAAGCGCCGGTAATGCTCCTATCGAATTGATTGCCATGTACATGAACAGTAACTTAGGTAAAAATTATGATATTAGCCAATTCTTAGAGGCGATTGATGCCAATATAACAAGTTTTTATACTCCGGCAACATGGGGGTATAATATGTTCTTCTATTTGGCAGCATCTAATGATTGCCATCCAACATATGTATCGGATTTAATGAAGAAGAAAACACTTTCAGTTAAACAGATTAATGAATTGTTAGGACGACTTCAGGGAGATAAAAAACTGTTATATGATAAAAAATATATGGAACAGTTGTACTTGGAGTATCAGGAAAATGATATAGATGATACATTAGATGTACAGGCACTAAAGGAATTGTTTGGTAGCAGAAAGCTTCTTCTTTTGGGAACTGGGGATAGTGTGACGGAACAGGAAGAACTCTTAAAGAACTTTATTAACGAGAATAATCCAATAGTTATTTCTATGAATTATATACCAGATAACATTTCGCCTGATATGATATTCCTGAGTAATTCGAAGAAATATGTGCAGATTGCTAGTAAACTTTCAAGACATCAAGGGGAATATAAGATTATAGCAACATCGAATGTTACAAAAACAAGCGGTGCATTTGATTATACTGTGCGTTATAAAGATGTTTTGGATACTGAGGAAAATGCAATTCCCGATGTCGCATTTGCGGTATTGTTAAAGACAATGGAAAAAGTAGGCGTCAAGGAAGTGTATTTGGCCGGAATTGACGGATTTAATGAAACACATAATGGCATATATTTAGATGATGAAGAACGCTGTGATTATGGAATAAAGCATACAGATGAGTTGAATGAATATGTAAATCAGATGATGCAGAGAATGAATAAGACAATCAAGATGAATCTGTTAACAAAAAGTATATACACATTGTAAAAACATGATAATGGAGATAAGGGATTATGATTAGTTTTAATGTACCACCAGTAACGGGTAAAGAAATAATATATATGCAGGATGCGATATCCAGAAACAAGATATGTGGTGATGGATATTATACAAAATTATGTAATAAATGGATTGAAGACACAACGGGAATTGCTAAAGCTTTGCTTACGACTTCATGTACACATGCGACGGAGCTTGCTGCGATTTTATGTGATATAAAGCCTGGTGATGAAGTTATTATGCCATCTTATACTTTTGTATCAACTGCAGATGCCTTTGTGTTGCGTGGCGCAAAAGTTGTATTTGTTGACATTCGTCCAGATACAATGAATATTGATGAAAAACTGATCGAAAATGCGATTACTGATAAAACGGTTGCGATAGTACCTGTACATTATGCAGGGGTATCTTGCGAAATGGATACAATTATGGAAATAGCTGGAAAATATAATTTGAAGGTTGTTGAAGATGCTGCGCAGGGTGTTATGTCAAAGTATAAGGGAAAAAGTCTAGGAACAATCGGTGATTATGGATGCTATAGTTTCCATGAGACAAAGAATTATAGTATGGGTGAGGGTGGTGCAATTCTTATCAGAGATGCAAAAGATTCTGATCGAGCGGAGATTGTACGTGAAAAGGGAACAGATCGGAGTAGATTTCTTCGAGGACAAGTTGACAAATATACGTGGGTTGCGGCGGGCTCTTCCTATCTTCCAAGTGATTTGAATGCAGCATATTTATATGCACAGTTGGAAGTTGCACAGCAGGTTTTTGACGATCGTATGAATAGTTGGAACAAGTATAATGAGGCGTTTAAGTATCTAAAAGATAAGGGAGTTATTGAGACACCGTTTGTTCCAGAAGAGTGCGAGCATAATGCACATATGTATTATATTAAGCTTGATAATATAGAGGAAAGAACGAAATTTATTAATTATATGAAAGAAAATGATATATTAACGGTATTTCATTATATCCCACTTCATTCGGCTCCGGCAGGAAGAGAGTATGGTGTATTTGCAGGTGAGGACAAATACACAACAAAGGAAAGTGAACGAATTGTTCGGCTTCCATTGTATTATAACATGGGAGAAACTGTGGATGAAGTTATATCAAAAGTATACAAATATTTTGAATAGTAAATGGAGTAAGGATTATTTATGAGATTCTATACAAAAAAAATCTTTTTTTTGCTCACTGTTATCAGTGTATGTATGTTGATGTGTTTGAATGTGCATGCTAAAAGTGAAGATTTTACAGGAAAAGGGACAGGTAAAGAACCATATTTAATTCAAAATTGTGAAGATTTATATCATTTAAGAGATTTGGTGAATGAAGGGGAAACATTTCAAGGAATATATTTTCGACAGACATGTGATATTGATTTAAAAAGTGAAAAATGGGAACCAATAGGAAATACCTCAGGCGGAAAATCGTTCTGGGGCATTTATGATGGAAATGGATATGGTATTAGTAAATTATATATTGCAGAGCAAGAGCATGCTGGTCTTTTTGGAAGCTTGGGAGGAAAAGTAGTCAATCTCAAGATAATTAGTGGGCATATAGAAGGTAGGGTTGCGGGTGCGATTGCGGGGCAAGCAGTAGGGGAGAATGCCGTAATTGCTAATTGTATAAACTATGCAAATATATGTGGAAATAGTGCGGCAGGTATTGCGGGAGAGTTTTATCAAGGCACGATTGCGAATTGTATAAATAAAGGAACTATCAGCGGAGATACTTCGTATGGTATTGTGGCAATAGATAACGATGTGAAAGTATACAGTTCTTATTCCGTGAACTATGAACTAGCGCCTAAAGGTATTGTTGCTGCAAAAAGCGCGGTTGTTACAACACAATATTTATCAACAGAAAAATTTGCGGTCAAGAATTCTATTACTGCTGCGATTGCAAAATGGTTGTTCCTGGGTACAGATGACGTTGAGTTATTGGAGTGGGAGAATAATGGAAATTTAACATATAAGCGAACAGGTGTTATTACATTTTTGACATATATGATTAATTTCATGCTTTTGCCGCTTTTATTATGCTGTGTTTTTCTGATGTTAGTACATAAATATAGAAAAGACAGAAAAAATATTTATCAGAATAATAAATATTTTATAAATGCAATATTTATTATTTCAATTATAGTTTCTTATTTTTGTGATGTATTTATATTTGCAAAGGGGACAACTGTTTTACATTTTGGAAATATTTTATTTGTAATATTAGTTAATCTATGTTCAATATTATTTGGCAAGATTATTTTTCAAAATAAATCTTCTTCAAAAATTAAAATTCCATTTAGTTTATTATTGGTTATAGGTGTTGTAATTGTTGTTGAATTGCTGCAATTTAATAATGTCCCAAGGTATGATGCAAATATTTATTATGGCAGTTTAGTAAGGGCAACAAAATTATTTAATTTGGATTTTTTATCCTTTTTAGGTGCATTTAATTGTTGGAAATGGGCACAGGGATTGGCACTGTTTGCGGCTCCTTTAGAAGCTGTTTTACCAGGTAGGATAATTGGAGTATATATAGCTAATCTTGTTATCACGGTTATTACTTTATGTATACTTCATTGGCTAATAAAGAAGATATATCTAGATATTACAAACTTACAGGCCTCCATGATTAGTTTGTTATTTGCGTTCTCTCCATATATTGTTGGTCTATTTTCATATATCGATATGGATTGGAATGTTACATTTTTTGCGGTTTGGTTCTTAGCTCCGGTAATAAAAGGAAATGATTTATTGATTTCGTTTACTGGATTTTTGATGTCGTTTACCAAGATAACGGGCTTTGCTTTTTATGTGTTTTTTCTATTTGCTTATATGATAATAGATGTATATATCAATAAAAATAAAAAATCCTTTTTTAAACAGTTTATGAATTGGTGGTCATGGAAAAAAGTTTTTTTATGGCTGTTTCCAGTTTTATGTTTTATGGTTTTGTTTAAATATGGAGACTATTTTACATCGCAATCTTTTTATGGAACATTTGTAAGTACATCGATGATTAATTTGTTAGATAAGAATCAAATTATGAATACATTCTTGCAGACTTTTGTTTTTGGATTTCGTTGGTTATTGGTGTTATTGATAATAGTAGGGATAGTGTGGACAAATAAACGAAAAAGTGATTCATCTAATAATATGATTATCGTTTATTCGTTGTATCTTAGTTCTTTGTTGGTTTTATTGTTATTAATGTTATATAATTCTGATGCAAATTGCCCAAGATATACGACACTGTTTTCTTTGATATTTGCACTACTGATTCCTTTGTTTATTGAATCATTTACAAGCAGAAAGCTTAAAAATCTATCAATTATTTGTCTTGATATATTGATGATATTTCAGACGTTTTGGACAACTGATCCGTCTATTATATTATATGCGGATTCAATAAATACTGGGCAAAAAGAAATATATAAATTGGCATATAAATCTGATAAGCGGGAAGGCATGAATATTGTTTCGGGTGTAGATGGGAAATATCCGATATTGGGTGATTTATATGCATATAATTTGGAATATTCTTTTTATGATGATTTGTTGGATTGTGCATTTAAAAAAATGGATTTTTCAAAAACAAAAAATGTATTTATATTAGATATTATAGATTATGAAATAAATATATCGGGAAGAAATTACGGTGGTGCAAACTGCTATAAGATATATTGGGACGATAAAAATAAAAAAAGAATATTCAATAGTAAAGATACCGAGATGTTAAAGGTAAAAACATTATATTCTGATTTTATACTGTCGAGGGGAGACAAATACTTGGATGCAGATAACCGATTTTATTTTATTGTTCCTGCGCGTGCAAGCAATAGAGAAGTTATAGATAAAATATCGGAATTAGGATATAAAGTTGAGGAATTAGGGAAAATAGTCAATATGTATGGTGAAATAGACGTTTATTATTTTGAAAAATGAGAAATTGGTAATGGAAAATAAAAAATATAAAGATAATCGAATAGTTGTATTACGCTTTTTGGCGTGCCTTTTAATTACAAATAGTCATTGTGGTGATTTATATCCAATTTCATTGTTGGCGATTGGTGGAGGACAAGGAAACGTTATTTTTTTTGTTTTGTCAGGATATTGTTTAGCTAATATAAATATTGGGTTTAGAGAATGGATAAAAAAGAGAGCTAATAGAATTTTACCAGCAACAATAATTTTTCTTTTGTTACGAATTATACTTATAGACGGAAAATCCGAATTTGCAAATACTGATTTTAGTGTATTAATTAAAAGATATGTCGATTTATATTGGTTTGTTTTTGCAATATTGTTGTATTATGTTATTTTTTATTTTGCAATAAAGGGACAGAGTATAAAAAAATACATAGGGGTGCTGTGTGCATATGCGTTAATATATATAGTATCATATGTTTTTGGAATGGATTTATCAACATTTTGTGTTGAATTAGAAGGTTTTTCATTGTTTAAAGTTTTATTTTATTTTGGACCATTCTTTTCAGGAGGAATTATTCGAAAGATTATAAATAATAAAAATATGCAAAAAGTGAGAAAGTATTCCAAATTTTATTTTGTCGGTGGTATTTGTGGTATTCTGGTATGGGCTATGGAATATATTGAAATTTTGATATATAATAGTGCTTACAAATATCAGTTTTTGATTCATTTAGGTATATATATTTTTGGGATTAATGTTTTACTTTATATGTTGAGCATTTCTGATATTAAAATAAGAAATGAAAATAAACTATGGCGATGTGTCCAGCTTATTGGAGATAGTACATTATCAATATATTTAATGCAGGTAACATTTAAACCCTTATGTATTGGAATCCCTATGCCGTTTAATTTTTTGATTTTTTGGTTAATGGCTTTAATTGGAGGTTGTATTTATACCATGGTTAAGGAAAAAATAAATAAAAGGATAGAGGAATTATCATGAAGAAGTTATCATTTGTAATACCGTGTTATTGTTCAGAAAAAAGTATAAAAAAAGTTGTTGATGATATTATTAAAACAGTAGAGAATGATGGTAGATACACTTATGAGATAATTTGTGTAAATGATTGTTCCAAGGATGATACATATAGTGTGTTAGTTGATCTTGCACATAATTCTAAAGTAAAAGTGTTGAATATGGCGAAAAATTTTGGACAACATAGCGCACTGATGGCAGGATTTAATGAAGTAACAGGGGATATTGTTGTGTGTTTGGATGATGATGGACAGAATCCTCCATCTGAAATGTTTCGATTGATAGACAAACTGGAAGAGGGATATGATTTAGTATCTGCAAGGTATAAAGAAAAAAAAAGCACATTGTTTCGTAAGATTGGAAGTAAAGTTAGTTTTTTTATGTCTACACATTTGGTTGGTATGCCAAAGGGAATTGAATTAAACAGTTATTGTGTATGTCAGCGGTTTGTGATTGATGAGGTTGTAAAATATAAGAATGCATATCCATTTGTGCATGGATTAATGTTAAGGGCTACGAGGAATGTAGCAAATGTATACATTGATCATCAGGATAGAAGTTATGGACAGTCAGGTTATACATTAAAAAAGCTATTAGGTTTATGGATGAATGGATTTACAGCTTTCTCTGAAAAGCCTTTGCGATTAGCTACTTATGTAGGTGTAGTAAATATTTTCATTGCGTTGTTGTGTAGTATTATCTTGATTATACAATTTGCAATGGGCATTTTGTTGAACTATTCGTTATTTATTGCGATAAACGTGGTATTATTCCTCACGGGAGAGCTTATGTTTTTTGTTGGGCTTTTGGGTGAGTATATAGGGAGAATGTATATATGTATAAATAATGCACCGCAATACGTAATTAAAGAAAAAATAAATATAGAAAATAAAGAGGAGGAATAGGTTGACATGGCAAAGAAAAGGGTATTGGTCTTAAATGGAAGTTTCTGCGAAGCTCCAATTATAAAGAAAGCAAAAGAAATGGGAATGTATGTTATTACGACTGGAAATGCTCCAAATTTGATAGGACATCAGTATGCAGATGAATATATTCCAGCGGATTATTCAGATAAAGAAAAGGTGTTGCAGATTGTAAAAGACAATGATATAGAGGGTGTTATTAGTTGCGCGAATGATTTTGGTGTTCTTACAGCAGCGTATGTTGCAGAACAGATGGGTTGGCCAGGACATGATAAATATGAGATTGCAAAATTGTTACATCACAAAAATCTGTTCAAACAATATGTGTACAAACATAATATACCGGCTCCGCATTCATATTGTCCAGAAGATAAGGCGGATGCTTTAAATTATATTAAGCAAATAGAATATCCAATTATTGTCAAAGCGAATGACTTGACGGGAGGAAAGGGAATCAGACGTGCCAATACATATGAAGAAGCTGTAGAAGCTGTAGATTATTCATATGAAAAATCGAGAGATAAGCATATTGTTATTGAACCGTTTGTGATAGGAACACAGCATACATATGTAACATTTCTTATTAATAAAAAAGTATATGTTTCAACAAGTTGTAATTGTTATTCCCCTATAAACCCATATTTAATTCAGTCTGAGACACTACCAGCGGATTGTATAGAGAGGGTGGAGCCTGAATTAAAGATGATTATAGAAAATATGGCTGAAGATTTAAATTTGGTAGATGGAATCATAGCGTTACAATATATCATGAAAGACGGAAAACCATACATTATTGAAACAATGCGGCGGGCTTTTGGAAATCAGTTTTTAATGTTGGCGGATAAAACGACAGGGTTTCCATGGGAAGAGGCGTATATAAAGGCTGCGTTGGGTGAATCCTGTGATAGACTGGAATTTACAGATATAGAGTATAAGTATTGCGGACATCATGGTATAATGGCTCCTCATAATGGAAAGATAAGGAGATATGAAATCGATAATAGTATAAGTCCCCATATTTTTAAGAAAATAGATATGTTGGGTGAGAATGGGGCAATAAATGATTACCTCAACGAACGAATTGCATATATTTATTATCAATATGAAAATAAAGAAGAAATGATAAATGCGGTAAAAAATTATAATAATAACATTAAGGTTATATTTGCAGATGAGTAGTTAAATGGAGAGATAATAATGAGAAAAGTATTAATAACTGGTGCATCTCGAGGAATAGGCAAAGCAATTGCCGAGAAATTCAAGGAAGAAGGCTATATATTGGTGTGCCCAACAAGGAAGGAGATGGATTTAAGTGATCCTAGATCAGTTGAGGTGTATATAGCTAACCATAAAGATGAATATTTTGATGTAATCGTTAACAATGCAGGTGTTAATGAGATTAATGAAATAACACAGATAAAAGATGACGAATTAACACAGATGATGCAGATTAACTTAATTTCACCTATTAGATTGCTTAGGGGTTTTGTAGGTAAGATGAAAGAAAAAAGATATGGACGTATTGTAAATATTGGTTCAATATGGGCAACTGTTTCTAAGGGAGGGCGATGTGTATATAGTGCAACAAAGAATGGAGTACATGGAGTTACAAATACATTGGCAGTAGAATTGGCACCATACAATATTCTTGTTAACACAGTATGCCCGGGGTTTACATTGACAGAATTAACATATAAAAATAATACATTAGAGCAGATTGAAAGTATCAATAAGGATATTCCAATGGGTCGAATGGCAGAACCTAGAGAAATGGCGGAGGTAGTTTATTTTTTATGTAGTGATAAAAACACATATTTGACGGGACAAAAAATAACTATAGATGGAGGATATTCAGAAAAATGATTATTAAGGCAAGTTCGAAAGATTATGAAGTAACAGTAAATAATAATTTTGATGTTATAGAGAAGCTTCAAATTGATAAAGATACATATGTGGTAATTGATAAAAAGCTATATAATATATATGTCGAAAGATTATTTAATAAAATTCCAAAAGATCAATTATATATTTTTGAATCAATTGAGGAAAATAAGACAATTGAGTCTGCATTACAAATATGTGAAATTATGACGAATATTCCAGCTAAGAGAAATGCAAAGTTAATTTCTTTTGGTGGGGGAATTGTGCAAGATGTTACAGGTTTTGTAGCGAATGTATTATATAGAGGAATACATTGGACTTTTTATCCAACAACGCTTCTTGCGGCGTGTGATAGTTGTATAGGGGGAAAAACATCATTAAATTATAAAAAATTTAAAAATCTTTTGGGAACTTTTTATCCGCCGGATCAGATTCAAATATGTACACCATTCTTTAAAAGTTTGTCGGAAAAGGATTTTGAGAGTGGTTTAGGAGAAGTTGTAAAATTTAATGTTATGTATGGTGAAAAGGGAATAAAAAAGGTTGAAGAAAATATCAATTTGCTTTTGGCAAGAGATGAAAAAACATTAGAAGAGTTTGTGTATAATTCATTAGCCTTTAAGAAAGCGTTTATAGAGCAAGATGAGTTTGACAGAGGAATTCGAATACATTTGAATTATGCCCATACATTTGGACATGCATTTGAAACAATGAGTAATTATGTAATTCCACATGGAACAGCAGTTGCCATGGGAATGATTGTGGCAAACCGGATATCGTTAAAGCGTGGATGGTTAAAGGAGTCAATAGTAAATAGAATAGAAAATGTAATATGGAAAATTATACATGTAGATATCCAGAGTATACCTATGAATATGGATGTAATAATGGCGGCAATAAGAAAGGATAAAAAACAAACAAGTACAGATCTTACAGCAGTATTAATGAAACCAGATATGAGCTTGTTGGTTGTACATGATGTAAAAACATCAGAAATAAAAACGGCAATAACATATCTTTTTGATAACCTTAGGAGAAAATAATGTATACATCTTATTATATGAATGGTAATTTAAAAATTCCCAATATTCAGTCAAATGCGTTATCTACTATTAAGTATATGGTTATTGATATAGATGGAACGTTAACGGATGGAGGGATTTATTATGATGAACAGGGGAATGAATTTAAAAAGTTTAATACAAAGGATGCTGCTGGTTTTTTTACAGCAAAAGCATGTGGGATTTTTACAGTTGTAATTACGGGACGAAGGTGCCAAGCTACGGAACGTCGAATGAAGGAAATGCAAGTAGATTTATTAGAACAGGGGATTGTTGATAAGGTAGGCTATTTGAAAAAATTTATTGGCGATAGAAAGATTAATTTTAATGAATTGGCGTATATGGGGGATGATCTTAATGATTATATGGGGATGGAACTAGCTGGATTTAAAGCATGTCCAAGTGACGCTGCTGATGAAATAAAAGAAATAGTAAGAGTATGTCAGAAAAATGAAGTAAAAGTAACAGATGGTGTGTTTAGAAGAAGTGCAACTGAAATAAGAGAAATCATTCGAATATGTCAAGAAAATGGAATAGAAATAATAGGAAGTGTATTTAGAAGAACTGCAACAGAAGTAGAAGAAATAGTAGAAATATGTAAAAAAAATGGGATAAAAATAACAGGAAGTATATTTTTAAGAAGAACTTCTGAAATAAAAGAAATAGTGAAAGTATGTAAGGATAATGGAATAGAAGTAATAGGAAGTGTATTTTATAAGACCGCAGATGAAATAAAAGAAATAGTGAAGGTATGTCAAGAAAATGAAATAGAAATAACAGGAAGCGTGTTTTTAAGAACAGCAGAAGAAATAAAAGAAATAGTAGAAATATGTCAAAAAAATGGAATAAAAGTAATAGGGACAGTATTTTATAAAACAGCAGATGAAATAAAAAAAATAATAGAAGTATGCCAAGAAAATGAAATAGAAGTAACAAGAAGTGTATTTTATAGAACAGCAGAAGAAGTAAAAGAAATAGTGGAAATATGTCAAGAAAATGAAATAGAAGTAACAGGAACAGTATTTTTAAAAAGGGCTTTTGAAATAAAAGAAATAGTTAAAGTTTGCAAGGACAATGAAATAGAAATAACAGGAAGCGTATTTAGAAGAACTGCAACTGGTATAAAAGAAATAGTGAAAGTATGCAAAGAAAATGGAATAGAAGTAACGGGAAGTGTATTTACTAAAAATTCAAAACAATTAAAAGAAAATATTGAATATATAAAACAAAATTATGGAGAAGAATATTTAACAAATTTAATAGTATCTAAAAATTTAAAACATCTTCAAAAAACATTACCATATTTACAAAGTATAGGAGTATTAGAAACAATAAAAACAAGTGCTTCAATTTTATCCTTAACATTAGAAGAAATAAAAGAAAGACAAGTATTTATAGAAAGTATAGGTGAACCAATAGTAAAAGGAAATAAATTTAATCCTATATTTGGAATGATCCAAAAAAGATATCAAAAAAAGGTAAAAGAATATGAAGAAAAGAAAAAGTTAATAGGAGAAATAAAAGTAGCAATACAAGAAGGACAAGAACTAGATGAACAAATAAATAGTAAAGAACAATCACAAAAGTAAAGAAAGGAGTTCATATAATATTTGTATATTATATGAAAAAAATAATGAATAGTAAATTACCAGCCAAACAAAGAAATGGAATTTTTTATAAGATTTTTCAAAAAATAAAGCAAATTTTTAGAAAAAACAAATATAAAGCAGAAAAAATAGAAAGTAATGAAATTATATTTAATTCTAATAATCAATTTAAAAATAATATGAAAATAGATATTGAAAAAATAGAATTTAATAATGAATATCAAAAGCAACAATTTATGGAACAATTGAAGAATAATCAAGAATTATTAGAAAAATTTTCAAATGATAGATTAAAAGTTATATTACAATATTACTTAGATGAAAATAACAAGAAAAGAGAAAGACTAAAAAAGATAAGTAATTAATTACGAAAGAGAGGATA
>ERZ773116.1743-NODE-1743-length-19189-cov-7.528901_pt1 | contig 19189 bp, 14 predicted proteins | sample MGYA00580563_ERZ773116 | MGnify/ENA primary metagenome ERZ773116 (study PRJEB29015, sample SAMEA2737864) | human gut metagenome | biome: human gut; feature: human-associated habitat; material: faeces | place: China | collected 2012 ... | reverse complement strand
GTCCCGCCTCGTGGATGGCCTCGAGCAACGGCATCCCCTCTTTCCGTAATTCATTAATGGCATCCAGCTTCAGGATGGAGTCGTTGATGATGATACCGCACGTCACAATCAGTCCGATGGCAGACATCAGGTTCAGGGTATGCCCGCATATCCACAACAGAAGCAGGGCAAACGCCACATCTATCGGAATTTCCAGCAGCACGATGAGCGGCTGCACGAAGCTTTCGAACTGGGCGGCAAGAATGAAATACATCAGCAAGATAGAGATGAAAAGAATCACCACCAACTCGTCCAGCATCTGGCGGTTGGAGAAGAAACTGCCGGAAAAGGCCGTATCCCAGTCACCCGTGGCATCTGCCTCCCGCTTCACCTTTTCCATCAACTCCGGAGCATCGTCCACTTCATAGAAACGGAACGGTATATATTCACCGTTGCGTCCTGCCGTAATCGTCTTCAAGTCCTCAGCCGGACGCACCTTTACCAGCTCCCGAAGCGGAATATGCTCCACTTCGCCCTTACTGTCCGGACGGGTCTGTATCAATGTCTGCTGCAGCACCTCGTTCACTGTCCGCTCCTCGCCCACAATGCTGATAGGCAGGTATTGCTGGTAGGAATGGAGCATAGCTACGCTGTTCTCCTTGAACGCTGTCCGCAACGTACGGTAAAGCTCGTCATACGAAACGTCATAGAGCAACAGCTTTTCCTGCAGGATGCTTATGTCAAGCTGGTTCTCGAAAGCGATACCTACGGGCGCTGTCCCCGTAAGCTCCGCAAACTGTTGTTCCAATCCGCGCAATTCTTCCGCCGCCGGCGCCTTCTCCTTATTGCGGGCATAAAGTTCTGCCACCACATCGGCCTCCCCGGTCACGAAAAGCTTCTCGAACACGGTTTCGGGTGGAGAAAAGGAGACTGTCGCCAACGGATATTCCCGTGTCAGCCACTCGCCCGCCTGCTTCTGCAAGGGAGCAATCCCGTCAGGCGAGGAAGTCTTGAAATACAATTCTGCCTCCGAAGAAGAGAGAGCCTGCTCACGGTTCAGCAGATAGTCCTGCTGGCCTATGCCAGCCGTCTGTTCCACAGTCTTGTCCAACAACTGTCCGAACAGCACATTCACACGATGCCGGTTCTCGTCCACATGTATATTTTCGTTCCATTCCACGTGGACTATCAGTTCATTCTGGTCTATCTGCGGCATACGCTCCTTGGCTATGGAATAGAACAGAAAGACACAAAGAGGAATAGAAACCACACAGAATATGATACTTACCGTCTTATGGGAAAATACCCAGTCGATGCCCGCATCATAAAAACGGTCCAGCGTATGTTCCTTCAACGGATTGTTGATGCGGATGCGGGAGAACCACGACCTGCCGCGCAACCCCGTCCGGTAGACCAGCATATAGAGGACCGGCAGCAGCATGATACCCGTGAAGTAGGAAACCAGCAGCCCCACCGTAACAGAGAATGCCTGGTCATAGAAAAGCGCTCCCGCAATGCCGCTCATAAATATCAGCGGCACAAACACGGCAACCGTGGTCAGGGATGAGCTCAGCATCGGCGTCACCACCTCACCCGTACCCGCCACGCAAGCCCGCCTCAACGAATAACCCCGTTCGCGGTACTGCGAAATATTTTCCGTGACAATGATGCTGCTGTCAATCATCATACCCAACGCCAGAATCAATCCGGACAGAGAAATTATATTGAGCGACATCCTGAACAGATAGAAGAACAAGAAACAGATTACAATGGACACCACCATGCTCAGGCCGATGATGAACGGCGACTTGACATCCCCCAAGAAGAGTACCGCCACAATGCAGATGAACAGGAAACCCAACGACAAGTTCTGCTGCAGATTGGAGATGGTATAGTCCAGCAACTCCGTCTGGTTACGGCTGATGCTAAAATCAATGTCGGGATATACTTTCTTGAAGTAGTCCATCGTGCTGTTGATGGCAAGCTTCATGTCTTCCATATTCTCGTCCGCCTGCTTGATGACGGCAAGGGTAACGGCACGCTTGCCATTGCTCATGGAGACACCTTTCTCCTTGGCAGGAACAATCTCTACCCGGCAGAAGTCTCCCAAGCGGATGATACGTCCTTCCTTTCGCAGCAGGATGCCCTTCACGTCCTCCTCTGTCCGCAGCAGGGTGGAGAACTTAATGTTGTATTCGTAGTAGCCGTCGCGCACAGTCATGCTGCCCGGCTCCACGTTGTTTTGCGCCAGCACGTTTTCTATGTCTTCAATGGAGAGCCCCAACACAGCAAGCTTATCCGGGTCGGGCACAATCTGTAACTGGCGTTCGACCAAACCCGTGACATCCACCATTGCCACTTCCGCCAACTGCTCGATGCGACGCTTTATGACATTTTCGGCAAACTCGCACAAATCAAGAAACGCGCGTTCGTCCACCTTGCCGTATGCACTGTCATTTTTTAGAGTCAGATTGAGGTAGAAGACAGGAATGTCCGTCGCACTTGCCTTTATCACCTTCGGGCGTTCGGCATCCTTGGGCAGATAGTTCATGGCGGCGTCAATCTTCTCGTTCACTTCTATGAAGGCAAGGTCGGTATTCGTACCGAAGTCGAAGCCCAGGCGGATGATGCCTGCACCATCGCGCGTCTCGCTGTCCATGTCCTTCAGTTTCGCCACCTGGATGAGCTGCTGCCGCAGAGGTTTCACCACCGTATTCTCTAATTCACGCGCCGAGGTATTCTGCGCCGACACCTGCACTGTAATTTCCGGGATGGCAATATCGGGCAGCAAGGATACCGGCAAGGTGAAGTAAGTCACCAGCCCGACAATGAAGCATGCTGTAAATGCCATCAGTACGGCAATAGGCCGCTGTATCAAAAACTTTATCAATTTTCAATTATGAATTTAAATTGTGAATTATGAATTTTCAACTTTCAATTTTCATCTTTCAATTTTCCACCACCTTCACCGGCGCCTCATGTGCCAAATTCACATTTCCCGTCACGATGACCGTATCGCCTTCTTTCAGGGCATCGTCGGCCATGCTGTAGCTTTCCGCATTCTCCAGTCCGGTCTGCACATAGTTCCACTGCGCCTTTCCGTCTTTCAGGGTAAAGACGACTTGCTTACCCGAACGCAGTACGACGGCACTTTTGGGTATCACGAGCTGACCGTCCAGAGAACGGTGTACATTTACCCTCACATTCATGCCGCTAAACAGACGTCCCCTGCCATTGACGGATGCCTTTACTTTCACCATTCCCTTATCATCTACCAGAGGATTGATTTGGGTGATGCGGCCCTCTTGTTTGGAAGAGGCATCCGAGTAAGGGGTGACAATCACCTTGTCGCCACTCTTTATCAGGGGGAGTTCACTTTCCAGTACCGTAAAGTCCACTTCCATGCCCTGAGTGCCAATGATGGAGCAGAAAGATTCCGAAGTGCTTGCCTCGTTGAAGGGCTTGGAAAAGAGGTTCGCCACCACGCCGTCGAAGGGGGCAACCAGCGTAGCATGCTCTTCTTCATAGGCGGCGAGTTCGTACTGGGAGAGACTTTGGTCGTAACCGCTCTTTACTCGTGCCAGCTTCATGATGTCGGCAGGAATTTTGGAAGTATCACCCACCGGATAGCCTTGCCCTATCAATACGTCCTGCAGCTCAAGTTCCGCTTTGTCCAGAGCATCCTTGGCTTGCGCGGTCTTGTTCTTCAGACGGAACTTATCCAGTTCGGCAAGTTTCTGCCCTTTGCGCACCGGGGCACCGTTCTTCACGTAGATGTGTGCCACTACACCGGTGGTCTCAAAACGCAAATCCGCCATGGCACCGGCGGTTACTTTTCCGTTGCTCACCAGTTCATGCTCAAAGGTCGCCCGCTTCAGGACTTTCACGGTCACTTCATTGCTTTCACTTGGCAGGACGGTTGCCACCCCTTCCTCGGACTCTTTTCCCTTTCCGGCATCGGAGCAGGCGGCAAGCAGGGCAACGGCCATGCATAGCAGGTATCGATAGTTCTGTGTCTTCATATTCATACTCAATTATAAATTGATAAAATTAATCGTTTCAAAAAAACGAACCGATATTTGCATGTGGACACTTTTTTCATAGCACTTTAGCAATTAGTTCGCTCATTATTAACACCTTCCGTTTTTATTCATCTTTTTTGATATGGACAAAAATAAGCTGAATCTTTTTTATTTCCTCCCTCATCTGTCGTATTGCCGTAGAATGCACTTTCGGCTCTTTCGTCAATACCATCCGCTTCATTTTTTCAAACTTGTCCGGTTGTCTGAATCCTGGTTCCGCATAAAGCTTCGCAAGCAGATAATAGGGGTAAATACGCCCCGGCAAACGATGGGTGGAACGGATAAACCAGTCTTCCGCTGACAAGCAATCACCCATCTGCTGATAGTTCTTGCCTATCACATTCAGTATCATGGGGTCACAACTACGCAGTAAAGCTTCTTTCAAAATACGGTTGGATTTACTGAACTGCTGCTGCTTGTGCAATCCATGCCCATATTCGAACAAGAAAGATGCCCGGTCCCTCAACAGAGGATAAAGGCGCCCGTACTCTTTCTCTGCCGATTGATACGCACCTGCATTATACAGCACCCGCGCATTCATCCATTCCCGACAGGCCTGCTCCACTTGCAAGTCATTCTTCAGGCGAAAACCGCCAATGATGCCTACTAATACAGCCACCCCCAACCATTGCCAACGGTCGGCACCGGACAAGCACGCCACAAGCAATCCTCCAAATGTAATGATAAATACCGGAAGTTGTAGCGGATAGGAGGAAAAAGAGAATATCATCAAGGAAAGAATAGCCCCACAGATACCATAACGTCCTTTACGGACTCCCCTATACAAACACAGCACGACCACAACCAATAGACATACCGCCAAAGGAATGCCCAGTTCGACCGCAGCCTGCAGATATTCATTGAATGCATATTCCGGACTTCCCGCCACACGTTCCTCCCACGGTTCATAATCACCTGCTGCAAAATAAGTTTCCTGCGCATTTCCATAGGCTGCTGCGAAATTATGAATCCCATATCCGGTCAACGGCTTTTCTGCAATGGCACGACAAGTTATCTTCCACATGAAAAGACGGCCACGTGCAGAATCGGGTTTCAAGACAAACAGTAAATAGCCCGCCAATAGCAAGACACAGAATCCACCGACCACTACCATCACCACACGCTGCCTTTGCTGCTGCCATAATAATCTGAACTTATCCGTCCAATCCATATGCCAAGCATATACACACAGACAGGAAACTCCTGCCGCCAACCATGCCGAACGGCTCATTCCTGCCGGAAGCACACAAAGGATAAGCAGCATCACACCACCAGCGACCATAGTTCCAGCCTTATCCATCACCTTTTTCCATCTTCTTCCATCATTCCGGTCAGAGCAGAGAATCTCCCCCCTCTTGGTCAGCCATTGATACAGACAGACCGGAAGTATCATGGTCAAATAGCCGGAATAAGGCCCCGGATTGAAGAAAGAACCTGTCAATACATACAAGGAATGGTTGGACACAGCATAACCATAAAGCTGCCTCAATCCCCAAACAGCCTCAATGCCCCCCAGCATTACCAATACCCACGAAACCGGTATAAAAAGAAAATACCTTTTTTCCATCATCAATCCAGCCATCAACAGACATCCTGCAACTACCAATGCACTTTTATCGAAATAGAGCCATTGCCCTATAACATCAGCTACAGGAAGTCCGGAAGAAACGTTACATGCCAAAGACAATAAAACTATACAAGCAATGTAGACCAAACTTCCAGTCAATAGATTACGTACATTATTCATTCTATCTATCAAATATTCAATAGTATTCTATAATTCACCAAAAGATTTGTTTCCCGTCTTTATATTCAAAAATCCGTTCATCTTTACCGGCTGTGTGATTCTTCAGATAAAATAAAGCACCTTGAAACCCTGAATAGACAATAGAATCTGACACAGCCATTTGCCGCCCGACAGAATTCCATTTTCCTCCACCCCAATAAAACAATTCATACAAATTACCTTTATAAATAAAATTCACCTCATTACGAGGAGTATACACCACCTTCTCCACACGATGGGGACTTCCAAAGTCCATCCCGGTCCATCCTCCATCCGGATGTATATAATCAAATGAAGTATCCGGATTACCGTCAAATACGTTCAAATATTCATGTGTATTGTCTTCAAAACTTCCCGGAGTACCTATGATTTCCCCATATAGAGGTATGGTATCTTCCGTATTCTCATAAAAAGCCAGTTCCGAGATATTACAGAAACATCCGTCAGCACCCTTATAGCGCATATACCGATACGGTTTATCAGACTTCAACCGGGCCACAGTATATAGCCGATACGGAGCCTCCTTTATCAAAAGTAGAGTATCCTTCCACCCAAAGTCTGCCCGGTCGCTTCCTTCCACTACTCCCCCAATCATCCGGTCATTGAAAAGAACACTCAAAGTAAGATGGCACTTCCTATACAAGACCAATTCCTGCTTTTCAGCTTCCGGAACAATGAACCGTATCTTTCCGGTTTCACGCTCCAGAAGAAAAGGAGAAGATACTGCAGCGTATTCCTTTCCGTTCCAGGCAGCCAGCGTAAAGACCGCCCCGCCTCCCACATCCTCAAAACGAGCCTCCCGCTTTTTAAAGAAAGTATATCCTATAGGTTGCCATTGTAGTCTGTTGGCAAGGCACAAATACACCATATCCCCCTCACGAAACTGTCCGGAAAGCAAAGAATCCGGAAGAGCTACAGTCCAATTCCTGCTACCGGTATAAAGTGCAGTGACATCGCGGAAGAACGGACGTCGGAATGCCGGGTAAACATCGGAATATTTCCCCAGTTTCCGTACCGCCTCCTTATCAATACTATAGGTTGCCCGGTACATTTTTCCCCTCGAAATGCTATATTCTTCCGCTTTGCTCCATACTTCTTCATAAGGAAGATTTGCAATGTATGTCTTTCCTTCCTTATCCAAAACAAAATTCCAGAAATGAGAGGCATTGTTGTCTCCCAATACCATCACCCTATCTACTCCGCACGGAATGCCCAATGCCCGCAACACATATATCATGGCATCCGTAAACTCTCGGCAACTGCCCGTATGCCATTTCAGTACATCCGGTCCCAAATGAGGCCCCACCGGAAAAAGAGCCGTATTCCGGTAGTTCGCTTTCCGCAACGTATCCATCAACAACTGGGCGGCAACCTTAGGATTATCAGCCTCATCTGTCTTCCTGAATTCATCCAAAATCGGGCTATAGCACTCATAAATTTCTTTGCGCCAGAGAGAAAGCGGCTCATCCCCTATTCTATAAGGCAATATATATTCGCAGAAAGTATCAAAATCAACATGCTTTTTCCAAGGTTGCTCCCGCCAGACTTTGAATGCCCATTCTATATGATTGACCAAAAAAGCGGAATCCACCGTCATAATGTCCCTCTTATAAGTCAATTGATTTATAGAAAATTCTCCATCTGCTCTTTTCAAGGAATCAATCAACTCTTGCACATGCCTGGAATAAGGAAATGAAACGTATTCACTGAAATACTTCCTGTAATTCTCCAAGGCCTTTCCCTCGTAAGCACCATGAAAAGGCATATTCTCTATCAGAAAACAAGCAGCACGATATTTGTCACCGTCCTCTTCCTTGTAACGGTCCAGTACCTTTTGCAACTCCGCACGGTTATCACCGGCAAGATTCAAAGCTGTGTCCAACCACTGATTTTCCGAAGAACAAGCCATAAACAGACCTGCTGTAAACCATACCCATACACACCAATGTTTCATATCACTATTCCATTTTTTTCTATTCCAATCTGAAAGACAATCCAATCAATCCTTACAATCCGATACAAATACCTGCTTACCATCTTCCATATGAAATATCAGTTCTTCTTCTCCACGGGTACTGTCATGCAAATAGAGCAAAGCTCCCGATGGTATCCCGTCATATGGCAGAAAAGGTTTTTCTGCCATTTTCTTCCCCAATGAGTTCCAACAGCCCTCTCCCCAATAGAAGAGTTCATAACAATCCCCTATCCTGACAAAGTTATCATCGTTACGGGGCATATACATAAAATTGTCTATAGTAACAACCTTTCCAAAATCCACCGTTACACTTGCACCGGGTTTTGATGAAATGAAATACGACAACGGTTCATTATCATAGACCTGATAGGCAAAAGTATTTGCTGTGGCTGGAGCATCTCCCCAACTGTCTATAGGGACAATCTCTTCCTCTCCTTTATAAAAATGCATTTCGGCAACTTCCGCATATCCCTCTGCCGAAGAACAAAAACGGGCATAGCGACCCCTTACCGGTTTCTCAAGAATAACGTGATTATAATTGATACCGGGCGTATCTTTCACAGTACACAACAACTCCGCATTTTTAAAATCCTTATCACAAGCCGCCTCAAAATGCCCGTCTTTTATCCCTCCCATATAGTTCCTGATACGTTCCGAAAGAGGGTATTTCCGATACAATTCGGCAGAATAGCACTTGGAGGTATCTGCAACATAAGGATGTATATCCTTGCCATCAAAATAAAAAGGATTTCCAATAGGGCGATACTGCCCGTTTGCGAATGCCAACAATATATAAACCTGCCTCGAAGCCAAATTCCTGAAAAGCGCTTTTCCACTTTCTACCTTAGTAAAATCTATTCCCCGCCACCCATAAGCACTGAACAACCCCACATAAACATAATTCCCGTCCATCCCTTCTACCGGCAGTTCCAGATTCGAATCAAAATAATTATCCGACACTTTTCTTGCAAACACATCCTTAAAAGCAGCCGGTACGGACCGGTTCCGCATAAAATCGCCATCCATGTCCCATTGTCTGCCAAAACACCGGCGGTAAACCACGCTCGGGCGCCGACTGTCAATATAGAAACTTCCCCGTTTCGGCTTCCGGGAAGGGAAAGTAAAAGGAAGGCAGACACCCGTTACATCCCTCACCACATTCCACACATGCCCTTTCCGTGTTTCCGCATTGAAAGTATAGAAATCATAGGCTACCGGGACGCCGATGGCCCGCATCACATAAATCATAAAATCACAAGCATCCTGACACTTGCCGATACGATTATGCAGCAGGTACTCTCCTCCCAAATGCGGATAGTTAAAGACCCATGTAAACCGGTAAGGGTCTTCCTTCTGCAAATACTCCCAAACTACGCTAATCGCCTCCACTACATCGATACCCGTATAAACCTCGTCCAGCAAAAAGGAATAACGGTCATGGTATATCTGCCGCCAGTTGTCCGGAGTCTCATTTCCGATACGATAGGGAAGCAGCCATTCACAGAAATCTGCAAAAGAAAGGGAAGCATTCCACGGACGCTTTTTCCAACCATCAAAAGCCAAATCAATGTTATTTATCAAGAATTCAGCCCTTATATTCAGTACATCCGGTTTTCTCTGCAATCCGGAAGGGGTATAATAATCCCAATCCGGTACGGCAGTATCCTTCAGCATCACCCCATAAGCATCTGCCGAAGCCAGCACTGTTTTCAAAGAATCCAGTTCTTCACCTTCAAGGGCATAGTGATAAGGCATATTTTCTATCAAGAAACAAGCGGCTTTATATTTTTCAGGCTCATCTTTATAATGTTCCAGTACCTTTTCCAGTTCGCCTTTGTTGGTTGCAGCACACTCCAGTGCGTACTCCAATCTGCCGGAAGCATTGCAAGCCTCCAATATCCCGGCAATCAATAATATCCAGAGCAATTTAAACAGAACTTTCATCTTAGTCTATTCTTTTAAAGATACGTTTCCATCTCATTTTTCCAGTATTCGGGCTGACGGACTTCCATACCAGCCATGCCCTTCCCACTATAAATGGTTCCGGCAGTAATCCCCAGTAGCGGGAATCTTTTGAATTCACCATCTTGTCACCCGAAACAAAATAATAGTTCTCACAGAAGCGGTAATTGTGTATCACACTGTCCCCCAGCAGAACCGAATCTCCATGCAATGTCAGTTTCTTTTTCTGTTCCCACTCTATCACGTTCCGATACAGCAACCGTGTTTCCGGATTCATTCCTACCACGCTGCCTTTGGCCGGTATATAAAGAGGCCCAAACTCGCTGATAGTCCACCCATTACAGCCACCATCGGGAAAGCTCTTAAGAACAAGGCCCCGTTCCTCCGTCATGCCCGAAGATATCAATTTACCTAATTCCTCCTGCGCCTGCACATTTCCTGCGATACCATCAAATCCGGACACACGATAATGTGTATTCCTTATCTCCAACGTATCACCCGGCACGGCGATACAGCGCTTCACGTAATACAACATCACGTCCAGCGCAATGTTGTCCCACCTGCCCGGATAAGGAAAATTGAACACTAGTACATCATTCCGCTGAAAATTTCTCCATCCGGACATACGGTGCATCCTCACCTCCTTTTTCTCCACGGCATCAAGCACATTGAATAGGCGTGCTCCACCCGAACATTTATCCACCAGAATACAATCACCCGCCAGCAACGACGGTTCCATCGAGTCCGACGGTATCTTGAAGGAGGTCACCACAAACACCTGCAATACTATCAGTATCACAACAAGCAGGCACAGACAGAATAATACGTTTGTTATTCCATTCAACCATTTTTTCAATTGCAGCCGCTCCTTCATCCCATCAATCAGTTATTTTGCATCCCCACTAATCTTCAAAACCAACGGAGAAGTTTCTGCATTGCAATATACCGTTATCGTCTTGTCAAAGTGCTCCGGATGTTCAGCTTTATAAACCACTTCCAAATCTATTTCCTTACCCGGTAATGCCGGTTCCTTTGAATAAGCTACGGTAGTACAACCACAAGAAGTAGCAACATCTTGTATAACCAATGGGTTATCTCCGATATTCTTCAAAGTAAAAATTGCCTTTTGTTCTTTCTGCCAATCAAAAACACCTAACAAGATGGAAACTTTGTCCGTGGCAACTTCTGTTTTAATATCCTTACTTTCATTCTCTATTGCTATACTCTCACCTCGAATTATCTTAACATACAACTCTCTTATTTTAGGATTATGAATAGGATTACCGATAGCAAGTACTTTATTATTCCGATTCAATAGAAAAGTTTGAAAAGTCATATCTGAAGGAAAATGATTTAGCTTATTAAAGCTATCATTCTCATCCAAACAAATCGGATACTCAAAACTGTCACGTTGAAATATAAAACGTAGTTCAGACTTATCTTTAGGATAAAAGTAAAAAAGGAATGATACTTTATCATGGTTTAGAGAATCCATCTTAAGTATAAAATCTTTCCAATTTTGCAACTGCAATTTACAGCTCGTGCAACCTATAGAATCAATATAAGTTACTATTTTGTAATCACAGTTATCTCCTGAATGCTTTATAGTGTCTTTCCCTTGAATAGTAAACACAGAATTAGGAGGGAATTGTATTTCTTTTCCTTCCCACTCTCTCACTAATTGTATAACATGATTCTTTGTTTTGTTCTGACAAGAGGAGAACAGAATCAGTAATACCATAATATACATTGTAAATACAAACCCTTTTTTCATCTCTATGGAAATTTATTTTTTCAGTTCATACACCATTGAAAGATTTATAATACATAACATATAATATTAAACCCACCCTCTTCATTTTTTACAACAGCAAACATCTTTTTATCTTTTTCATTAACTGCAATATGAAACACATCCATATCAAGTAGAAGTTCTTTTATGGGATTACCATCCCAATCAAAGACAAATACAGTTTTCGATTTTCTTTGAACTTCATATATTTTCCCAGCCGAATATAAAGCATACAGATACTTAGGTGTTGGGCACACTTCAATAAAACCATGAATACTTTCTTTGGTTAGACGTGTACTAAACAATTGCCCACCATCCTCTACTACAGATTCACATATAGGATTCCCTAAACGCATCGTTTTTTTAAGTTTAATTTTATTATCAACTATTTCAAAGAAATCCAAGTTAGACGAAAAATTAACAGAATAGGCAAACTCATTTTTATACGGATGCTTTGCCATACATCCTTGATTGGAAAGATATCTAGTTATAGCATTGAAACTACTATCAGCAGCATTATAAACATCTATACCATAATCTAACACACGATTGTTTGCATCAAATATTAAATGCTGATAACGCGCTTCATACATTCCTCCTACTACAAAAATAGAATCATTAATAGTAATAAGCCTCGATATTAGAGCATTCGATATTTTATGCTTCGTCAGACGTGTAGGAGCACCATCAACCACACCACTCCGCAAAGAATCAAGGCTATATTTCATCACTATTCTACTTTGGTCATTATATGTCACTAGACACTTTTTTTCTAAATAGCCACTACTACCAAACATTATTTCCAAAGGACCCTGCCCTATATTTCCAAAACGACCAATCTGTCTACCCGACTGTTGATCGAACAATGTAAAACATTGATTGGAACGTGTATCAAAAACAACCAGATTTTCCTCGTCACATGCAATACCTTCTACACGACCTAAGGAATCTTCACTGATTAGGCATTCTTTTCTTTGATTCAAGGAAAACGTTTCAGGAAATAATTCCCCAATTGTTTGAGGTGGTTTATTGTTGCAAGCACTTAAAAACACGATGTACAATACTCCCCAAAAGAATCTATTCATTTTATTCATATAGTTTATTTTTAATATATTAGTGTCTGAATTTTCAACCCCATGCCATCATTTAACTAAAGTATAATTATTCTTCAAGATTTTGTATATATCCCCAACTAAGTTAGAGACCCCCAAAAAGGCTCAAAGCACACTTATTGTATTGTAGCATCATGAATGACATGGGATTAGATTCCAGACAAATCCTCTACTATAGTTCTAATTTCAAAAGAATATATACTATAAAATCAGTATCTAACTAGTAGATTTAGAAGAGAAATTATAGGAAAATATATTTCTCTAATCGAACTTGTTTTTATTCTATTAACAAGGCAAAGGAAGTCTCAGTCCATGCACAATACCACCACCTACAATGCGATAACACTCGTAACTATATGGACTGCAGCAATAATACCCTCCACTTTCACCACCAGCCAATGCTTCCACATTAGCCAATGTTAAATCAGACAATGTCTCCGATTTCTGATTTGTATAAACACCATATCCTGCAATCGCTACAAATGCTGCAACAAAAGCTATCTTAATCATTTTCTTCATACTATTCTTCAATTTTATTAGTATAAGATTATTCTTTTTTATCATTTACCACAAGCATAATGCTTGCGTACCAGAATCAAGATATAAAAATCTTGGAGAATTCATTTCTTACCATATCTATCGAAATAGCAGAAAACACACTCTGTTTCAATTCAAATTACTATCTTTGCCTCGACCTCCTTTCTTGGTGGGTTACGGAACGGACGGTACGAGATGCACCAACAAAACGTGAACCGTCCGTTCCTCTCCATCCATATTATAGTTTACTTTATTTCATACTATACTCTATTATCGGATCATCTTTATTCACATCCGTTGCCAAGATTATTCCTTTTTGTTCATCTACCGATATGCCATAAACATAATGATCTAACACATACCTGCAGAGAGGTTCGCCGGTCAGACTAAAAACATAGATATACCGTCCTCCATCCGGCAAATAGACACCTTGCTGTACATTTTGTGCAATTTCCTTAAAAGAGCGTCCATGAAAAACCGCATAGATAGCACTGTCTGTCACTTGGACATCGCTAAATCCCATGATACCCGTAGGAATACCATAACCCTGAGAAATCTTAAACTCCGGTTCACCGTGCGGACCAATGCGTACCACATGCGTACTATCTTTCAAATTAAAGACTTCAAGTACTTCGCCCAACTGGGTAACTGCTGCTAGCACTCCATTTCGGGGATTATAGTCGATAAAGCTACGCCATGCCTGAGCCAATGCAGGACGGGCATTCTGTAAAGCCTCCGCGTTGGCAGTGGGTATAATGCCCGTTCGACGGAGAAGCTTGCCTTTAGCATCTACCCAGCAGAAACGGCTGTCGCCCGAATAGTCGGGAATGATGAAAGTGGTATCATCGTATTGTACAAAATCCAATGGCCGGAGCATTTCTTCATCCAGCCTCACCGTCTCCAGCAGAGACAGCGAGTGGCCGGACGAAGTGAACCCATACCTATTGATTTCTGACTTACCTGCATCGAGCATCCACAAAAATCCTCCATTCCATCGAATATTTTCGGCCGAAAGCATCTCTTTGGGAGCCTCGCCCCGCTTGCCAAAAGAAGACAAGTAGCGAAAGTCAGGATAGTGGAAAGCATGGCAGAAGTAGTCTGTGCCATGAAGATCCATCACTACAGCCTTATCGCCCTGCACCCGAATACGGAAAGGGTAACGGAACAAGGCAGTGTCTAATGGCTGCACCTTCGCTTTGAGTTCAATTGTTTGCGGAAAATCCGTGTAGACAACGGAAGTTGCTACAGTTTTCTGCGTACAAGAGGAAAGGGATAGTGCAGAGAGGCTAATGAGGCAAGCTATAATAATTGTACACATAAGCTACACTTTCCTTATTAATAGGGCAAACAATAGAACCACTCCCATTACATTTACTATTAACTCCATTCTCACCGGCCGCCAATGCCTCTATATTCTCCAACAATAAATTATCCAAGTTTTCTGGATAAGTAGTTTTAGCATAACCTAAGATCGCAATGGCACTAACAACCAAAATTCCAAATAACTTCATTTTGCGTTTCATAGCATTTTTGTTTTTGTTATGCCAGTAAAGGTAAAAGGAAAGATTGGAAAACGGCAACTAAATAATGGACAAACGCACCCAAAAGGGGCGTGAAAAAAACTTCACGCCCCTAAAAACCTATTTGGTTAACATTTCAACTACTTGGAGATAACAATTTGATACCCCTGTTTTTCTGATACAGCGAGTATTTCGACAGATTTATCCGTTGCAAATAGTTTACGCAATGAGTTAATTGCTTTTCTGCGACGTTCATTCAATCTCAAATCATCTAAAGCCCAACCGCAAACTACGGCTATTTCATCGTACGTCAGGAAATAATCGGATGTAGCTATAAAAGCAAGCAATAGTTTTGCGGCTTGGGGAGGGCAAGATTTTACTTCTTCTTTATCAGTTAAAGTATGGTTTATGGCATCGAAACTAGATTCTCCGATTAGGTAGATGTTCTTTTCCGATACATCGGTTGTCTTTTCCTTTTTATGCAGTTGAATCCTTACATAAAAAATCAATCCGAACAATAAAACACACAAAAAGCTGGATATTATTAGCAATACATTATCTTTCCAATCAATGCAGTACAAAAAAACGGGTTGCATGTATGCAGTCAGACTCATCGTATACATGTTGTCCAGATAGTAGGTACCCAAATTGTTTTGCGAAGTACAAATTGTTTCATTTCCAGCAAATGTTTCTTGAAAAACATCTTTCCCCAATGGGGCAATCTTCAAAGAAAGTACACACACTGTGCCACGGTACTGCGCATCCATTTCCTCTTGCCATTCGGACCTAATCTTTTCAAGCGGATATTTCTTATAGCAATTCAGTATATCGGCTTTATACCCTACTGTTTCTAACGAATATAGTCCTTGTGCCTCTTTTAGCGAATCTATCGTCACTTCAAATTTGCCTTCTTCTGTTATTACTTGCCTCTTGGTATACCGCTTTCCATTATTACCAGAAGATACATAGTACACCCCCAAGTCATCAAACTCCCGATTCACCACCTGCTCTGCAACCTGCCGCAGAGTTTGCAATGCGGCTTCTTTAGCCATGGCTTGTCCCTTCCGCCTTCCGGGCATTATTATACAATGCCACTCCCCAAAACAGTGCCACTACTACAATGGCACATGTCCATATTACAGTAATCTTATTACAACGTTTCATCTTCTTTTTCACTTCTGTATCTTATTCATTTCTGCCCATGCACTCGAAAAGGCATCTGCTTAATAGCGCCAAAGTTAAAACAATAATATAAAGAAAAAAGAAAATGACTTGAGAAAGAAGGAAATAAAATCAAAACAGTTTCTAATCCGCTTTAGCTATTTTCCACCCGCCAATCGTCCGCGTGGCACTGTCAAAATTCACACCAATCTTGACCACACGCCTGCCGTCCGCCCGGTAAGGGATGGCATACTGCTTGCTGTCAATCTGAGCCAACGCCTCTTCCGGGGTACCGTCGTATTTGAACTCGAAGACATAAACGACATCCTGCAACTGCACCACCACATCCGCACGGCCTACGGAACTCTTCACTTCCGACTCCACATATTGTCCCATCAACCGGAACAGCAAATAGAAAATGGTCTGATAATGCTTTTCGGTCTTGTTCTCCAAATCATTGGGAATGGAGGCAAAGAAGGAACGGGTACGCTCCAGGCAGCTCTCCACATCACCCTTCATCAAGTCGCGAAGGAAAGAGACGACGTAGAAGGTGTTGTTCTGGGCAGGCAAGTGCACGTAAGAGGGAAGCAGGGATTCAATGAACCCTTTACGGACCTCACCGTTGGGATAGGCCAAACGATAGATTTGGAAATTACGGTCATAGTCCTTAATGGTCAGATAACCGCTCTGGTAGAGCACCGGGATGGGACTCGTTATCTGTTCCGTAGGCGCATCAAACTGCTCATCGGTAGCCTCAACACCTTCCAGCGCACGCACATCGAAGTCTGCATGGCGCAGAATATCTATCAGGAAAGTAGGCGTGCCCGTGGAGAACCAATAGTTCTTGTATTCTTTGGAATTGAAAGCATTGAACAGGCTGAACGGGTTGTAAATATCCGCACAAGCCTTACTGAAATGATAACCGTCATATTGCCGCTTCAAATGCAAGCATGCCTCCTCGTAAGTCTCATCATTAGCCTCGGCCATCCGCTCAATATCGGGTTTCAACTGCGTCAGCAGTTCCTCCTCGGTGATGCCGCAGAGGGCACTGAAGTCATCGCGCATACTGATATTTTGCAAATTGTTCAGTTCGCTGAAGATGCTCAGCTGGCTGAACTTGCTGATACCCGTGATAAAAAGAAAACGGAGATATTGCCCCAGCCCCTTGAGAGGACTGAAGAACTTGCGCATCTCGTTGCGAAGCTGTTGTTGCAAAAGGGCATCGGAATTACTGTCAAGCAGAGGAGCATCGTACTCGTCAATCAGCACTACAACCGGCTTTCCGGTCTTGGCGTAGGCACGCAGGATGATGCCTTGCAGACGCTCTGCCGCCCCCTCTTCCTCTTCCTTTTTTCCGTAAATTTCTTCCCAACGAGATAAAAACAAATTCAATTGCCCCGTCAAGTCACGCAGCTCAGTATATTTCGTCAAGCTGAAATCAACGTGCAGCACCGGGCAAACCTCCCATTCCTGCTCCAGACGTTCCATAGCCAGCCCTTCGAAAAGTTCCTTTTTCCCCTGGAAATAGGCCTCCAGCGTAGACACGAGCAAGCTTTTGCCAAACCGACGGGGGCGGCTGAAGAAATAAATTTGGTCTGTATTCACCAATTTGTACACCAGCTCCGTCTTATCCACATACACACAATTCCGCGTACGCAGTTGCTCAAAATTCTGTATCCCTATCGGATAGCGTCTGCCACTCAATTCCATAGCTGCTACTGTTTAAATTACAAGTATGACAAAGATAGCACATATTCCGCAAAAAAGAAAGCACGCCCATGGCTTTTTCATCACAAGCCCTCACTGCAAACCTACTGCACATCTTTTGCAGTAACACTGCAAAGGCGTTGCAGTAGCACTGCAAAACAGTTGCAGTGGCACTGCATCTATGTTGCAGCGGCACTGCAAAAACGATGCACTGGTTTTGCAGTGAGTATTTGGTATCTTTAACATTGGCACCCAAAGCCTTACAGCGGAGCAGAGCCCGTTTTCATCACATAACGCCCTGTCCTGAAAACAGTCAACCAAAATCAGGAGAACAAAAAGGGTGAGGGCAAAATTTGCCCTCACCCTTTTAAATTGCTCTCACTCACCCCTGAAACACCGATGAACAAGCAGATGCAGACAAGCGGTGAGGGTGGTGAGGGTGGAATTGCAAAACTTTTATTAGTTTGCTTATTTCAGCAAGCTTTCCGCATCCAGGTGCTCTGCCTCAATATCCTTGAAGTAGCGGTAAGTACCCACCTTCAATTCTTCGGTGGCCGCATCGTCACAAACGATGATACCCTTTTCGTGCATCTGCAAGGCGCTGATAGTCCACATCTGCATCACGGGACCCTCGACTGCATGATAGAGGGCACGTGCCTTGTTGTGTCCGTTTACGATAATCATTACCTCGCGGGCGCTAAGCACAGTACCGACACCGACGGTCAGGGCAGTCTTGGGCACCTTGTTCACGTCGTTGTCAAAGAAACGGGAGTTGGCAATGATGGTATCGGTAGTCAATGTCTTCTGGCGGGTGCGTGACGAAAGGGAAGAACCCGGCTCGTTGAAAGCGATATGTCCGTCGGGGCCGATACCGCCCATGAAGAGGTCGATGCCGCCGTAGGACTTGATTTTTTCTTCATAGCGTGCACACTCGGCATCCAGGTCGGCAGCGTTGCCGTTCAGGATATTGGTGTTCTCCGGCTTGATGTCTATATGGCTGAAGAAGTTGTTCCACATAAAGGAATAGTAGCTTTCGGGATGTTCCTTGGGCAAACCTACATACTCGTCCATATTGAAAGTCACTACGTTCTGAAAAGACACGATGCCTTTCTTGTTCAGGTCGATAAGTTCCTTGTACATGCCCAACGGAGAAGAACCGGTGGGGCATCCCAATACAAACGGTTTTTCAGGTGTCGGATTAGCGGCCTTGATCTTGGCAGCCACATAATGTGCCGCCCACTTTGATACGGATTGATAATCCGGTTGAATGATTAGTCTCATTGTGATTGTTTTATTAGGTTAATAAATTAGGGGTAATTTTCAACTTCAATTCTTAATTCTTTAATTCTTAATTTTCAACTACTTCCTATCCTTCTTCAAACGCTCTGCCATGGCACGTGCCAGGTTTTCGCATTGTTCGTAAGTAATGTCCTTCATGGCCTGCTTCATCTCTACCGGGTCGCCCACAATCTCGAACTTGCTCTTTTCGGCAAACTCGCCCATGCGCTTCACGGCGGCACCCGCCCAGCAGAAGGAGCCGAAGTATCCCAGATAGCGTCCCTTCACTTCGCGTACC
>ERZ773116.1708-NODE-1708-length-19484-cov-4.070359_pt1 | contig 19484 bp, 19 predicted proteins | sample MGYA00580563_ERZ773116 | MGnify/ENA primary metagenome ERZ773116 (study PRJEB29015, sample SAMEA2737864) | human gut metagenome | biome: human gut; feature: human-associated habitat; material: faeces | place: China | collected 2012 ... | reverse complement strand
AGTTGATGCTGCTCCAGCAGGTGGCGGAAATTCATGATGGTGGTGCGGTCCGGCAAGGCGCTATCCAGGGATAACCGGGCAAACAGACGCATGGAGGCGATTTCGTACAGAGCATCTTCCATCGCGCCATCGCTCAGGTTGTACCAATGCTGCATGCAGTGAATGCGTAGCATGGTTTCCAGCGGATAAGGTCGCCGGCCATTACCAGCCTTGGGGTAAAACGGCTCGATGACTTCCACCATGTTTTGCCATGGCAGAATCTGCTCCATGCGGGACAAGAAAATCTCTTTTCTGGTCTGACGGCGCTTACTGCTGAATTCACTGTCGGCGAAGGTAAGTTGATGACTCATGATGAACCCTGTTCCATGGCTCCAGATGACAAACATGATCTCATATCAGGGACTTGTTCGCACCTTCCCTAGCCTTACCATTGTTCTGTTTACCGGAGACATTATTCGTGACTGACAAGACATCTATTTTAGTTCTTACGCCAATCCTGGAGCTTGCAGAAGAAGCCCATAAGTCCTTAAAAGAGAACCTTAAGGAAATTGGAACAAGTGACACAACCGGAACATGCATGTTCGCATGTATATTGGTTTGTAAATTTGCACGACTCAGAGGCATGGTCGCAAGTATACGCGGCGGGAATGGTACAGATAATGGAGGTCTTTTCAATGAGTATGGAGGACATGGCCACTACTGGTGTGAGCTGAGTGCTGGAGGAATGACTTTTTATATCGATATTGCTGCCGAGCAGTTTGGATACCCTTCTTTCATTGTCAAAAATGCCAATGACGTGTCGGACTTTCCGCGATATATCCCCGGCAACCAAGCTACAGTAGATGAACACGTGAGGCTTGCGTACACTGAAGGGATTCAATAGCCCTGCATTTTGTACCAGTTAATGTCAGTGCAATTCTTACTGTCCCATACAGTTTATGATGCCGCTGAACTTCCGCGCAAAGTTCCTCAAATGGATGAGCGGGATTGAAAATAAAGAGATTTAAAAGCGGGTAATTGAGTTATAAAGGAATGTTATTTATGCATTCTTGAACCAAATACACCGCTTCAGAATGGATCGCCGTAATCTTACATTGTAGGACTTTTCTTCCAGCTACCAATTTGTTCATGAATCTGTCTTTCAATTCTTTCCACGTGAGCATATAGCTCAGTGTAACCAGGCAGATTTTTGCCAATATCACCTTCCCACTGACGCGTTAGCAGGCTGACTTTATCTTTAAGCGTGGATAGCTGATTGAGTTGCTTTTTGGCAATCACAATCTCTTCCGAGTATAAATTTTTCTTAGCCATAACAGTACCATACTTCATAAAATTTAACTTAGGTAACGACGGCTATCTTTTAACACAATTCATCAGTATTGCAACATCTAAGTACATTTTAATCATATGCAAATTATGGATTGGCCAGTATCCAGCACTGTCCCCGTGATGTATTCATGTTAGCATATCTCCCGCTGCGCTTACTTACCTTTGGAAAGTTACTGAATGGGCCCCATGAAAAGCCAGACAGTAGAAGTCTCTTAACTTAAGAGATAGGCTTGGATATATGTCTAACACTAACGCTAATTTTGAGATGACCGGAATACTGTTAGGGCAAGAAGCCCGTCGGCGTAAAACGCCTCAGGAAAAGATCGCCATTATTCAGCAGTCGATGGAGCCGGGAATGTCGGTATCCCATGTCGCCCGCCTGCATGGCATTCAGCCCAGTCTGTTGTTCAAGTGGAAAAAGCAGTACCAGGAAGGCAGCCTCGCCGCAGTGGCTGCCGGTGAAGAGGTCGTTCCGGCTTCTGAACTCTCCGCAGCGCTGAAACAAATCAGGGAGCTTCAGCGTCTTCTGGGTAAGAAGACGATGGAGAACGAGATCCTGAAAGAAGCGGTGGAGTACGGTCAGTCGCGAAAATGGATAGCGCATGCGCCCTTGTTATCAAAGGACAAGCAATAGCACAGGTCAGCCGGGCTTTAGGCGTGTCGCGTGCGCAGTTATCCCTTCGGGTCAATCGTCCTGTCGACTGGCAGGACGGGCGTTGTAACAGACGTAATGAGGAAGCAGATGCAGAGCTGCTGCCGCGTATCCTCGCGATCATCAGCGATATGCCGGGTTATGGCTATCGACGAGTGTGGGCGATACTGCGAAAACAGTCGCGCAATGAAGGGCTTCTCCCCGTGAATGCCAAACGGGTTTATCGTGTGATGAGCGAGAACAACCTGTTGCTGTTGCACGACAAACCCCAACGTCCGCAGCGGGAGCATAACGGTAAAATCGCGGTGGCGGAAAGCGATCTGCGCTGGTGTTCAGATGGCTTCGAGTTCGGCTGTGATGACGGTGAAAAGCTGCGGGTGACGTTCGCGCTGGACTGCTGCGACAGAGAAGCCATAGACTGGGCCGCCAGCACAGGGGGTTACGACAGCAGTACGGTACAGGATGTGATGCTGGGAGCAGTGGAAAAGCGGTTCGGTAATCAGTTACCGGAAAGATCAATCCAGTGGCTGACGGACAACGGTTCGGCTTATGTAGCGCATGAAACCCGCTGGTTCGCGAGGGAACTGAATCTGGAGCCGTGCACAACAGCAGTGAGCAGTCCGCAGAGCAATGGGATGGCTGAACGGTTCGTAAAAACGATGAAAAGTGACTACATCACCTTCATGCCAAAACCGAATGTGAGAACGGCGTTGATAAACCTGGCGGCAGCGTTCGAGCATTACAATGAAAACCATCCGCACAGCGCCCTGGGATACCTCTCGCCGAGGGAATACCGGAGCCGACGGATAACACTAACGTAGAGACAAAAACTGTCTGGATATGGCGGGTCAAGATCACCTTTGGAAAGTTACTTTTTTCCGAAGCACCTGCTAATAAGATACCGTCATAGTGTTATGCATAAAGTTATATTTATTGTTCAGTATGATTTATCTATTTCCATACTGAACTTTTAGCTTAATGTTGCTCACTTAGCTTCGGGCTCTGATGACGTAACGCTTTACACCTTCAGGCGGTTCGGGCCAATCTGAATTTTCTCGGGACTGATAATTACGGTTTCTGTATTTGATAAATGCCTCAGCCTGCTCGATATTATCCAGCCTATACTGAAGGAATTTAAATGCGTCATGAGGCATATTCCCTGTAAGATCTTCAGCAGTATATGAATCACCCGTCACATCATACCAGTGACAAAGTACCACTTTCTTACCGTCTGCATCATAGATCGCGTTAAAATAATCACTCTCAAATTCATAGACATTGACGGGTTGATAACCGTCTCCGGGCTCCTGCCTTGTGACTTCATTAAAATTTGGTAGGCCATCATCATCCAGCAAATCCGGCGTCAGATAAACTTTATCATTCCGACTGACCATTGCCATGTGACATGCCCATTGATCATTCAGCATTGTCGGGAATTCCTTTAAATCACCGGCATGCCAGTTAACAATCTCTTCTGGCCGTTTGACAACAAACCGCTCCAGTTTCTTTGCCTTTCCTTCAAGCAACACAAACCTCAGACCTGAGTTTTTCTCTGCCATCGACAGGACCCTTGCTCGCGCTTTATCCGGGCATTCATACCAACTGGTATACAACTCCAGCAACAGCTCCCGTGTGTCATCATCCCCTGCCCGGGCATACATCCATTGCTCCGTTGAGCATGTCCCTAATGCAATTAGCTGTAATGAGTTTCGTGACTTAATCAAGCCAACCGGGAGGAACATATCCGGGGTTGTTACGTATTCCGCGCCAGAGTTGGAGTTGCATGCAATATAAGCATCTCCCCACATCTCAAAAAGATCGCTATATTCCTCATGTCCCGACTTGCCCATGGCCCCTTTCAGTAATTCCGCACCTTTTTCGCACATTTCAAATAGCTTTTGTTTTTCGGCCCACGAACTGAATACCGGTTTCATGGAGTACCATTTCCTAGACTGCTCCTCATCTTCCCAAAGGGTAATTTCGGATGCCGAACGCTCCGGCATAGAGACCCAGGATCTGCTGGTTTCCCGAATGTTTCGTTTTCCGGTTGCATAGACAACACGATGGACCCACGCATGAGCTTCAAGTCTGTTATCACACTCATAGGGTTTAGGCGCGATAAACGCGACGTAATTCCCTGACGAGTTGACCCCGGCCCGAAGCAGTTGCGATCCGGACGCAGTTACCTGCTCCTGAATGACCGATGCCATTTCGCTTGCACCCTGAGTGAGCCTGTAAAGTTGATTCAGCAGGGCCTGGCGCCCTTTTTCGAAACGCATTCCATCATCAAGCGAAACGCCACGGTTACCGGTCTTCCATGAAGCAATGCACTGATGAATCAGTTCATGAATGTTCACCGGCAGGCGCAACCCCGAATCCTGCATTGCAGTCAGCAGATATTGCCGGTGCGGCAATTCTCTTTCACGTTCCTGCTCCAGGAATTTGATTGCGGCCTTAAAAAATCGAATGTAAAAAAGGTGGTTACTCCGGAATTTGCGCTGCTGGATAAAACGGTTCAGTTCCTCCGGGCCCACTGCATCCAGGCACAGATATGCAAGCTCTGCTTCTCCCCGGCGCCACGGCCTGTAGCCAGAAACGTTTACCTTACAGTTAAACATCTTATCTGTTCTGTAGCGCTTCACCGCCACATCAACTGCCAGACTATCTCCCTGACGATACACAACCGCAGCAGAGACATTATTCTCTGGTTCAGCGATGAAGGAGTACCCTGAATAGCTGCTGTCCTCTTTGACGGCACCAGGTGCTGTTCTGGGGGTCATAAGCTCACGCCAGTTGCAGAGCAGCCGCGAGCCCGGTTGCATATAGGAGTTTTTTTCACTAATAAATTCATCGAGCGTCTGCGAGTCTGGTGATGCCAGCAGCCCTGTGCCGTCTTCATCGTGCAGAAAATGGAAGTACCGCTCCTGGAAGCTCAGATTCAGGAAATTAGCCTTTTCATGCTTGGGATAGAACTGACCAAAGAGAGCCAGCCGCTGGTCAAGACCAAACAGCATGATAAGCAGACGTCGGTAATGCAGAGCCATCAGGTCATGGGATTTGAGACGATCGGTATAGGCCACATCTTCAAATTTGATGGTGGTACCGTCAAACCCACGAAAGTGGCCCTGCTGCTCATCTTCAGACGGAAATAACCGTGATGCTCCAAGATGGCTTTCCACCGGGGAATAGATTTGTTTGATGTTTTGCCCGTTGCGGACCATCAGAAACACGATGCTGTTCTTTTCATTGTATTCTGAATTCGCCCAGGTATCACCATAGTCAATAAATCTGCGGGTGGTTACCATGACGAGTACACATCGCTCAGTCGGAAAAATTTGCTCCACCAGCCCAGGGTTATCTTTTAGCGCCTTGTGGAATGCGGAAAGACTCCTGAAATCAAAGTGTTCGTCGATGTCACACCAGGCTGAAAGTTCCTCATCCACTACGAGCTTCTTCTGACACAGCGTCAGCGGAATGCTGCTGTCAGCTGGCTCGCCTTCAGCAATATCGACTACCGTCACGTTTTTGCCGACGAATAATTCCAGCGTGAGAACACCGGCCTGAATTTTGTTAGCCTGCTCAATGCCCTCCTGCGTTCCGGCCAACTTGGCAGCGGCCAGCTCCGCATAATACGGATGCATTTTCTCCAGCGCCCGGGTAATAGCACCGGTACGCGACGTAATAATGTTAGCTACGGCACCGGCAATCTTCCCTTCCCGTTCCGCGACTTTCGCCATCAGAGAAACCTGAGCTTCGGAAATTCCCTGAGAAAGGGCATTCTGCACCGTACCCAGCGCCATGGTAACTGCGGCATCTTCTGCATTTCTGACGACCGGAAGCATTCTGTCGTCTGACTCGCCCCCCCTTTTACTGGCCTCTTCGTCTTCGATCCTTTTCATAGCCAGTTCCCGGAGATCTGAGGGATTTTTCAGTGTTTCGGTGAGACGCATTTGCAGGTCAGCAACCTCGTCCTGAATGCCTTTGAGCTCTGACTGACGGATCGATTCATGGTCGGGCTGATATTCAAACAAGGCGAGAAAATCGGCCGTCAGAAACCGATGTTCATTCAGTTTCTTGTCTTTCGTTGATTTTGAGCCGTTCTCAGCAACGACTTCAACGTTTACCCATTCCCCGTAGTGCCGAGGGTGGGCACGAAGGATGACGGTATGCAGATTGTCATCCACGTACCGCAACGAGTTGATGAGGAGTGTATCCCCGGCCGCAATCGCCTCTGCCGGAATATCGACGAGGGCGGACCAGTATTGCCCCGCCAGCAGAGAATGAAAACGTTCAAGGCGATCAATGTTAGTTTTGCTGACCAGGCCACCCATTCACTATACCTTCCGAATTTGTTTGTTATAAGCATCATACCAGATTGGATTGTCAGCCAAATAACCTGAAGTACGGGAAGAGGTAAAATAATTAAAATTGAGCCTGTCCAATTTATCAGTTTTGAACATGTGGATTAAACCTTCGTTAATTAAATCATCGGGGAATGACTTCATATATTACATAGGAAGGAGTTGAATAGCCCATTAAGTCATATATTTTAGAGACAGAAGCTTAACGGGCGAAATATTTTTTTACAGTCAACCAACGTCAGATCATTTTTTGGACTGAACGATTTCCCAGTATCTCTCGTTAACACTGGTTTCACAGCGAGAAGGTATGTCAGACGGGGATCTTGATCGAGTAACAAATGCCTCGATTACATTTTTCCCTTCATCTGACACTTCGGCATCAGGTAATCTTCTAAGAGTCTCGTTTAGTATCTTAGTAGCCCCATCTCTCATCTTAACTGGATTAGTTTCTCCGAGAAGTTCACCACACATTTTTGAAACAGCTGTTGCGTGCCCAAAGACAGGTACTGGATCACTTTTTTTATTCTGTGTTTCGCTGGCATGAACAGAAAATACCAGTGAAAATATTCCTGCCAATACGATGCATTTAATTTTCATTTGTTTCTCCATGACTATCACCAAGTTAAAAACATAATTTTTATACCACAATATTTTCTCAACCATAAACAGCTATTTCTGGTTGTGGATCATAATTATTTCATCCCGGCGTTAAACTGACGCCGGGAACAGAATCCGGCCGGAATTTTCAAGGCATAGATAAATTGTTATCACGCCAATATTGATGCATGCCTGCAACCCATTGTTTCGAGATTGCCGACATCGTCTCTGCCAGGACACGCATACATTCAGGTGTGAATAACCGGACTGGCTCCCCCAAATCGTCACTCACAGTGATGATGTGCTCCAGGATGTTCCCGTGACATAAATTGTGACGAACCCTCACGATTTCCGCATAGGGCCTTTTCGGGGCACCTTCAGCAATCTTGGTCAGCAGATCCTGCTCCTCGGGAAACGCCAGCAGCGTCACCGGCATACCAGCCATGTGCGCCCTTCTCATTAGGGCATTACTGAGTGTGGCCATATCACTTAAATCCACCAGCGTTGCGGCTGGCTGCGAATGCGCCTGTGACTCCATCAGTTCAAGCGTCACCCTCAGTGAGGTTTCAATCCCGTTCAGGAAAGTTGTACAGGCAGCCAACCACAATTCAGCGTGAGTTGCCCGGGTAGCCTGGTCAAAAAAACAATCAATAACGGCTGTCGTGCTGTACGGCCAGTATGCTTCCAGGTCCCGTAACTGTGCCATGTGCTTCTATAACGCCTCTGCAACCTCTACATCTACATCTACCGGATCGAAATCGTCGGTATCGATAGTCATAGGTAAATCCTGTTGTCAGTATCGTGAATGAAAATCCGCTGAACCATATCATACCCTTACATAAAATATGGCTTAGCGCCATTATATCTTTCCTAAATGCAGCGCCAGAGAGAACAGTTGCTAAACGCCAAATGAATCAGAACAACTGTTCCACGAACAGCCAGGTTGTGGGCCACAATTAGTTGACCACGGCATGGATAACAAGATGCAGTGTAAGACTGCGAGATCTTCATGGTCCAATCCAATTCTGACATGCTTTGAGTCACCCTCGTCAGATGATAAAATATGGAAAATTTATCTAATTCAAAAAGGGCTGCTTGTGGATAATTCATTTCGTGCAGAAATAAAGGTTCTTTCCGTTTTCGACTTTGATGGAACTCTTACCCGACATGACAGCTTTATCCCCTTTTTGCGCTTTGCCTTCGGTAACAGTGTCTTCACCCGCCGGTTGGTTAAACTCGCTCTTCCTACCCTGCGGTGTTTGAGTCGCAAACTAACTCGTGATGAACTCAAAGAAATTTTAATATCAACGTTTCTCACTGGTATCGAGGAAAAGTGGGTCAAGGAGAAAGCTGAAGCCTATTGCAACCTTTATTGGGGGCGTCTGATGAGAGCATCAGGCCTATTGGCCGTGGCAACGGAAGTTTCTAACAATGTTGAGGTGACACTCTGCTCAGCCTCACCGAGGCTTGTACTTGCTCCGTTTGCTGAACGACTGGGGATCAAGCTCATCGGTACAGAGCTGGAAAGCGTTAATGGTATCCTGACCGGGCGCATTACAGGGCACAATTGTCGTTGCATACAGAAAATTAACCGGCTGGAGTCTATTTACGGACCATTAGATCAGTATCATCTTCGAGCCTGGGGGGACACTCGGGGCGATTATGAATTGCTGGCAGCCGCCAAAGATGCCCACTGGCGGCACTTCCATCCTCGTTGGGACAGAAAAAAAGCTTTTATACACCGCTTAAAAAAGGAGTCGTTCAGGGTCTAAAATCGCACAACATGAACGTTTTAAATAATATACCGGGGCTAGCTTTCACAGTTGTCCATGACCAGTGTTTGGCCGTTGATACCTTTAAGACCCAGCTGGCTGGGTCTCTCGCCAGAGCCCTCTAATTAAGCTTTATCAGGAAGCAAGCTAAAGGATATTTAACCTTTTTGTTTCATCTATCCACGGTCTAAATTCTTCCAGTAAGTTATCGTATAATTTTTCATCGCTGATAGAGCCGAAGTCATCCATTGCAAAGAAATGGGTGTTATCAACGCGGCGGTCTGTAAAATCATCCAGGTTTTTCAGGATTCCGTAGCTAGATCCACCGAGGCCGACAAATTTCCAGAAGATCGGGAAGTTGGCTGAGCGCCGGATAGCATTCTTAATTGCTCCGGTCTTGCTTATCCCGCCATCGGTAATAAACACTATGTAAACCGGGATTTTTGAGTCTTTGAAGTAGTCGACAATTTCTTCCATTACCGGTGGTTCATTGTTAGTCCCACCAAGCCCCGGCAAATTTTCCCAGGCTGAACGCTTTCCGGATCCACGAATGGTCTGAATGTAATCGTCAAGGTTATCCAGAGTGACATTTGGATACTTCTTATGCTTCTCTCCAAAGCCCCAGACATCCATTTCGCCATCGTCATCGAACTGGGCGGCAAGGACGGCGATGCGATCCAGCACGGACTGAACGTTACCCTTACTGAACTGGCCACTCATTGAGCCGGACGCGTCAAGAACAAACGCAACTGCTGCCTCCAGGGTTTCCAGTTTATTTTTAGTGAGGCTGACTGAGGCCTTTTTAGCGAGACTTACAAGTCGCGGAGATTTTGTTTCGAGCTTCTTTTCCAGACTGATACGAGCAGGTTGTGCTGGCTGCGGAGCTGTCTGTGCAACATCAACACCATAACTCATCGCCAGGGGCTCAAGCCCACCGTTGAAACCGAGGCCAAGCGCCCGTAGCTTCCAACTGCCGTTATGGCGATACACCTCCGCCACGATAATAGCTTTCTCGCTGCGCCCTGCTGTTTCGGGATCAAACGATGCAATACCGGAGGCCTGCAAATTCAGATTCTGCAAGCCTGTAATAGTATCGCTTCCGTCTATCACGAGGGTTATGGCGATTTTCTGAACAGCCGAGGAAACGCGGTTAAGATCAATATGTACGCTTGATTGCTGCGTCCCTGCCGTCAGTTTTAAAGCCCCCTCCGGTGAACTCAGGTTATTGAAAAAGATGAAATCGTTATCACCGCTCACCTTACCTTGTGCGTTGAGCATGAAAACGCAGGTGTCGGGTTCGCCGTTAAAACCGGGACGTACCGGGTATCGCAAATTAAGAGTGACTGATGATGAAGATAGAAGGATATTTTGACCTGACTGTAATTGCATGACTCTGTTCCTTGTTTAGTAACCGTAGTCTCTGCCACCCTTTACCCGGGTTCTGGCCTGAAGTGCTGAAATACACTCATCGCGCTTTTGCTTGTTCGAAAAGTTGATGCGTCGGGATCCGAAATCACCATGGATATAGAAGTTGACACCTTTCTCGCGTGTGATATTCGATATTTTTCGAATCTCAATGCTGTCTTGCTCACCCATCCTGCTCAGAAACTTGAGACGAAGCCAGTCACCCAATCCCATATTGCCTAAATCTGCTGGAAGAATTATCGTTCTGTCATTGTCGTTAAAAATTATACCGAAATATTCTATGGCGATGCGTTCCGCCATTTTTTTCATTGGCCAGATCATTACAAGTGGATAGAGAACGAACATAACTCTTGCTATATAATGTGATATTTCTGGCGATACAAATTTGACGGGAAGCGCACTGAGTTGCAGAACGAGCACTGCTGAAACCACAATAACTGCGATAGAGGCACTTAACGTTTTAAAAAGGACGCCAATATCATATACACGTTGAATGTTGGGGATAGCTGAATATTTTCTTTTTAGCTTTCGGTAGAAAAACATCCCGAATATCAGAAACGGCAGGAACACAAAAAAAGCCACAATAAAAAGTAGTATTACTGCTGAACCATCATCTTTTTTCTTTGCCATGTGCTAACACCTATAAAAAACCCCGGTGACAGCACCGGGGTTGAGTTTATTTTTATTATTAAATATTCACGCCGTGCTGGGTTGCCAGTGCAGATAACCCGCCAGCAAAGCCCTGGCCGACAGCTTTAAACTTCCATTCAGCGCCATGGCGGTACAGTTCGCCAAAGACCATTGCAGTTTCGGTTGAGGCGTCTTCAGACAGATCGAAACGAGCAATTTCCGCGCCGTTGTCGTTGTTGTACACGCGCATGAAGCTGTTGCTCACCATGCCGAAGTTTTGTTTACGCGCTTCTGCATCATAGATGGTAACGGCAAACACCAGTTTTTTGATGTCTGCTGAGACTTTGGTCAGATCGATTTTGACCTGCTCATCGTCGCCGTCGCCTTCACCGGTACGGTTGTCACCCTGGTGCTCTACCGCGCCATCAGGACTGGTTTTGTTATTGAAGAAAATGAAATGGGCATCTGACAGCACTTTACCGTCTTCGCCTACTGCAAATACGGAAGCGTCCAGGTCAAAACCCTGACCGTCGGTTACACGGGCATCCCAGCCCAGGCCAACCATAGCGACATTCATGGTTGGTGCTTCTTTGGTCAGAGATACGTTGCCGCCTTTTACGAGAGAAACTGCCATTTTAAGCTCCTGCAAACAGTTGAATTAGGGCTGAATAAACAGCCCCGGATAAGAAAAGTAACTTTTCGATCAGGACGCGTTAATACCGTACTGAGCACATACAGATGCCAGACCACCAGCATAACCCTGGCCTACTGCGCGGAATTTCCACTCACCATTGTGACGATACAGCTCGCCAAACAGCATGGCGGTTTCAGTGGACGCATCTTCGGTCAGATCGTAGCGAGCAACTTCAGTCTGGTTATCGTCATTTACCAGGCGAATAAACGCACCGGATACCTGACCAAAGCTCTGGCGACGAGCCTGAGCATCGTGGATAGTCACAACGAAAATGATCTTGTCAACTTCAGACGGGACGGCGTCCAGTTTAATTTTCAGCGATTCATCATCACCATCGCCCTCACCGGTGCGGTTATCGCCGGTGTGCGTTACGGAACCGTCGGATGACGTCAGGTTGTTATAGAAGATGAAATCTGAATCGCCGCGCACTTTGCCGTTTGCGGCCAGCAGGAATGCTGAAGCATCCAGGTCAAAGTCCTGACCGTCTGTTGAACGCGCATCCCAGCCAAGGCCCACCAGGACGTTTTTCATTGACGGAGCTGCTTTACTCAGGGAGACGTTCCCGCCTTTAGAAAGAGAAACACTCATAAAATAACCTCTTCGATTAGTAATTGTTCAGGTTAACACTTCAGGGGATCAGCTCCCCTTTTCCTCAGATTCAGGTTTGCCCGGGAACATGACGCTTGCGAGAATGCCCAGCGCCAGAACACCCAGTACAACATACAGGCTGGTTGTCGCCGCGATGCTGTAACCATGATGCCAGATGTGATCGGTCGCATTCAGGCCCAGTTTTGCCGCGATAAAGAACAGCAGCACGATAACGGCCTTCTCCAGATGAACCAGGTACTGTTTCAGTGCCTCAAGGACAAAGTACAGAGTACGCAGGCCCAGGATAGCAAACATCATGGCACTATAGACGATAAGCGGTTCACGACTGACGGCAATGATTGCCGGTACCGAGTCAAACGCGAACATGACGTCCGAGAGTTCAACCACAGCCACACACAGGAACAGCGGGGTCGCATACAGCGCCGCTTTTTTACCACGGCCAATGGTGACATCGCTGTTTTCTGGTTTCGCCAGTTCGGCATCCACTTCCTTCTGGTTAAGCAGGAAGGCATGCCCTCTGAGCTTCGGCCAGATAGGGAAGAAGCGTTTAACCATGCGGTAAGCCAGATGCTGGGAGTAATCCTCAATTTCATCATCGTCATCACCGCTTTTAAGCATCATGACCGCCGTCCAGGCAACGATAATAGCGAAGACAACTTCAACGTACGGCCCCAGACTCAGCAGGCTCGTACCGATGGCGACAAAGATGCCCCTGAAGACAATGGCACCAATGATCCCCCAGTAGAGAACACGGTGGCGATAACGATCCGGAACGGCGAACCAGGAGAAGATGGCCATCATGACGAACAGGTTATCGACCGACAGCACTTTCTCCAGCGCATAACCCGTGACAAACAGACTGGCAACCTCAGCACCGTGGTGGATATAGAGGAAACCGGCAAATGCCATCGCAACCACAACCCAGAATACGGACCAGAGCGCCGCACTCTTCAGCGAGATTGGCTTGTCATCACGGTGCATAAACAGGTCAATAAAGATGGCACCGACTGAAAGCGCAATAAAAACAATGACCGTTTCAGTCGGGAAGCCGATGTGTGTGGAAACCATATTTTACCCTTAGGGATGTGGATCAGAGGCCAAATTCAGCCGGGTCGAAGCCCAACGCGATAGCGATCTCGCGGGAGGCCAGTTTCTCGTCCTGATCGAAGTTACCGTCACTTTTTGCAACGGCAATACCAACACGTAAGGCCAGCTGAGCGGCCTCAGGCTGATCTTTCAACGCCAGGATGTATTTCATGGTTTCGCCCTTGCCGATTTCAACATCGAAATCGAAGCTTGAAACCAGTTTATTGAAGAACTCGATCACCTCATTGGTATCGAATACCTTCAGCTCTTCTGAAGAGCGAAGAAAGCCCATCATTTTCTGCTTTTCTTCCGAACTCACGCCGTCACTCGATACGGCAATACGGGCACATACAGCAACGGTACCGTGCATAAATTTTTTGTTTTTGAAACGGCCAACCTGGCGGGTCAGTTCGTCCCGGCCAGAGTTAATGGCACCTTTTACCTTGTCGAAAAAGCTCATACCTGTTTCCTTTGTTGCTGTGTTATTTAGAACCGGCGCTCCAGCGAAATCCCCAGCCAAATGCCCGGTCCATTTCGTCCTGGCCTTTGAAGTACTGGTTAATTCGCTCGACTTTAATTGCACCGTTTTCGTTTACGAGTCTGGCAATGGCGCACAATGTGCGACGGTTTTCACCTTCGGTCAGGCGGGTCTCAATGGGCGGTTGATCCGGCACATGAATAGTGACCACACCATCAGTCTTGTCCCAGCTGGGAACACCTTCATAAATAAAGGCGTAAATCAGCACTTCGCGGATATGCTTCCATTCACGTCCATTGATATGCAGCCACTCGCCGTCTGATACATCACCCGTCCGGTCATCTCCCTTGAGCTGAACATACGGTTCATCGCGATAATCACCGAATGCATTACCGAGCGCCTGAATGACCGATTTATACCCGTCCTGAAGCTCAACAAAGGCCCCCAGATCCAGGTCGATTCCTTTGGAGCCGAACATGCCTGCAAAGCCGGATTTGCCGCTGCCTCGGTGCCAGTTCAGGTTGATCCGGATTTCACCGAAGTTATCCCGTTTGGTCAGGCTGATTGCAGGCTTCTCTTTTGTCAGCGATACCTTGCTCAGGCTGATTTTTGTCTCAACTGGCGGAGGGGTTACAACCGGAGGAGTCGGGGCTGCGGGAGCAGGTTCGTCGGCAATATTTACGCCGAAATGCTCTGCCAGCGGTTTAAGTCCACCGTTGAACCCCTGCGCAACAAAGCGGAATTTCCAGTCATTATTACGACGGTAAAATTCACCCAGAATTAAGGCTGCTTCCTGACGGCCGCTCAGTTCGACACTGCCGCTAACCAGGCCGGTAGCCCCTTGCTCCACGTCGATGGAAAGATTACGAAGACCGGACACCGTCTGCCCACCGTCACAGGTCACGGTGAACGCAATTTTTTGGACATCAGGTTTCAGCCGGTTGAGCGCGACAGTAAAGGTTGAGTACTGGCCTTCACTGACCAGGCTGACGGTACCATCATCGTTACGTGGCTGACCATAGAACACCATGTCCGCATCACCCTGCACCTTCCCGTCGGCATACAGGCGAAACGCCGAAGCATCCACCTGGCCGCCCGAGGTGATCCGGACCCGCAACTCCTGGGCTGGAACGGGGGCATTGCCCCCCGGCGTCAGGTTCATTAGCGGATAACCGCTGAAACGATATCGGAGTGCATATCGTCAATTGTGCGGCCGCGACAGGCATGGCCAAGGGCGGTAAAGTCCCAGTTGCCGTTATTACGGCGCAGCGAAGAAATAACGATCCCGGTATGTGAGCCCTGCTCAGTCAGCTTGTAGCGAGCCAGCTCTTTGCCGGTTTGATCGACAACGCGGCAGAACGCGTTTTCGACGTCATTGAACGACTGACCACGGAAGCTGTTTACCGTAAACGCCAGGTATTCAACGTTTGCAGGCAGTCGGGAGAGGTTGACCTTAATCACTTCATCGTCACCGTCACCCTCACCGGTCAGGTTATCGCCACTGTGCACAACAGCGCCGCAGGTGGATTCCAGTTTGCGGAACCAGATGGTGTCAATTGTTTTACCGGTGCTGTCCATTAATACGCAGCCAGCATCGAGATCGATTGAGTCGTTGCCTCCAAACAATCCTCCAAGAAGACCTTTTTTCTTAACCGGATCCCAACCGAGACCGAAATGAAGCTGGCTTAATGCAGATGATTCTTTGCTGAGTGATACCGTCTGGTTCTTAACTAATGAAACCATATTTTATTCCTTAAAATGGTAATGACCGAGACAATCAAAGGGTTGTTTATTAACTGACGAAGAAAATCATATCATGATGAAGTTCTCTGACAAGGGAAATTTTGGTAGTTTTCTGTAAAAACACAAAATGAAATCCTTTTTAGGATGTCCTTATCTCTAGACTTGTATTAAATATCAATACTTTAACAGGGCACACAAAAACACTGGCACACTCCATAACCTCAGGAGTTATTAATCATATTATGATTGACATGTTGCGTAGACACTCATAGACTCACTTCTCAATCATAAATTTGCATGGCGTTCCGGATAATTAAAAAAAATGAACAAAAAAATTTGGTTTATGGAAGGTTTGTCCTCCCAGCGAGATATTATTCAGGGGGTAAAATCATTTGCACAAAAAAATAATTTTGCCATTACCGTTTTTGCCTCCCACCGTAACGAAAGAAATGAAATCCTTTCCGTTGCCGATTATTCTTTGACTGAACCTGAAGATCCTCAAAAACGTCTCCAGTTTATTCAGGAAACCATTCAGACCTACGGCATCCACCATATTCATACTGGCCGTAACAGCCAGTGGTTTGAAGAACACCGTTCAGCCATTGAATCGACCGGTGCCACCCTTACTACCGGTGCAACGGGCGTCGATTGGTTAACTCTGGCTGACGAAAAAGTTACTTTTGCTCAGTTTATGGAGCAAAAGGGTCTCCCGGTCGTACCATCCTGGCGGGTGAATACGCTGGCAGAATTAAAGACACACCTCGCGGCCCCGCCGTTCACTGACAGCCCGGTATGCGTGAAGCCGGTGACGGGTATCTATGGCATGGGATTCTGGCGCTTTGATGACAGTGCTTCGCCTATGGCCGTCTTTAATCATCCCGAACATCGTCTGGTCAGTCCGCAACAGTATATTGCAGCAGCATCAGCTGCTGAGTCGTTTAAACCCCTTGTTTTGATGCCGTACCTGCCAGGCCCGGAATTTTCCGTCGATATCCTCGCGGATAAGGGCGAAATACTCGCAGCCGTGGGACGCCGTAAGGAAGGGGCTATCCAGTATCTGGTAAACGAAGGAAGCGCCTGGGAACTGGCGTGTGACTGCGCCCGTGTTATGAAGGCCGACGGGCTGGTGAATGTTCAGACGCGAAACGATGTGAATGGCAACCCGGTGCTGCTTGAAACCAACATGCGTCCGTCAGGGGGGGTGGGTTATACCCTTCACAGCGGGGTGAACCTTCCTGGGTTATTTGCTGCCTTTAAGCTCGGTCTGATGTCTGAAGATATGGTGCGCCAGAGCGCTAAAAACACCTTTTCTCCGGTTGCGGTGAGATCCATTACGGATGTAATTGCATACCCGGAATCACTCTCTAACCTTCTGAATTAAGGCGTATTTATGTCTGATATCCTCGAAGATATGATTTATCGCCGTACCCTCTCATGCGGTACGATTCAGGTAACCCGCGACCAGGGTGAAGTTTCGCTCGATGACCTGTTTGATATCGCTGAAAGACGTAACCCGAAACGCGCCTTTCTGTTTGTCAGCAAAGTACTCGGCAGACACATTCCCGTGCCACCCTCAGTCATGCGGCAGGCCTATAGACAGCTTGCCAGCCAGTTCCCCGCAACGCTGACAGGGCCCGTACTCTTTATCGGTATGGCTGAAACCGCCGTTGGGCTTGGGGCCGGTGTGTTTGATGAAGTGCGCCACCAGCATCGTGAATCTGTATATCTGACCTCTACCCGTCACCCGGTTGATGGCACGTTGCTTTGCGAGTTCAAGGAAGAACACAGCCACGCCACTGATCATCTGATCTATCTGCCAGATGATGAAGAGAAAAGACGTCGTGTTACCAACGCGCGAACGCTGGTTTTGATTGATGACGAGGCAACCACCGGTAATACCTTTATTAACTTGCTTTCTGCCCTGCGTAATACCGGCAAGCTTCAACATATTGAACAGGTTATCGCCGTTACGCTTACCGACTGGAGTGGCAAAGCCTTGTCCGAGCGCAGCACCTTACCCGTCACTTCTGTTTCTCTTGTAAGCGGTCAGTGGGGATGGACCACATTACCAGATGCACCGGTCCCGGACATGCCGAAAGTCAACGTAACTTCACGCGGAGAATGGGACATCCAGGGGAAACAGTCATGGGGTCGACTGGGGATGCTCGCACCTGCGGCCGATCTCGGCCATGAGGTTTCCGTCCGCAAAGGGGAGCGTGTTCTGGTTCTCGGGACAGGGGAATTCGTCTGGGAGCCGTTCCTGCTTGCAGAACGGCTCGAAGCTGCCGGGGCAAAGGCATTTTACGGTTCGACCACCCGCTCCCCTATCGCCGTTGGTTATGCCATTGAGTCCGCCATTTCCTTTACGGATAACTACGGGCTGGGCATCCCCAATTTTGTCTATAACGTCGCCCACCAGCAGTTTGACCGCATTCTTGTGTGTACTGAGACACCCGCAGAAAGTATTGACGCGCAGCTTCTTAAGGCGCTAGCTGAGGTTGCGCCCGTCGTGGAGATTGTTACCTATGAATAAACCCGTTGTTCTGAGCGACCTTGACGACACGCTCTTTCAGACCCGTCGTAAAATGGTAGACGAGCTGGCCCTGGAGCCATTTCGTACCGGTGCCGTTGATCGCACCCTGAATCCACGAAGTTTTATGACAGAAGAACAGTCCATGCTGGTGGACTGGCTCCTTGAGCAGGCTGAACTCATTCCTGTTACCGCTCGGGGAACTGAAGAAATCAGCCGCGTCAGGATCCCTTTCCGCTCCTGGGCAATCACCACGCATGGGGCCGTCATTCTAACGCCAGAGGGAACGCCCGACGAGGAATGGAAGGCCCTTATGCTCGACCAGTTAGCGCCCTACCAGGAAAGGTTAGAGTCTATGCAACGTCTGATCACTGAAATGATGGACGCAAAGGGGATCAAGGCCTGGGCAAGGCTTAACTATGAATATGATGAAACTCCGGTTTATATGGTGATGAAACACCGGGACAGCACACGCCTCGATGAGCTCACTGCTATTGCTGATGAAATTGAAAAGGTGTTCTCAACGGAAGGTTTCTACATCCATCGAAACAGTAATAACGTAGCCTGGCTCCCCACGCCGGTTGAGAAGGGGCGAGCTGTCAGTTGGCTGCTCGAAAAGCTTCGCGCTGAGCGCGGGGTTTTCCCCGTAATAGGTCTGGGTGACAGCCTGAGCGATCACCGTTTTATGAAACTGTGCAGCTGGTTTGGCATTCCGCGACAGAGTCAGTTTGCAGAGGCCATTTCACAGCGAATTTTTGGAGAAGAATAAAATGCAGCCACATGAAACATTCGCTGGCTCATACCAGCCCGGTGACGTGGAGTTTCTGCTAAAGCCGGTAGTCATTGAGATGACGCCGGTTGAGCAAAAAGAAGAGCTGATTCAGTCCGGAAAGAAACATTATTCGGACATGCTTAGCCAGGAGCCAGCACCCACACAATGGCATCTTGATTTGTTTCACCGGGCGCTGGATCGGGGGGCAGACCGGCTTGCAAAAGAAGTCACGCAGCTCGCTATTGCTCTGGTCGAACGCTTCGGTGATGAGCCCATCGTTCTGGCCAGTCTTGTCAGGGCAGGTGTGCCCCTCGGCGTTATGCTGCACCAGACCCTGCGTGATATGGGGAAAACCTCATGGCATTACGGCATCAGTATCATCCGGGATCGCGGAATTGACAGTACAGCACTTGACGTCATTGAAGAACGACACGGTACCAGCGGTATTGTGTTTGTTGACGGATGGACAGGTAAAGGTGCAATTACCGGAGAGCTTGTACGCGCACTGAAAGATCGCCCGGGCTATCCTGAGCAGCCGCGACTGGTTGTCCTGGCGGATCCCTGTGGCTGCTCCTGGCTTGCTGCCAGTGATGATGACTGGCTCATTCCTTTTGGCATCATGGGTGCGCCGGTATCAGGCCTGATCTCCCGGTCAGTATGGTCCTCTGAAGGATTACATGGGTGCATGGTTTGCGAGCATCTCAGTGAATTCGAATGCAGCCGGATGCTTGTCGATACCGTCGCTCATTTCCGTAAGAAGTTAACACCGACATCCCTCGCTCCCCTGAGCTGGAATACGGAGTCAG
>ERZ773116.1679-NODE-1679-length-19760-cov-3.480132_pt1 | contig 19760 bp, 17 predicted proteins | sample MGYA00580563_ERZ773116 | MGnify/ENA primary metagenome ERZ773116 (study PRJEB29015, sample SAMEA2737864) | human gut metagenome | biome: human gut; feature: human-associated habitat; material: faeces | place: China | collected 2012 ... | reverse complement strand
ACGGAGTAACAAAGTATCGTAAAACAGATAAGATTAGAGTAAATTCTGTTGCTCAGTATGTACAGTTTTGTCGTGCCGTAATTGAATTATATACTGACCTTGAGATTGACGAGGATGATAAAGGTTTTATCAAGGGATATGACGCACTTAAGTCATCTGGTCTACTTGATATTTTAATGGTTGGCTCTGATAAAGCTGATCCACTTATTCCTATAAGCGAATTAAGAGAATTTAAAACCATTTTAACAATGAAGCAATCAGACACTCAGTTTAATGAGACAACTACTCAGGCGTTTATTAGCAAACAGATTGGAAGGATTTCTGATTTGGCAAATGCTACTCTCACACCACTTGTCGAAGTTGTAAGTAAAAAGCTTGATGAGATCCCGAATGAAGATTTAGAAGATAAAATTCTTAAGTTTGCTAAGAAAGGCAATTTCAAAGAGGTCTAAGTAAATTCAAAATTCTTTGGAGGATTTATATGATTGAAGGAATAATTTATGGACTTATTGGTGCATGGTTTCTCAGTCTATTTGGAGTTGATAATATCTTTGTAGAAGCGTTGCAGCCATTTGTGAATTTCACATTAACAACAAGTCATTATTATTTCATATTTGGATTTGTTGGTATGGTATATGGAATTGTATATTATTTAAGAAATAAAGATTAAATATTAGGCTCTATACGTGTAACAGCGTATATGGCTTTTCTTACGGAGAGTGGTTATACTGCTCTCCTATTTTAGTGTAAAAATAGTGAAATTTTTTGAGGTGATGAAATGGCAAAAAATATATATGCAGATTTTAAAAAGAAGTTAGACAGAATTGAAAATCATATTGCAGAAGAAATTGCTCCACAAGCAAATGAACTTCTAAAAGAATCTGTCAGATATTCATTAATAGATTGGTATAACGACTATACTCCACAGTCGTATGAAAGAACATATAACTTCATGAAAATTCTTGATTCTACAAAAACAAGAGGTAAAGGGAACGTTCTTCTTTTTTCAGTTGATTCAGGCGCAATGGATTCATATGTCGGTTGGTTTGGTCAGAGTTTAAAACCAAGTACAGCTTTCGACTATATGTTTATTGATGGAGAACATGGTCATGGAAAATGGATGATGCATCAATCATTACCTCCATATATGTATGTTGAACGAGATATTGAAAGTGGATTTGGTGGTCGCTTAGACAAAATTATAAATAACAGAATAGAACAAATTTTGAGAAAGTGAGGTAGAAAATGCCAGGTACATATCAGTATGATGTAGAAATCAAATCGAATGTAGCAAAACTACTTTCAGATATGAAACAAGTCCAAGACAGATTAGACACTGTTGAAGGCAAAGAATATAAAATCAAATTAAATGTCGATGAAAAGAAATTATCCAGTGTAATTTCTAATCTCGAAAAAATGCTTGATTCTCTTAGTAAAGGAACAGGTGATTTTAAACAGTTTGAGAATTTATCGAAAGAACTATCAAATATTGTATCAGAAGTACAAAGTTTAAGTAAAGCTTTTGGTAAAGTGGATGATTCTGGTGCTAAAACACTACTCTCTTCTATTCAGAATATTGACAAGTCACTTTCTGAACTGAGTCAGAATATTCTCAATGTTAATAAAAACATGAGCAATATGGGTGGCAATACGGGTGGTGCTGTCAAACAGGTGGAGAATATTAGTAATGCATATCAAGATGCTGCTAAAGAAGCTGAGAAGTTGGCTGATGCACAGAGTAAGATTGGACAGAAAACGAATATTTCATCTGGAACGAAAGACGCATTTTCTGATAAAGATATTTCTGCATCTGTAGAGTCTGCTACTAATTCCATCAAAGAAGAGAATAATGTATTAGAACAGAATACTCAGAAAGTTAAGGAAAATACGCAGGCTAAAGAACAGAATGCCAATGTAAACTTTAATAAGTATGACAAACGTTTGGATTCTTATAATGGTAAGATTGATAAATACAAAACAACCATTGACAGATTCAATGATGGTGGTTGGACAAGTGGTGCATATTTAGATAATGTACAGGCTGTCAAGAATGCTGTTAAAGAATACGAAACTCTGCTTAATGAATTAAAAGGCAAAGATGCTAGTTTGGTGACAAGCGATGATATTTCTAAATTGGACAAGTATGAAAAGAAAATAAAAGATACTATCGCCACTGTCACTAATATGTCGGCTTCTGAAAAGGGATATAACTTTGTTTCAGGTCAGAAGGAATTAAACAAGATTCATAAGCTTCTTAATGAAAATAGCAAGATGTCTGCTGAAGCAAAAGCTAAAATTAAAGCTTACTATGCGGAAATTGAAAGCGGCAATCCTAGTATGAGTCTTGACAAGATTCATGGTGAAATCTTAAAGATTTATAATGCTGAAGTTGAAGCTGGTCGTGCTGGCAGAACATTATGGGACACCTTAAAGAATAGCGGATTCCATCAGATTGCTGCACAGATGGCAGGAATGGTTGGCGTGTATGATGTTATTAATCTTGGTAAAGAAGGTTTAAGTGTAGTAAGAGAACTTAATACCGCTCTCACAGAAATGCGAAAAGTATCTGATGAATCTTTGCAAAGTTTAAAAAATTATCAGAATACAACATTTGATACGGCAGATGCGGTTGGTACAACTGCAAAACAGATACAAAATTCCACAGCAGATTGGATGCGTCTCGGAGAATCAATGAATCAAGCTGCGGAAAGTGCAAAGGATGCCAATGTTCTTTTAAATGTATCAGAGTTTGAAGGAATAGACGAAGCTACGGAGTCTCTTGTATCAATGAGTCAGGCGTATAAAAATCTTGATAAAATGGATATAATTGATGTTCTCAATAATATTGGCAATAATTATAGTATCTCGACAGATGGTTTAGCAACTGCTCTTAAAGATTCCGCAAGTGCATTAGTAACTGCAAACAATGATCTTAATGAAGCTGTTTCGTTGACTACGGCTGGAAATGCTATAACTCAAGATCCATCTAAGGTAGGGGCAGGTTTAAGGACAATTTCTCTTAGATTGGTTGGTACAGAGGAAGCTAAACAGGAGCTTTCAGATTTAGGCGAAGAAACAGATGGAATGATTACTACCGTTTCTAAACTTAGAGATACAATCATGGATGCAACCAAAGCTGCATCGTCAGATGGAAAAGGTTTTGATATTCTTGATTCTAATGGAAATTATAAAAGTACATATGAAATTATGCAAGGACTCGCAGATTTGTATGACAATATTGTAAAAAAAGATAAAGAATTAGGAACAAATAATCTTAATCTTTTATTGGAGACTATCGCGGGGAAAAATAGAGCCAACATTGCCGCAAGTATTCTTCAGAATGGAGATATGCTTCGTTCGGTGTATGAAGATGCTCAAAATTCAGAGGGATCAGCAGAAAAAGAATTAAACTCTTATCTTGATAGTATTGATGGTAAAATGGCACAGTTGGAGAATCGTGCCCAGGAGTTCTGGTTTAAAGTAATCGACTCCGAAACTATCAAGAATGGAATTGATTTATTATCCACACTTCTTAAAGGTGCTACTGATTTTGTAGATACAGTTGGATTGTTACCTACTATTCTCACAGGAGTCGCAGCAGCATTTTCATTTAAAAATGTCGGCATTGATACGTTAGTGGCGTATTAATCAAATCATTGTTATTGTTTTGAACGTACCGACATCATAGGGTTTCTATCGGATACGATAGTTTGGACTATGATAAGTATGCTATACATACGATAAACGAAGACGCAATATGCGAGGAAGGCTGTAAAACTCATGGTACTACCCTATTATAAGGAAACTAAATAGGTACAGTAAAAATTCATGAATTCAGTTGGTTCGCAGGGATAGACCTTTAAAATGGTAAGCCCTCAGAGAGTGACAACCGTTGGTGGTAGTTATATGAAACGATGCTACTATAATATGCATTCCGTACTCATGACACGACATGTTAAATGATGTGAACTTATCTCATATCTCGTGTAAATCAGTTTGACCTTTCAGTTCCTAGAGGTAGATAAGATGGAACAAAACCAAGAAATCTTGATTTCAATCGAGTAAAATAGAGAATAATAAAATAGCACCACAAGTTGCTGTTCTTGTAGTGCTAATGTCTTTGAGATTATCGAAAATCAAAGACTCCCTATATTGTAACATTGGGGGTAGTACATAAAATTGGTCGTATGTACAAATTTATTGTATCAAATTACCACAATTTTACAATCCAGAACGTAAGTTTGTCGAATAATGCAGAAAGAAAAATATTCAAATTTTGAATAATTCTATTTACAAAATTTTACAATTATGCTATTGTGAAAATATAAAAATTTTTGTATTTTTTGAAGGAGGCAAACTGGATGGAAGATATTAAAACAAGTCCGAAAAGTTTAAGATCGTTGGTTGGTGAAATCAATAAGGGAAAATATAATTTTGACTTACCAATTCAACGTAGAGCTGGTATTTGGAAACCAAAAGAGAAGTCATTGTTTATTGATACTTTGTTAAGAAACTACCCTATCTACCCTGCACTTGTGAATAAACACAGTGACACAAAAGAGATTGATGTAGTTGATTTTAAGCAACGTTTTACTACAATCGCAGCCTTTGCTAATGACGAATTTAAATTGTCAAAGAATTTAAAACCATTAACAATTGATGGGACTGAATACGAAATCGCAGGAAAGAAATTTTCTAAGCTTGACGAAGCTGTTCAGTCAAGATTTAATGACAGAGATATTTCTATTATAACAATGACAGATGCAACCGAAGAAGAAATTGTTGATATTTTTGAAAGAATAAATATGGGACACCAACTTTCAAACGGACAGAAAAGAAGCACTATTGAAAGCAATGAAGTCAGAGAAATTATTTACTCTATTGCTGATCATCCATTCTTTGAAAAAGTTTTATCTCCTGCTCAGTTTAAAAAGAACCTTGACAGAGATATTGTTATTCAATGTTTAATGCTTACAGAAAAGACAGATAAAAACAATTTTACTTCATTTAGAGATGTAGATATGAATAAATTTATTATGTATTATAATGATAAGATTGCAGATCCAAATGAAAAACAATTTGCAGAAAAGAAAATTGAAAATCTGCGCAAAGCATTAGATAAGTTGAATGAAGAACTTCCAGAAGATGTAAAAATAAAAGCAAGTACAATTCCAATGTGTATTTATGGAATGTACCGTATGGTTAGAGATTCTAAATCTACTTCTAAATATATGGAATGGTTAAATGAATTCTTAGCATCATATGACACAAATTTGGATTACCTGCAATACTGTTCTAACGGTACATCAAATTCAGATATGGTAAATGGACGATTGCAGTTCTTTAAAGATGCTATAAAGGAAATTGGATAAAAGATAAAGAGTAGTCGATTGGCTACTCTTTTAATATGTATGTGTTTTATTAAATTTATGGGTTACAAACACTACAAGGTTCATATCCTTCTGCTATAGCATCGTTTATATCAATTGCAATTTTACTATTCCATAAATATCTACATCCATCTTTATGATATTTTGAGCCATTTTCGGTGATATAAACTGTATATGTATTATTTTCTTCAGAATAATCATTATTATAATAATCACTGTCATAATAAGCATCTTCATATGATTTATAAGATTCTATTTGTTTTTTAAGATCAGAAATTGTATCATCTTTTTCGTCAAGAAGCTTATTTAGATCATCTATTGTAGATTGTTTGTCTTTTAAATTAGACAGTTGCTTATCCTTTTCGTTTAATTTTATTTCTAATCCAATTCTATTGTTTGTTAATTCTTTTATTCTGGACAAATATTCATTGTTTTTTGATTTTAAATTCGATTTTTCTTTTTGTAACTTTGAATTTTTTGATTTAAGTTCAATTATTTGATTATTTTCTGAATTTAATTCGTATAAAGAGTAAATATCTGTACCAGTTAATATAGTGATAATTAAAAGTAGAAAAATTACAAGCTTCTTTTCTTTTGTGAATTTTTTCATAATTAAAACTTCCTTATAGCTGTTGAAATAAATATATCCAAAAAGAGAGAATATATAAATATGAGGTCTACCATAGATAGCAGACCTCGATAAGTACACTCTTGTTTCAAAGAAGGTGTATCATGACTTTGAGCGAAGAATTTACTCCTTGTAATACGCACTATTAATTTCAATACCATTCTGGTTAATGGTTATATGAAAATCTTTAATGTCTTTGGAAAATGTGATGCAAACCAGAATTATCACAAATCCTAGCATAACAAGTTTCAAAACAAAATCAAGCTTTTGCTCGTCCATGATCCACCTCCTTTCCGCAAGTGTAAAACAGTTTGGAGATTTTTCGTGGAGAACCCACAAGATGTCTTTCTTCTCAAGAATGTTTTGACTCACTTTCTCCTGATTATTCAGGAATGTGAAATTGATATGTGGCATGACAGAACTGCACACGAGGTCGTGGTGTGCTCACGACCATGTTCTATCATGTCCATTTTAATACTTGTTGGAAATTAATGGTAGTCGGAACATTAGTTCTCTCCTATTCATTATCATACATGAGTGACAGGATTATGGAGCGTTACCAATATTTCTACAATAAATGGAGAATATATAAATATGAGATCTACCATAGACAGCAGACTTTTATAAACTTATATTAAGGTGAAAAAATATGAATGAAAGTTTATTAGAAAAAATAATTAAAAAAGGTATAAAAGAAAATATAGAGAATGGCGGGATTATTGGTGACACGCCATTTGAAAGAATTATCTCTAAAGAGAATCTGATGAAATTTTTTCAAAATAATCATATAGAATTTGATTATGATGTAAAAATTCTTCGAAAGTAGAACAAGTGAATAATATATCATTTAATTCTTCTACCCTACCCCTCTTGAACGGAATAACCTAAATTATTATAAAAGGTGGAAAATAGTATGATAAACAATGAAATCTTTCCTGATATTGATAAAAATACAGAATATCAGAAATTACTTGCTAGATTCAAACATTCAGAAGAAACCGAATCTGACGAGTTTATTATTGGCGAAGCTTTAAAAATGTATTCTGAACTTGAACGGGATGAATATGATTTAAAAATTCGTCTTTTAGAATTACTTAAAGATAGACATTTTTAATGTAATTCAATATTATCTTTTTCAATTTTCATATCGCAATCAAGTTCAACGCAGTCGTTGTACTGAATAAATTTTCTTACAGCATTATCATTACCCTCTTCAAATTTTCTTTTGAATGTAACAGTAAATAAGTTTGTTGACAATACAAAGGAATATGAATGAGGGTAATTACCGCTGTTGATTGGATGATATGAATACATGATAATGTAATCTAAGTTTTTCTGTTTCGCTACGTTTACCATTTGTGTAAATATGCTAAAATTTGTTGTATACATTTATAATACCTCCTCCGTATTAGTATATGGAATACTTTACCACTAATTATTATACAGGTATAGTCGGAACGTACGTTTACCACGTATATCCACAATTACCACACTTGAAAGTCTTATTAATTTTCTTACTAAAGATACCGAAAGCAGCAATTGATACTCCACGTTCTACTCCACCCATCTTACGGATATTTGTTGAGCCACAGGTCGGACATTTTGGTGCTCTACTCTTCTCTTCTAGTATGGCTTTGCCAACAGCAATACTTGCTTTCATTTCATCATTCTTCCGTTGAATAATTTCATCACGATGTTCAAATAAAGTTTTATCTAAGTTAGGAGATTTCTTTACGATCTCTTCTATGAAAGCTTCTTTGCCATCTCCATCACGCCAACGGAAATTGTCAATATATTCTCTTGGGATTGGTTTTAGTGGTGATTTGCCGCAACAGAAACATCCATCTTCTAATTCATCTTTAAAAGCTTCGCATATATTACCACATTTATCACAATAACATAACATATTATATCACCTCACAGTTTTTCTAAATTATAACACAAAATGATGTTTTCAAACAACATCAAAAGAATAATAATAGTACGATATTCACAACAAAAAACAATGAACTCGCTATATTTGGACAAACATTAGATGATATACGAGAAAAGTTAATTAATTTTAATGATGTAATAATGCAGGGTGGGACTTTTGGAAGTTCTAAAATGCAGTTAATTCCAGAAAGTAAGATGTTTAAAGAGTTATCATCAGAAACCGCATCAGAAATAGTCGAAACTCTTAATAGTATAAAGAATGGTACAAACTCTGCATACGATTCAATGGATCAATATCTTACTTATTTGTCGAGTAATGGAAAACCCTATATTAAGGATTACGTCAAAGCTAATCAAAACCAAGTCTACATTACAGAAGATGTAATTCAAGCATCAAAAGATGCTCGTGCAGCTCAGATTGCACAAAACGAAGCAGTTAAAGAAGGAACACTTTCTTTCAAAGCAGGTCAAGTAGCTCTCAAAGGTCTTGCTCTTGCAGGAAATATGGTTGTCGGAATTTTAGCAGGATTCGTAATATCTAAAGCTATTGAAGGATTAGATAATCTGGTTCATGCAGCCGACAATGCAAAGGAATCAGCCGAAGGTTTTGCGAGTTCGTTCAGTTCAATGAACGATGAATTCAGTTCTAATGATAGCAAACTATCTGACTTACAAAAACAGTATGACGAATTATCCAAGGGTGTAAATTCATTAGGAGAAAATGTTAGCCTTACAACTGATCAATATGATGAATACAAACAGGTTGTATCTGAAATTTCAGACATGATGCCAAGTCTCCTTGCTCGGTATGATGATGAGGGTAACAAAATCGGTTTTGTTCAAGGTAAACTCAGTAATTTAAACGCTGAATATGATAAATACAAAAAGAACAAAGCAATGGATCTTGTTAATGGTGAAAACGATAATGGTGATTCCATCAAAGATGTATTTGATAATTACCAATATCAGACTGCACATACAGATACAAATGGCAATGTTGTCGGCAAACGAAAGATGTTTGGTGATAGCAGTTATGAAAAGATTTTAGCACTTCAGTCAGAAATTGATAGTGGTTATGATGGAATTTTTGGTCAAAACAAACTTACTAATGAAGATATCGAGAAAAAGACAGCATTAATTCAAAAGTATCAATCAGAAATTGATGCAAGTGTGTCAGCTATTCAATATGCGTTGTCTGCTATTGCTCAGTCTGGTGACGAATATTATAAATTATCTGATCAAGAACAGCAATTCCTCGATACATATATAAATAGTCTGTCACAAGATTTTATAGATGAGAATAATCTCACCAACGAAACAAATGCTAGAACATTCATAAATAATCTTATTAATGATATCGAGTCTGGTAAGCCAGAAATAATGAAAGCTTATAATGATTTGTTCTCATTTAATATTGATGATACAGATCTTAGCCCAGAGGAAGTTCAAAAAAAGGTCAATAAATTAATTCAACAGCTTGCAAAAGCTTTAGGTGAAGATAATTGGCAAGATTTAAAGATAAGATTAGGATTTGAGTTTGTAGATGATAATGTAAAAGATTATGAAGATACAATCAATCGTTTTAATGATCCTGATAAAATCAAAGCTTTTTTCAACGAAGAAGGTATTAATACAGCATCAGAAGTAAAGGAATTTTACGATGTATATTCCGCAACAGACAAAGCTAAACAAGGGATTTATGACGCTGATGTTGCTATGCAAGAATGGAAAAACCACATAACAGAAAATACAGCATCAGCTACATCCTCTCTCACTTCTTTCGAAGAAGCATGGATGAACCTGAAAGGTGCAGATGATTCAGACCTCAAAGGTGCAGCCGATGACCTTCTCGATTTAGCGAATGCAGGACAACTAACCGAAAATTCTATCGAAGAACTTGCTGGTGGTCAGAAACTTATGTCTGACACAGGTTTATCAGCTGAAGAACTTGCACAGAAAATAAATGGTCTTGTAAACGCTTCTACGCAACTTTCTTCTATGTCTGCACAGATTTCTAAGATGTCTGATATGCTTGCTGACAAGAAGAATGGTACAGTTGCATCCGCTTCTGATTTAGCAGGATTTGATGTATCTATTAGAGGACTCGAATCTTGGGATAAGTTTGAAGAGGTAATGGGTAGTTCTGAATCTAGCATGGATCAGTGCCAGAAGGCAGCCAATGCTCTTGCTACTGAATGGGTAAACGATGGTAATTTCCTCGCTAATCTTACTGATGAAAACAAACAGTATTATATCACTCAGCTTGAAGATATGGGTGTTAAAAATGCCGAGCAAATTGTAACAGAGGCTTTGACAAAAAAGGAAGAAGAACTTAGATTTGAAAAACTTCTTTCTGCCGATGCATCCACAGATTTGCAAAATGCCACAGTTGCTGATATTCTTAAACTTCAAAATCTTGGTGATATTACAGAACAGGAAAAGGCAAAACTTGCAGCTTTCACATTAGAAAAACAGTATTGTAACAAAAACACTATTGTAACTGATGCAGATTGTCAAAATATTTACACTCTTGCTAAAATGGCTGGCGCAGGTACAGAAGCTTTAAATAAACTTGCAGCATTAAAACAAAGATTATCAGACAATCCAATTATGTCTAATGAAATGCGCAACAATATTAACAGTGCAATTCAAGGCATTGTAAATGGTGTAACAACTTCTGCTGGTGCAAAGTTAGATATACCACAAGTGAAAGTAAATTCTTCTGGTTCATCAAGTTATAAATCTCCGTCATCAAAAAAATCCAAATCTAAATCAAAAACAAAGTCTGACGCTGCCGAGGTGTTTGATTTTATTGAGATTAAACTTAATAATCTTGCAGACAAGGCTTCAAAAGCAAAGGATAGGATTGATGATCTTCTGTCGTTTGGTAGTAAAAAAAATCAAACCAAAAAAGCAATCGAGGCTACAACAAAGGCTATTACCGCACAGGAAAAAGCATACAAAAAATATATGTCTTATGCTGATAAAGCTGCGAAAACACAGAACAGTAAAAAGACAACTTCTTCATCCTCGTCTTCTTCAGGTGGAAATGCTTTGTATGATGAGGCTACAAATTATCTTGGATTGAAATATGTTTGGGGTGGCGCAAGTCTTACAAAAGGTGCGGATTGTTCTGGATTTACACAGCAGATTTACAAGAAGTTTGGTGTGAGTTTACCACATCATGCGGCTGACCAGGCTAAAATGGGAACAAAGATCACTTCAAAAAGTGATTTACAGGCTGGTGACTTAGTATTCTTTGGAAGCAAGAACAACATCACACATGTAGGTATTTATGGTGGAGACGGTAAGTTTATTGAATCCCCTCATACTGGTGCATCTGTAAGGGTTTCTAAGCTTTCATCTCGTAAGGATTTTGTATCTGGTTCACGTTTTAGTGGAATAAGTGGTTCTACAAAGACAAGCGGAAAGAATGTAAAAAAGATCAAAGGTGTATCGTCCAAGACACTTGAACATTATAAGAAACTTATTCGTGAAGGAACACTTGGTTCAGATGGTATCGCTTCTATTAAGAATGAAAACCTGAAAAATGCATTAAAGGATTATCAGACCTATTACGAAAAAGCAAAAGCTTGCAAGGAACAGGTTGCCAGTCTTACGGATCAGTTAAAGGATTTATATGAGACTTTAGCGAACAACCCGATTGACAGTGCTTCTGATAAGATTGAAAAACTTGGAACAAAGATGGATATTCTGAATGCCAAGGTAGGTAATCTTACATTTGATCCAACAAAGAAAATCGGCACGTCTGACATTGATGGTCTATATAAACAGATTATTAAAAACTACAATAGCCAGTTATCAGCTTCAAAAACTGCTTATACTGGTGCAACAAAGAGTTATAACTCCAATAAGAGTTCTCTTACAAAGTCTCTTAAAAAAACAAAAGCTAAAAACATTGGTCTTACTCAAAAGGAATTTAATTCTATTAAGAGTAATTTAAAATCCAATAAGTCAATTTCGTATAATCTTATTAATAAGATTGAAAATGACACTCTTAGAGAAAAGTGCATAGCACATAATGAATATCTTCTTGCAAAGAATACCGCAACTGATAATTATAATCAGGCTAAAGAGGATCATACCTCTAATGTACGTCAGGCTAGGAAAGATCGCTTTGATAAGGTGCAGGAACGGTACGACAATAAAACTGGGCTGATTGAGCAGAGAAAGAACGCTGTATCCAATTCTCTTAATATAGCTGAAGCACAAGGTCAGTTGATTGGTGAGGCTTACTATACACGTCAGGCAAATGCCGTAAAATCTGACATGAAGCTTAAACAAGAAGAAGCTGGAAAACTTGCAAAGAAATTATCTACGATTAAGTTTGGCAGCAATGAATGGTATGAAGCGCAAGAAGCTTTAAATGGTGTCTATGAAGCTATTCAACAAGACGAACAGGAACTTGCTGAATTTCAAAAGTCTATTAATCAGTTGAAGTTTGACCGTTTTGATGAATTACTTAATAAACTTGGAGACATCACAGACGAGACAGATTTCTTAATTGACATGCTTGATTCTGACAATCTGTTTGACAGTGATACAGGAATGATTACGCAGGATGGTATTACTGCTATAGGGCTGACTGCACAGAATTATGATACATATCTTGCTGAGGCTCAGAAGTACAAAGATGCTATTGCTGATTTGAATGAGATGTATAAGAATGGCGAGATTAGTCTTACTGACTACAATTCGCAGTTAAGAACTTATCAGCAAGGTCAGCGTGATTCTATTAAGTCTGCAAATGAAGCAAAGAAGTCATTAGTTGCCTATGTAAAGCAAGGACTCGATGCGCAGAACGATGCTCTTTCTGATGCTATTGATAAGAAGAAAAAATTATTAGAAACTGAGAAGGATTTGCATGATTTTCAGTCAAAGATCGCTGATCAAAATAAGAATATCGCTAAAATTGAAAAACAAATTGCGGCACTGGAATCTGATGACTCTGAAGAGAATCGTAAAAAGTTGCAACAGCTCAAATCTAACCTTCAGGATGCACAGAAAGATAGAGAGGATACATTGTATGATCGCTCTATTTCCGACCAAGAGGATTCCCTCGATAAAATGCTTGAAAATAGCAAAAAGCAAGCAGAGGACTATTTGAAGGATACCAATAAGGTATTCTCTGATGCTCTCACATATGTAAATGCTAACTCTTCACAGGTTGCATCAAATATCGATAAAATCTCTAAGGATTTGGGCATTTCAATCTCAACTTACATTGTAAACGCTTGGAAAGACGGTGGAAATTCTGTCGGAAGTTATGCTGATACATTATCTTCCAATGTTCCAAACATAACTGCACAACTTAGTTTGATTGCATCTTCATGGCAATCTATTTGTGATGCTGCTGACAGAGCCGCTGAAGCAAGTGCCAAGTATGCAGAGACAAAAGTTACAGACACACAAGGTATTGGATCACCAAATGATTCTGGAACTAGCGGAAACGGCTCTGGTTCTTCTGGAAGTAATGATGCTGACAAGCAACAGGAATTGTATGAACTCAGAAAGAAAGCAAGTGATATTACGGAATGGATATCTAAGCATTCAGTATCGGCAACACACAAGAAATCGTATTACGGTGCTCTTAATCAGTATCTTTATGATAAACAGCATGGACAAGTTCTGAGTAAGGCTGATGAAGTTGCCCTTGCGAAGAAACTTGGTGTATCTGTAAAAAGTGATTTGTCTGGTAAGAATGATAGAGAAAAAATTACTTCAGCTCTCAAGAAACTTATAAAAGACGCTTCGTTCTCAACTGGCGGTGTGATTAAGGATCTTGTTAAACTTTCTGGGGAAGATGGTATTAGTTTCTTACAACGTGGCGAAGCTGTTCTTTCTAAGGAACAGACACAAGCATTGTTGAATTTTAAGCCTGTTATTCCACAGATTAACTCTATTATTGGCAATCTGAAGAACATTCCCGAGAAAGTTTCATCACAATCTCCTACTTATCAAATCGACAACAGAACTATTGTTGAAGGTGTCGCTACAGACCAGATTGTTAAACAAATGGAAGGTGTTGCTCAGAAACAGGCTGAAAATGTTGTAAGAAAGATCAACCAAGCAACTTATGCCAAAGGTGTAAGAAAATAATTTATGGAGAGGATGTAATAGTCCTCTCCTATTTGATTGGAGGAAAACATATGTCAGAAGTGACTAATGAAAGAAAAGTAAGTATTCTCGAAAAACTGCTTCTTGAACGTGATGAACAGATTCGGAAGTTACAGGAAGAGAACACTGAATTAGAGAAAGAAATTGAAAGTTTTGGAAATGATATTCAGGAATTACAAGATATTATTTCTGAGACACAAAAGTTAAATAGAGAGTTTTCTGGCACTAACAGAGAAATGAAAAAACTCAAAAAGAAATATGAAAAAGAAATGAAGAAAATGATGTAAAAAGAAAGGAGGCTACCATGACAATTCAAACTCGTGGTTTTACTTTTGATAATAAAACTTCCGATGAGTATGGACTGATGGTATGTGAATTTGACGGGAATACTCCATCTGATACGACAGGTGGTAATATTGAATTTACACTAACCTCCTCTCCTATTCAAAATAGATGGTGTAAAAATGGAAATGCAAATTATTCAGAAGCGATTAAGTTTGAATTCCAAGTTATGAAACAGAATTTTGAGCCAATTGATTCATATGAGTATTCTGCAATTGCTCGATGGTTACAGAGGAAAGATGATTATAAGGAATTCACAGTTACACGATTAGATTATGATACAGTTCATTTTAACGCACAATTAAATGTATCCCCTATTTCTATAGCTGGTGATATTATGGGAATTGCAATCACAGGGATAACCGATGCTCCATTTGGATTTGGACAGTTAATAACATTAAAAGCAACAACAGAAAATGGTATTGGTGTGCTAAAATTTGTAGATATGAGTGATGAAATTGGTTATATTTATCCCGATATAGAAATCGACATTTCCAGTGATTGTAACCTTAAAATTACCAATGAAACATCGGGTGAATTTTTTAAGCTGGATAATTGCATAAATAATGAGATAATCAATATTGACTCAACTATATTAGAAATGACTTCTACCGCTCTATCGCATAAGCTCTATGAAGATTCAAATTATAAGTTTCCACGTATTGTAAATGACATTAATAAGAGAACGAATAAATTTAAGGTAGAGGGCAATTGCACTCTTACGATGAAATATAGACCAATAAGGAAGGTGGTGATCTGATGGCAGTTCAATCATTCAATTTACCAGTTGATTTTTTGAATAATCTTGAAAAACCAATTATCTACATTGCTAAAAAGGATAAAACTTTTCTTGGTGCAGTAAGTATTTATGATGATTTATCTCTTACTTTTAATCTAAATGCTTATCAGACTGCTTCTTTTAAAATATATAGAGACATCAATGGTAAGAAATATGAACATTATGACGATTTTCAAGAAGACCGTCTGATTATGATTCAAGGTATTGGTTGGTACAAAATTCATGTGGAGACTAATATTGAGAACACTGGTATTTCAAAAGGTATTACTGCAAACTCATTGGAATGCACTTTATGTAATAAGCGACTTATTGATTTTGAATGTAATACGGGCGAGATTTTGTATGACGATTATGTAAAGACCATCTTCTACGATCCTGCCAACCCAAAAGGAAGTCTGTTGAATCGAGTATTAAATGTTGCTCCGAATTGGTCAGTTGGTCATGTAGATGCAACTCTTGCGAGTAAACAACGTAGTTTTGATGTAGATGATAATGATGTATATTCATTCTTGACTGGTGATGTATCAGAGGCGTTTAATTGCTTGTTTATTTTTGATACATTCAATATGACTGTAAATGCATATGACTTAGACAATTATGGCGATGATACAAATATCTATGTTTCTATGGATAATCTTGCACAATCTATGACAGAAACCATTGACGAAAATAGTATTATCACATGCTATCGTGTAAATGGCGGTGATGGAATTTATATCAATGAAGTCAACCCAAATAGCACAAATAAGATTTACAATTTTGAGTATTATCTACCAGAAATGGAAGAATCTATTCAGAATAAGGTGAAGGTATATAATGAGAAATATCAGTCATTAAAGCCACAGTATGAAGAAATTATGAAGAGTCTTGGCAATCAGATTGGTGTAATTCAGGATCTCGAAACACGATTACCTGATAGTTTGGACTCTAAGGATTGGACTAAATATGGATTAGAGTTTTTGGATTCTAAGGTTAAATCATTCAAGAATATAGATGAAGTTTATTGTGCCCAAGGTATGAATAAACCAAATTTTTTTAACTATAATCTATATCAGCAGAACCTTAAAGATTTGAATAATGTTACTGCCGAATACAACAAAAGAAAAACTGAGGTTGATTCTGCCACAGATGTATATAATTCTATTATCGCAGAAAGAAACGCTATTCAATCTCAGTTGGATATGGATAAATGGTTTACTAAGGATGAATGGGAAACACTTGATTCTTATGTCGTAGAGGAAACATATAGTAATGACAACTATATCACCACAGATAATACAACAGACACAGAAAGATTTGATATTGAGCGACAGTTATTTAATGTTGCATGGAAGGATTTATCAAAGAAATGCCGACCACAATATCAATACTCTTCTACCCTTTCTAATGTTCTTACTATTCCACAATTCAAAGGATTTTTGAAGTATTTTCAACTTGGTAATTTTATAAGAATGGCTACTGATTATGACACCATTATTAAACTGAGACTAATTAGTTTTACAGTTGATTATAATGACACGAGTAAGATTGATGTAACTTTCTCTGATGCTATTCGTGTTCATGATATTTATGAAGATGCATCTAGTATTCAAGCACAAGCTAATTCGGCTGCAATGAGTTTCAAATTTAATAAAAACCAATATGATAAGTCTGTAAATCAAAGTAATTTTGTCGAAGAAATGCGGAAATATGGATTAGATGTTGCAACTGTCCAGATTCATAATGCATCAAATCAGAGTCAAGTTTGGGATGAAACAGGTATGACTTTTAGGATGTGGAACAATGAGCGCAATGACTTCGAACCTGAACAGATTAAGATTATCAATAATATGATGGTATTTTCCGATGATGGTTTTCAGACAAGTAAAATGGCTATCGGTAAGATTCCCATTGATAAAAATGGAAATTATGCATATGGAATCAATGCGGAAGTTTTAATGTCAAAATTAGTGATGTCAGAAAATCTATGGATTGAAAATGATTCGGGTACTTATAAATTTAATGATGCTGGTTTTATTGCTTCTAGTGGAAATAACTCTGTACGAATTCAACCGAATCAGAGCGGAGAATTATTTTCTCTTTATAAGGGAAATAACAAACAGTTTTACGTTGACTCAGATGGTAATGTAATATTTAGTGGAAATTTGCAAGGTGCAACAGGTACGTTCTCAGGACTCATTAGTGGTGGTTCTATCAATCTTGGTAACGGAACATTTACGGTTGATAAGGATGGCAATGTTTTTGCAAACAACGGAACGTTTTGTGGGAACTGTACATTTAAGGGGACATTGGACGGAGCAAGCGGAAGTTTTAGTGGTAATGTGAATGCATCTTCTGGAATAATAGGAGGTTGGAATATTGGAGAAACGTCTTTATATAGTGGTTATATAAATACTTCTATCGGATACATGAATGCTGTATTATCTCCTGGTGGGTTATCATTTGATTTATTAGGTCAAAATAATACTATGATTATAAATGCATTAAATATTGGTTGGGACTCTAATGATTTATGCTCGTTGATAAAAAGAGATTCTATAACAACACAAGAATTATCATTAAGACAATTAAATTTTATTATGTCTTCTAATCCAAAAATTACGTGTCCTAGTGGTTATATTACATTTGATACGATAAATAATGTGCATTTTTATAATACACCTTATATTGATAAATATAGTAGTTATCTTGCCAGAGAAGAATGGTGTAATGATAAATTTGCATTAACAACCCATAGTCATCCGGGAAGTACAACAAATTCCCATCTTGAGGACAGATTAAATGATATGAAATCATGGATAAGGAGTAATTATGCAACAAAATCATGGTGTAACAGTACATTTAAAAAGAAGTAAAGAAAGGGCTTAAAATGGAACAAAAACAGAATAACACGCAAGAACAGGAAGTTGTTTCTTATTCAAAAGATAAGATTCAGCTTCTTTTTAATATTTTGAATTCTATGAATTTTTCTGGAATTCAGCAAGCACAGGGAATCGCACAGATTAGTGTAATTCTTAACAGCCCAATTGTAGAGGACAAAACAAAAAATGTAACAAAGGAGTCACAAGAATAATGAGGTAATCAAATGTCATGCGAAGTATTTAATAATTCAGACTTTGGTATGATTGAAGGATCACAACAGACAATTACGCTAGATTTATATACAATTCTTGGAGAAGAATTTAAAAATGTAGCAATAGAATCTGTTGAATGGCGAATGAGTAGCTACGGAGAAACAGAATGTTTGGCATCTAAAACTTCAACAGATAGTCCAGATGAAGTCAAATGTGAGGAAAATGTAATTACTATTACTCTTCTACCATCAGACACTATGAACTTATTTGGGAAATTCACACATCAAATCATAATTCGAGATATTCACAGTTCTATCTTTGTTGCTGATCTCGGCAAAATTTCAATCAAACCTTTAATCAAATAATTAAAAATAAGGAGGAAAGCTATTATGGCAATGACCACATATTTAAAAAATAAAACACTTGATAATCAGTTCAGAGGAGAAAGTTATACTCCACCAAGCATTATTTACGTTGCGTTGAGTAAATCAGCTCCTGCAAGTAATGGATCAAATTGTACTGAACCAGACGCAGCAAGTTATAAACGATTAGCCATTTCTTCTAATTCCGTAAATTGGAGTGCAGCTAATGGTGGAAGTATTTCAAATTCTAGTACACTTCGTTTTGCTGAAGCAGAAGAATCATGGACAACACAAGCCGCACCAATTACTCACTGGGCTATGTTCGATCAAGAAACTGGTGGCAATATGCTTTTTTATGGACAGCTTACTAAAACACAGGAAGTTCCAAGAGGTGCAATTTTAGAGTTTCCTGAGAATGGATTGACCACCACTATTCTTGATAATTAAAAAAGATGTGAGGCAATAATATGAGAAGTAATTACCATAGCATCAAGGCTATTATAAATAATTCACATGGTTATTCTGAGATGATACATGGAATTACTGCTTATACTCAAGGATTATTTAGGGCGAATGTTATTAAAATCAAAAATACAGTTGTAACAAAGTTAAGACTCGGATTAAAAACAAAACCCAATGTTATAAAAATCTCAACAAAAACTGTTGATACATCTCTTAAAATTTATCCTAAGATAACAGAAAACAATATCATTGTAAAGAATAACTTCTTAAACAAACTGATGGTAAAATTACATCCATCAGAATCAAATCTAAAAATCGTAAACACTTTCTGGATCTATATTGCCAAAATTTCCGAGATAATTAATGAAGTAAAAATTAAAAACGATGTAAAACATAATGTTGCTATTCCTGAGAAAGTGAAAGATAATTCTATCATTTTCGATGGAGTGGCTAACACTTCTGTTAGCAGTGTACTCCGTATCGCAAATAATGATATTTCAATTGAGAATCCACCTGTAAATTCAGCAGCTTGGTATTTTTTAAAGTTAGGAAATTTATCTGGTACTTTAGGCGAAATCCCAAATGAATCAATAGAAACTTTGGGAAGAAAGAAAGCAATTTAATGAAAGG
>ERZ773116.1665-NODE-1665-length-19826-cov-7.514643_pt1 | contig 19826 bp, 2 predicted proteins | sample MGYA00580563_ERZ773116 | MGnify/ENA primary metagenome ERZ773116 (study PRJEB29015, sample SAMEA2737864) | human gut metagenome | biome: human gut; feature: human-associated habitat; material: faeces | place: China | collected 2012 ... | reverse complement strand
AAGCCAAGTGGTGATCAACCAGAGGCTATAAAAGAATTAGTAGATGGAATAAATAATCATGAGAAATACCAGGTTTTACTAGGGGCTACGGGGACTGGTAAAACTTTTACAATCGCAAATGTTATCGCAAAAGTTAATAAACCAACGTTAGTTTTAGCCCATAATAAGACTCTTGCAGGTCAATTATACTCGGAATTAAAAGAGTTGTTCCCTGAAAACCGTGTTGAATATTTTGTATCTTACTATGATTATTATCAACCAGAAGCTTATGTTCCATCAAGTGATACATTTATTGAAAAAGATGCATCTATTAATGATGAAATAGATGAACTTAGACATAGCGCAACTAGCGCACTTATTTCTAGAGATGATGTAATAGTAGTTGCTTCTGTTTCATGTATATATGGTTTAGGTGAAAAAGAAGAATATGAAAATAAAACATTATCGCTAAAGGTTGGAGATATAATTGATAGAGATCAAATACTTGAAAAATTAGTTGAAATGCTTTATGAAAGAAATAATATGGATTTAGTTCGTGGAACATTTAGAACTAAAGGTGATACTATTGAAATAGTACCTGCTTATTCTAGAACTACTGCATACAGAATAGATTTATTTGGTGATGAAGTTGAAAAATTAATTGAATTTGATACTACAACTGGTGCAGTTATCTCTCAAAAACAAACAATAACAATATTTGCAGCATCACACTTTGTTACAAGTGAAGATAAATTAAAATTAGCTGTTAAAAATATAAAAGAAGAACTAAGAGAAAGGCTCGCATACTTTAAAGCAAATAATAAACTATTAGAACTACAAAGACTAGAACAAAGAACAAATTATGATATTGAAATGATGGAAGAAACTGGTTTTTGTAAAGGTATAGAAAATTATAGTAGACATTTAGCATTTAGAAAAGAAGGAGAAACTCCTACTACCTTGCTTGATTTCTTTCCTGATGATTATTTAATGGTTATTGATGAATCACACGTTACTCTTCCACAAGTTCGTGCGATGTATAATGGAGATAGAATGAGAAAAAGTGTCCTTGTTGAATATGGTTTTAGACTTCCAAGTGCACTTGATAATAGACCTTTAAAATTTGATGAATTTGAGAAAAAAATTAATGAAGTTATATATGTATCCGCAACTCCTGGAGATTATGAACTAGAAAAAGTACATAATAAGTTTGCAGAACAAATAATAAGACCTACTGGTTTACTTGATCCAACTATTGAAGTAAAACCATCACAAAATCAAATAGATGACTTAATAGAACAAATACAAAATAGAATAGAAAAGAATGAAAGAACACTTGTTACTACTTTAACAATTAGAATGAGTGAAGAACTTACTAATTATTTAAAAGGTGCGAATATAAAAGTTGCATTCCTTCATAATGAAATTAAAACTTTAGAAAGAATGGAAATAGTTCGTGATTTAAGACTTGGTAAATATGATGCCATAGTAGGTGTTAACCTTTTAAGAGAAGGAATAGATATACCAGAAGTATCACTTATCGCAATACTAGATGCAGATAAACAAGGTTTCTTAAGAAGTGAGAGAAGTTTAATACAAACTATAGGAAGAGCTGCTAGAAACGCTAATGGTCATGTAATAATGTATGCAGATACTATTAGTGATGCTATGAAAAAGGCAATTAAAGAAACTGAAAGAAGAAGAACTATTCAAACCAATTATAATAAAGAACATAATATTACACCAACTACTATAAAGAAAGAAATAAGAGATGTAATTAAAAATACAGATACTAGTAAAAATAAAGAAATTAGTAAAGCATATAATAAAAAAGATAAACAAAAGATGATGGAAAAAATAGAAAAAGAAATGATGGAAGCTGCAAAAGAATTAGATTTCGAAAGAGCTACAGAACTTAGAGATATTTTATTTGAAATGAAAATGGACTGAAAAATAAAATTCAGCCCTTTTTTGTTTTAAATAGGATGTTAAATATTTATTAAGTTCTTTTACACTTAACTCATCCTCATTATAAATTTTTTCAACGATAAAAATATTAGCTTCAGAATATAATTTATCATTTTCTAAATCAAAGTAATCATTATCATTAATTTTCATAAAAACACTAAAATATTTTCCATTGCAAACTCTTGCAATTTTTCCATTATATTTTTTTAAATTAGTATCCATAAAACCTAAATACAAATTACTTTTATATGTTCTCATAAACACCTCGCATACAAATGATACCACAAATAGAAAAAAAGTAAAGTATTAAAAATAATTTTTTTCGAAATAATTTTTCCACGTAGATTTTTATTGAAAGTGCACAATTAATGTTCAATAAGTTTTGGAAACGTCCATATTCTTTTTGCAATTTTATTCTTACTTTATCTAGTACATCCATTATATATCGTGTATAATGGAATTATCTACTACGTACTTTGCATTTGGGAACATTATTTGATGTACTAGTAGATATGATTCGTACATATCTGATATGACGAATTTCACTGAGGGTCTATTATTACAATGTGTAAAATATTGTATTAGGCTCTCTTTTTTCTATCTAGTAATATATCTATCTAAATATTTTCTATATATTGAAATTCATCAAAAGATATTACTTTTGGTAAATTCTTTACTTGTTTTGGATATTTGCTTATCAAATTTTTCTAATATTTTTCTTACCGTATAACTTTTACTATATATTTAATACTTAAATTATAATTTAATAATTCTCTTAATACTTTTTGTTCTAGTTTATTTGATATGCTTTTCCCTTATTATTTAAATCTACTCCTATTAGTTTTGTTTTATAGCAAAAAAAAGAACAACTATTTTTATAGTTGTTCTCATCAAAAATTCTAGAGTCTTAGTAATTTATTTACAATATGCTTTAGACGATGTCACTGTCCATGTCTTACCTCTTGCACATGATCCAGCACGTTTTCCTCTAAATACTCCGCTTTTTGAAGAAATCAATTGTCCACTATACATTGTAAATGAATAGCTTGAACTTCCCAAGTCTACTGCATAATAATCTCCTTCTGAAGCAATCTTAGGATTTGTACTTGTACTACCAGATGTACCAATAGTTAATATTTTTGATGTAGTACTATTAATTTTTATACCAGTATGCGCACCACTAACGGCTGCAGAACCAGATATAGCAATTTTTCCTGTTGCTCCTGATTGATAATTAATACCTACGCAACCAGAAATTATTCCGCCTGACATTGTGAATCCTTTTGTACTAGTTGATGCTAATGTAAATGCTCCACTACAACTATTATTATCAACTACATTTAGTACACTGCCACCCTCCATTTTTGCAGTACCTGAATAAATATATACGCCATTTTTACCTGCTGATTGTGTACGAACCGTTCCATTTTTCATATAAAATGATCCTGCAGAATATACTCCAGAGCTAAATCCACCAATTATTTCTCCTCCATATATATTGATTGTGCCATCACTTTCTCCAATAATTCCGTTACCGCCATCTGAAGTTATTGTACCTCCATTTACATTTACTGTACCCTTTACTCTTATTCCAGAAGATTTTGATGTAATTGATGCACCTGAATTTATTGTTACGGTTCCACTATTCATATTTATACCATTGGCATTACTAGTGAGAGTTGCTTGATTTACAGTTATTGAACCAGTTGAATTAATTGCAGAACCATTTTTTGCAGTTATTGACGCACCGTTTCCAATAACGAATGAACCACCGTCTTGATTCAATCCATTTGAATCACCATATACTGTTATTGTACCAGATGAATAATTTAAAGTACCTCCTTTTTGATTTATAGCATGTGAATTAGTAGAAGAAATATTTGTATTCGTAATTGTTATTGTTCCACCTCCAGCGTAAAGTGCTCTTGCATTAGTTGATGATATTTTTGAACCTTCAATGCTTACATTACCATCACCAACACTCACAGCTGCCTTGGATTTTGATATTATTGTACAATCTTGAATGTTTAATTGACCATAAGAAACAATGGTTTCGGTTTCACTTGCAGAATTATTTAACAATCCATTTGTTAAAGATATTTGACCATGATTTACAATCTGACTACTTTTTATAACAAATCCCATCATATTTAGCGAATAATTTTTATATCCTTGTATTGATACACTTTCATTTGAAATATCCCTAAGTAAACGTAAATGTTGTGAACCTCCTTGACCAGCTAATACATTAATAGCTTTAGATAATGTTGAATATCTTAAATTAGACTGAGTATCTAAAACTGACTCATTGCTTATAAAAGCATGACTTTTATTATTTGTATCATAATCAGACCAATTAGATATTAATCCATTGTTAGCAAGTGTTCTATAACGAACTCTATTTAAACCTCTATTACATACTACAGTACTATAATTTCCTTGTTCATCAGGTCTACTATATTTTTGAACATATCCCCAGAATTGAAATTGATATGTAACATTAGCTGTATTACCAAAATCAAATCTTAAACCATCATATGTACCATCTGGAATATCAACATCAACATAACCAGATGTTCCTGCAGGTACATTTACTGTTTTTGAATTTGCTCCTGTAGGACTTGAACCCGCAGTCCAATAAAATACTTGTAAATTCATAGCGACTGGTGTAGGAGACGCAATACTTACTCTTGCATGAGTCATATAAGCGTTACCTATGTCATCAAATGCTACATATGGATCAGTTCCTGTCGTTTGCCAATAACCATTATCTTTATAAGTTATTTGATTATAGCTTCTATAAATATAAGCACCATTAAGCATATTTTCAAGTTCTGCCTCATAGTGCGCAATTCCACTTGGACCTGTTGTTCCTGCCTTTCCTATTTGAATAGTTACACACGAACTTGTGTCTGAATCAGATCCGCCTGTTAAAACAGGGGCAGTAGGAGTAGTTTTATCAATCTTGTTGACAACAACTGATTGTGTTGTTGTATTACCAGCTATATCAGTAGCAACAAATGTATATGTTCCATTAGCTGATACAGTATAATTTACTATACCACTTGACAATGATAATGCTTTACCATTCACTGTAACATTCTTTAAACCTGAAGTTGAATCACTTGCAGACACTTTTAATGTAACATCTGTAGTAACCCAAGATGTTGGATTTCCTGTTACAGAAAGAGTTGGATTATCAGCGTCAATTTTTAAAGTTTGATAATTAGAAATATCACTATAAACTCCTGCTGAACTAATGGCTCTAAAAAATATATAACGAACTCCTGACTCACTAAATGTTAGACTAATCATATTAGCACTACCATTATTTTTCCATTCACCACCAATTTGTGATTCATTACTTGTAGATGTATAATACTCATAAGTTACGTCAGAAGTATCACTTACAGATTCTTTAATAGTAGAAATTCCTATTGCAACATGACCTTTAAACCAATCAGCAGAACCACCAGTGATAATAGGTTTACTGATCCAGTGAGCGTATATAGAATGATCAGATGCTGTATTGACTAAAGTTTCATCTGTAACTTTAGTACCACCATTAGCAGCAGTATACCAACCTTCAAATACATAGGAAATAGTTTTACCCGATGCAGAATCTGTTGAATCGGCTCTTGTTGGTGTTGGTAATGTACTATCCTTGCCATATTTTTGACCAAAAGTAACAGATTTAGAAGTAGTAGAAACTGTACCTCCATTAGGATTGAATGTTACTTTGTATGTATTTGCTGTACATATAGCATATAAAGTAGTATTAGCAGTAATAGATGCTGTTGCACCTGAATTATACTTAGTACCTGTTCCATCTGATTTAGTATTCCAAGAGCAAGTATGACCTTTTTTTGAAATTGTCGATAATATATAATTATGATTCCATTGTGCATACAATGTTGTATTAACTGTATATTTCGTATTTGTTAGATTACTTGTTATATATCCATTACTACTTATCATCTGATTGCTAGAAGAAGTAGAAGTATAGTACCCGTTAAATACTGGTGTAAATGATGCATTTGATACTGTAACTCCTGTCCCATTAGCATTATAGCTTATAGTATATGCACTTTTTGATGGTTTTGTTATTGGATTTGCGCTTGTTGTCATTTGTTTACTATTAGTACCACTATCTAAGTATATACCTTTACTATATCTTTCATATATAGCAGTTGTTCCACTATTTCCACCATTTGCATTTAGTGTAAGTGTATATTCTGCTCCATCAAAATTAGCTGTTATTGTAGTTTTATTTGAGCTTATTGTTCCGCTTGTTGAGGACCAACTAGAGAAAACATAATTATTGTTTGGTGTTGCTGTTATAGTTTTTAATGTTTTTGTTGTTGTTCCTGTTGTTATTCCGCTTAACAATAATTTATTAGAATTATTTGTGTATGTTGTTCCATTTATAACATTATAACTACTTGTATCTACTGTTCCCATTGTTGCCGAATTACTTGCAAAATTAACTGTATATACTATAGTACTTGCTGTCCCTGCACTACTTGTTACATAGTTATTATTTCCAATTGCTTTTACATATACTGTTCTTACTCCTGTTGTTTTAGTTATTTTACTTAAATAATCTACTCCTGATTTTGCTGTTTCATAGTTTGTACCATCCATGCTTATTTGATATGATACTGCATTTGATACTGCATCCCAAGTTACTATACCTGCTGTTGATATTTTTATATTTGTTGGTTTTGCTAAATTTACTGTTTTTATTGTTATACTTGTTGAACTAGCAAAATCATTATAGTAATGTCCTCCTGTTACTTTATAATATATTGTATATGTTCCTGCATCTGTTTTTGATGGTAACAAATTATATGCCGTTGCTTTTACACCTTTACTTGTTACTGTATTTCCGTAACTTGTACTTGTTCCTGATACTATTGTTTGTCCATCCCATGATACACTATTTACCTTTATTGTTGCATTATGTGCTGTACCATTATATGAACCATTATAAGGTGTTGCTGTTACACTCAAATCTTGTTTTGCTACTTCTGCAGTTTTATTATTTGAATCTGTTATATCTTTCCATTCTGCTGTATTATAATTTGTTTTCTTTGCTGTTACTACTACATATATTTTTTTACCAACAAATGTTTTATCTATTGTATATGTACTTCTTGTTGCTCCTCCTATTGCTGTTCCTCCTGTTGCTGTTGTATTATCTGTTGAATACCATTGATATGTAAGAGTTGCATTTTCTGTATTTATTACATTTGCTGTTAATATTTGTCCCCAAGTATTTGTTCCTGTTATTGTTACTGATCCACTACCACTTGGAAAGTCTGCTGGAGTTATTTTTATTGTTGCGGATATTTCACTTGATGAATTATGATTTGCATCTCCAATTACTTTTACATATACTGTTGTTGTTCCTGCATCGGTTCTTGTTGGAAGTGTTTCACTATAATCATCACTTGTACTTGTTCTATATTTTATTGTTCCTCCTGATCCACCTTCTACTTTAATTGTATGTGGTTGTCCATCAAATTTTCCCTCATATGATGTTAATTTAGGATTTACTGCATTTGCTTTTGATATTACTCCATCTACACTACCAGTTTTTTCATTATAATTTGATGTTGCTGGTATGTAATAATATATTGTATATGTTCCTACATTTCTATATGTATTTGTACTTGAATCATATCCTGTTGGAACTCCTGTACTTCCTGCTGTACTATAGTTTGAACTTGTTAACTGTGTTCCTATTGAATAATATATTGTTCCTTGTTTATTTTCTATTGTAGTCAATTCATCTTTTGTTCCATATTTTATATATTTTTTTGTAAATTTTGTTGGATTTGTAGTTGGCTTAATTAGTGATTCTACATTTCCTATTGCGCTCTTATAGTTATCATTTCCTGTCGCATAATAATATACTTTATGTGTTCCTCCACTTAAACCTTCTGATGTTGGAACATCTGTTTTTCCAACTGTACTATAGTTTGAACTTGTTAATTCTTTATCTACTGAATAGTATACAGTTCCTTGAGCTCCTGATACTGTTACTAAATTTCCTTTTGTTCCATAAGCATTTGTATTTCCTTTTACTGTTATTGGATTAGTTTTCTTTCCTATTACAACATCTACATAACCTGCTTTTTCATTATAATTTGTATTTCCTTTATTATAATAATATACCCTATATGTTGTCGCATTTCTGTTATACGCTGTTGGAATTGTTGTACTTCCTGATGTACTAAAGTTTGAACTTGTTAATTCTGTTCCTACTGAATAGTACATTGCTCCTTGTGCATCTTTTACTGTTACTAATGCTGCTGTACTTCCATATTCTAGATTTTTTACAGCTTCTACTTTTACTATATTATCTACTTTTTTTATTGTTATTGTTGTTGAACCTGTAGAATCTTTATAATATGTTCCACCTGTTACCTTATAGTATATTGTTTGTGCTGCTGTGCTTGCATTTGTTCTTGATGGTAATAAATTATATGTTGTTCCTGTTACTCCTGTACTTGTTACTGTATTTCCATAACTTGTACCTATTCCTGATACTATTGTTTGTCCATTCCATGATCCACTATTTACTTTTATTGTTGCATAGTGTTCTTTACCATCATATTTCCCACTATATGGTGTTACTGTTACACTCAAACTTTGTTTTGCTACTGTAAGTGTTTTATTTGTATCTGTATCTGTTATATCTTTCCATTCTGCTGTATTATAATTTGCTTTACTTGCACTTACTACTACATATATATATTTTCCTACTAAAGATTTATCTATTATATATTCACTTGATGTTGCATTTGCTATTTTTGTTCCTCCACTTGTTGCATTTGTTGCTACAAAATACCATTGATATGTAAGATTTGCACCATTTGTATTTGTTACTTTTGCTGTTAATTTTTGTCCCCAAGTATTTGTTCCTTCTATTATTACTGATCCTGACAAGTTTATTTTATTTATTATTATTGTTATTGTTGCATCTTTTATTGCTTTGCTCTTTGTATCGGTTGCTCTTACTTTTATTGTATATGTATTTGCTGGTGTTCCTGCTTTTACTGTTATTGTTGTTTCGCTTATACTAAAGTAATTATCTGCATTTCCGTCTACTATTGAATAACTATAACTTCCTGTTCCTCCTGTTGCTGGTGACAAACTTACTGTTTGATTACTTGTTGCATTATATGATAATGTTTCTGATTTTCCATTAAATGTTAATGTATTTGATGTCCAGTTTGCTGTTAATGTCCCTGCTCCTGCACCAAATGTATATTTTTTGGTTTCGCTATTCCAAGAACCTTTTCCACTTAATGTCCATCCAGCAAATTTATATCCTGTTCTTGTTGGATCTGCCACAGTATATTGTGTTCCATAACTTCTTGTTACTGTACTTGCACTTGTTGTATTATTCCATGTTCCTGCATTTGGATTTACTGTTAATACGTAACTTTTTGGTAAACATCTTGCTGTTAATGTTCTATTGCTTGTTGCTGTAAATCCTGTTTGTCCTGAATTATAACTATTTCCGTTATTATCTATCCATGTACATGTATTTCCTTCTTTTTCTATAACTGCTAATGTTGTACTTCCTGCATCCCATCCTGCATATAATGTTGCAGCATTTGTTTTTGTCCATTGTTTACTTGCATTTGTATATCCATTTACACTTGCTTCTAATGCTGGTGTTGTGGCTGCAATTGCTACTTTTGTTCCATTACTTGATGCTGTATACCATCCATTTAATTTATATTCTACTTTTCCATTTGCTGGTTTTGTTATTCCTGTTTGACCCACATCATATGTTATTGTATATTCTCTTTTTGGATTTGTTATTGTTGATAATGTTGTACCATTATATGTTGCGACTGCACTTGTGCTTCCTTGTGTTGTTGCTCCATTACTATTTAATGTTACTTCATATGTTGAATATGTTACTGTTACATCTGCGCTTACTGAGGATGCTGCATAATTTCCTGCTGTTTGAGATATTGTTATTTTACTTGTTCCTGCTGCTTTTCCTTTTAATCCAGCTCCTGTTGTTCCTGTACTTGTTACCTCTATTATTCCTTTATTTGAACTTGTTACTGTTATTGCTCCATCTCCTGTACATTTAAATTGTATTGAGCCTGTCGCACTACTTGGATATTTTAATGTTGGTACTGATGTTATTGTACATGAACTTGCCTTTGGTGTTATTTTAAATGTTGTACTCTTTGTTCCTTTATAGTTTCCTTTTCCTGTTACAGTCACTGTTCCTGTTCCTACACTTGTATTATTACTATAACTATATGTATAATCTGTATTATTTACTAATGTTGTTGTTTTTCCACTTGGTATTGGTACTATTACACTTGGTGTTGGTTTTACCGCACTTCCTGTATATGCTTGATCACTTACGCTTCCTAGTGTTCCTTTACTTATATCATATTGATCTATAGTTACTTTTACGCTTCCAGTTTTCTTATTATAGTTACCACTTTCTGATACCATATAATATACTGTATATGTTCCTGAAGTTGTTCCTTTTGGTAAGTCTGAATTTGATGTACAACTTGTTGGTAATGCACTTAATGAATAACATATATATCCTTGTTCTTTACTTGATGTTACTAAAACTTGAGCTTCTGCATTATATGTTAATGTATTTGCTGTTATAACTGTAGGATTTGTTACTTTTGTTATGTTAAATGTTTTACTTTTTGTTCCTGTATAGTTTCCTTTTCCTGTTACAGTCACTTTACCTGTTCCTGCATTTGTATTATTACTATAACTATATGTATAATCTGTATTATTTACTAGTGTTGCTACTGAAGAATTTGGCATTGATGCTGTTACTAATGGTGTTGGTTTTATTGGATTTCCTGTATATATTTGATCATTTATTGTTCCTATTACAGCGTTACTTATATTATATTTTTTTATTGTTACTATTACACTTCCTGATGTTTCTTTATAGTTGCTTGTTCCATTTACGTAATAATATACTGTATATGTTCCTGCATTTGTTCCTGTTGGTATTGCTGTACTTGTACTACATTTTTTTGTTATTACTGAGTCTAGTGAATAACATATTGTTCCTTTTGCACCACTTGTTGTTACCAAAGCCTGCGATGATGTATTATATGTTAAATCATTTGCTGTTACTTTTACTGGATTTTCTGCTTGTCCTATTTCAAATGTTATTGATTTTGTTCCTGTATAGTTTCCTTTACCTATTACTTTTACTGTACCTGTTCCTGCATTTGTATTATTACTATAACTATATGTATAATCTGTATCACTTGCTAACATTGTTGTTTTTCCACTTGGTATTGGTACTTTTACATTTGGCTTTGGTGTTATAGCACTTCCTGTATATGTTTGCTTATCTACACTTTCTATTGTTGCATTACTTAAATTATATGCTGTTATCTTCCATGTTACTGTTACATCTGTAGTTGTTCCATCGCTCCATTTATAGTTTGAATTTAATGTAAATACTACATTATATGCATTTACATTTGTTGCCTTTAATGTACTTCCACTTGTTACTATACTTGCGCCTTCTGGTGTTTTTATTCCGTGACTTTGTTCTGCTGCATTATATACTTTATCTGCTGGTGATGTTGGTTTTGTAACCGATTTTTTATTTACCACCAATGTTATTGTTGCTTCTTTTGTTACTTTTGTATTATTATCTGTTACTGTTACTTTTATTGTGTATGTACTTGCTGGTGTATCTACTTTTACCGTTATTGTTGTTCCACTTATACTAAAGTAACTTGCATTTCCACTTGTTATTGAATAACTATAACTTCCTGACCCTCCTGTTGCTGCTGATATACTCACACTTTGATCTGTTGTTTTATTATATGTTACTGCTTTACTTTGATCATTAAATGTTAGTAGTTTTGCTGTCACATTTGGTGTCATTGTTATATTTCCTGCTGGCATTGTAAATGTTGCACTTGCATTTGTTTGATTTGCTACTAAACTTGTATTACTACTTGTCCATCCATTAAATGTATAACCAGTATTTGCTGATGCTTTTAACGTTATTGTACTTCCATAGTAATAACTTCCACTAGCTGTACTTCCTGTTGTTGTTATTCCTGTAGCATTTCCTAATGTATATGTATATTTATTTCTTGTGTATTTATATGTTACTACTGTACTTCCATCTCCTGATATTGTCACTGTTTGAATACTTGGTGATTTAAATCCTGTATAACTTTTTACTGCTGGTGACACGCTTGAATCTGTTGTACCAGTTAAGTTTTCTGTATCATCTGCTTCACTTGGATATGTACCATCTAACTTTTGTTTATAATGTTTCACAACATACTTTGTATTTGTATTTGCTTTCCATTGTGCATACAATGTTATATTTTTTGTATATGTCCATTTCCATGATTTTCCACTTTCATATACACCAGAAGTTGTTAATCCCCAAACTTTTCCTGTTCCATCTGATTTTTCATTCCATCCATTAAATGTATAGCCTGTTTTTGCAAATGTATTTTTCTTTGTTATAAAATTACTGTTATATGTTGCGGTATCATTTGTCATTGTTCCTGATCCGCCATTTGAGTTATATGTTACTGTATATGTATTTGCTGTACATACTGCATATAATGTTTGTGTATTTAATTTATCTGTTACATCTCCTCCATTATATGTTGTTCCCTTTCCATCTGCACTTGTATTCCATGAGCATGTATATCCTGTTTTTGATATTGCTGGTATTGTTACAGATGGTTTTGCTTTCCAATGTGCATATAATGTACCATTTGCTGTATATGATGTTTTTGTAAATGAACTTGTTATATATCCATTTTCATTTATCATTTGTGTTCCAGCAGTTGCATCTGTATAATGTCCTGAATAACTATAACTTTTTGTTATTGCACTTGGCATTGTTATTCCTGTATTATTTGCATTAAAACTTACTGTATAGCTTCTTGTTGGTTTTGTTATTGGATTTGCACTTGTTGTCATTACATTAGCTAATACACTATCTAAATAAATACCTGTATTATATTTTTCATAAATAGCTGTTGTTCCAACTGTTGTTGCTCCATTTCCATTTAATGAAATTGTATATGCATTAGATACTGTTATACTTGGATCTAATGTTGTTTTTACACTTGAGTTTGTTGCTATATCTTTTACTGCTCCTGATGCTATTTCTAATGTTACTTTACCATTTAATGTTATTCCACTTAAAGTAAGTGTATAACTATATACTCCATTACTTACACTATTATATGTTAATGTTTTTGTACTTGGATTTACTGATGTTCCATTTATTAATACGCTTATATCTGATGCTGTAAATTCTGTACTATTCATTCCACTTGCTGTTTCTGTTATCTTTATTGGTATTGTTACACTATTACTATTATTTATTTCTGATGAACTTGCTGTTCCATTTAATTCTATTTTTGGTGCAACTGTATCTCTTCTTACATATGTTTTCTTTACATCACTTATATTTCCAGCATTATCTATTACTCTAAATTCTATTTCTAAATTTCTATCTACCGTATATGTAATTGAACCTACTCCATTTGTTATTGATACTGCTCTTGTTGTCCACGCTCCATTTTCTTTCCATTGATATTCTTTTATTCCTGATCCAGAGTCTGCACCATTTAATGTTATAGTAACATCCTTATTTGTCCAATTTTCATTACTTGAATTTGTTAATGTTAGTGTTGGTTTTTCTTCATCTACATAATATGCATATAGTGTTGTGTTTGCTGTATATGTTGTATTTGTTATAACTTCTGTTATATATCCATCAGCATTTATTATTTGGTCTCCTTGACCCTTTTCTTTTGTATAATATCCTTTAAATGTATATCCTGTTTTTACTGGTTTTGTTATTGGATTTTCACTTGTTGTCATTGCTGTTTTTAATTCACTATCTAAATAAATACCAGTATTATACTTTTCATAAATAGTTGTTGTTCCAGCTGTTGTTGCACCCTTGTTATCAAGTGTTACTTTATATGTATTTGCTTCTTTTGTAAAGTTTGCTTTTACTGTTGTTTTTGCATTTATTGTTGTACTATTTGGTGTTATTGTATATCCTGTAAATTTTGTTGTATATCCTGTTACTGTCTTTGGACTTGATGTTACTATTCTTCCATCTGACATTGTTATTGTACTATTTGTTACTGTATATGTCGTTCCTGGTATTACTATTAATTGTTCATGTGATATACTTCCTAAACTTTCATCATTTACTGTGAAATTCATTGTATTAAAATATATTCCTAAATGATTTGTTCCATCTACTGTATATTTTTTTGAATATGGTATTTTTTCTCCATCTATTTCAAATCCATATATTTCATAACTTGTTCCATAATCATATGTTTCACCAAAGTCATTTAAATATCCTTTATCTTCTCCATTTACTTTTATTCCTGTTTGTATTCTATTATTATATCCTGAATAATACCATGTTCCATCTACATTATAGTTTAAATCTATTTTTGCTGCATTCTTTTGCCATACTGCATACAATATTACATCTTTATCTAATGTATATGCTCCTCCTGCTTTATATTCTGCTGTTTCGCTTCCTTGTGTCTCTGACCATCCTATAAATTTATATGTTCCTCTTGTTGGTATTTCTTCTCTTAATGCTATATCTTCTTTTTGATATTTTATTTGTTCTTTTGGTGCATTTGTTCCTCCATTTGCATCATACTCTATTGTATATACTTCTCTAAAATCATATTTTTCTATTACATTTATTGTCTGATTACTTGGGTTTGTTGTTGTAAATGTTATTAAGAAATCTATACTTGATTCATATGGTATTATATCTTTTTCTGTGTAGCCTTCTATTTTTATATTTACTCCATCTGCATTTATACTATTTTTTATAAATTCATATATTGTTTGATTTCTTTTTCCCCTATTTGTTACTGTTACTCTATATGTTATACTTGAGTCTGCACTTGGTAATTCAAATCCTGTTGTTGTTGCATCTACATTATATTTTGGTTCATAACTTTCAAGTGCATTTCCTGTTGTTTTTTCTAATTTTATATTTGTTACTCTTATATCCGCTAGTGCTCTAAACATTACTTCTGATGTTATTGCGAGTTTACTAGCTAGTCCTGAATACGCTACTGTCGTAAACAAGAATAGGACTATTAATGTTGTTAATATTACATACTTTATTTTACCTAAGTATTTTTTCATTTTCATCCTACTCCTTCTAGTCTTTCCTACTATATTTAATTATATCTTATATATTCTTTTTTGTCAGTAGTTATTATCCTTTTTTATTAAAAAAAATGCACTTTTTTTGTGCATTTTTATATTATTCTGGAATAATATTTTTATTTGAAATTGTTATTACAGGTCTTACTTCTTTTGAAGTATTTGCAGTAACCCATTTATTTTTAGAACTATTATATCCATTTTGAATTGATGTAGATGATTTACTTACATATTTAGCTAGATTTTTTACATTTGTTGTATCAATTATATTACCATATACATCTTTTTCTTGTGTCATAAATACAGAATTCATTAGCCAGAAATCATTTGAACCATATAACCAAGATAAATCAGAACTATTATTAGCTTTTAATTTGTTATATTCAGTTTCTGTTAATAATCTTACTTTATATGAGCCATACTTATTAGACATACATTTACCTTCACTAGCAAGTGTTCCACCATATGATGCTGCTTGTAATCCTGATGCATCATCACAAACACTATTATCTACTAATATTGGTAAATTCAAACTATTTTGATTTACAAAATCACCATTGATATATTTATTTATTTTTGAATTACTCCACTTATATATATCATTTGCTGAACTTGTATGACCCATTTTAGTACTTATAGTTCCTGAATCTGCAAGTAAAGTTAATATTTGTTCTCCATCTTTATTTTCAGTATTTATAACATGGAAATCAATACCTGCATATCTAACTGCTTCACCAACTTTATATGAATTAGAATCAGCATTTGTATCTTCTGCCTCTTGAGTTGGTTCATATTTTTCTACTTCTAATAAGGACACAGTATTTATATATGATCTACCATATTCACTTGCTGGTACATCTAATACTATAGTTAAATATCTCTTTTCACCTGGTGAAATTAAATCATTTTCAAGTGCTACACTTTTTAGTGTACCATCTGAATAGAACCAATCTTTATTAATTGAATCATCTGCGTTAAATACAGTATTCTGTGGTATATCTTCACTAATTAATTTTACATAACCAGCAGAAGTTGAATTATTTGTTATTTCAATTCCATAATATACTCTTGCGGATGCATATAAACTATTTCTTACACTTAACATAACTTTTGTTTGATTATCATATGTATAAGAATTAAATACTCCGTTATTATTTAAATCTACTTTTGTTATATATTTTTTAATTTCAAATCCAAAAGATTTTATTGGAATTAAACCTATATTTAAATCTGATACTTCTTCAGTTTTTTGATCTAATCTTATTCCTGGATATCCCATATTATTTCTATCAATTCCGATTTCAATAATATTATCGCCAACTTTATAACCATCTGAATCCTTTGTTTTATCTTCTGTTGCATATCTTAATGTTAAATCATATGCTGAACTATCATAATCTGCTCTTATTTTATAATTACCTTTTTCAAGATCTTTGAATACATATTTACCATTTTCATCTGTTAAAGTAGTATCAACTTTTGATAAATTTTCATCTTGATCTACTTTATATAAAGTAATACTCATATCTTTATAATAAGTATCTGAACTATCTTCTATACCATTTTCATTATTATCCATAAATACTCTACCTGATATAGATCTACTTATTACACTTGTTTCAAGTTTGTTTGAAGATACATTTCCAAGTGATGAGTTATATCCTACAAACGAATTGATATATTTATCTGAATAACTATTATTTTCAGGTTTTATTATAACTTTTATATCATCTGAATATGAACCTTGTTTTAAGTTAATATCAGTAATTTTAATTGCAGTTACATCCATAAATTCATTTGCAATATTACATTCTTCGAATTCATTATTTTTATTGTTTACTTCTTCTTCAATTAAATTTGATGCTTGAGTAGAACAATATATTTTTGCAGTTCCAAGAGAACTTGGCATTTCTAATTTTACTTTATATGTTCCATTAAATTTAGAACCATTTTTATCTCCGTTACTTGGGAATTTATCTAAAATAGCATAATCATTAATATCACCAGTTGTATTATTATACATATTTAATACATAACCAAATTCACTATTTTTTTCTACTTTAGAACCATTATTATCATGTTTTTGTGTTAATATTACTTTATTTTCACCATTTGCATATATTGTGAAGCTTCCTGTTAAGTAATTAAAATAACTTGTATCTTTTTCACCATTTATATTAATAGCTTCAACAGTACTAGTAACTGTTAATGGAATACCAGTTCCTACTAATGTAGGAGATAATGTTGCTTTAAAATTAATTTCAGGTATTTCCATATTTGGTTTTGTATATGGAAGTACATATGTTAAATAAGTATTATTATTATCACTTGCAATAGTTGGTTCACCTAACTTTTTATCTGGTACATATGTAAGACCATTTGGAATAGTTACATATATTTTTAAACTATTTATATACCAAACATCATCCGCACCAACATTTTCATTTAAATCTGTTATTGTTGTTTTAACATTATAATTAATTGTTTCACCATTACTTACATTATAGTTAATTTTTACGCTTCCATCTTTTTCTTTATTTGTAACTGTTACATCTTCTCTTGATGTAAAGTTAACTATTTTTAATGAATCACCCCATGGGCTATCTGAATCAATTGATGATATATTACTACCTTTATATATTGTTTTATTATAGTTATTAGGATTTGTAATACTATTTGAATCATTAGTTATTCTTGGTGAATAATATGTTACATTACTATCATAATCTGATGATTTTGCCATTACTACTGTTTGATATGTTTGTGTTAAATCACTAACATTTCTAACTCTTAAATTAATTTCAACTATTACTTTAGCCGAATCAGGTAATATTATACCTTTCTTTGTTTGAACAACTATTTTAGTAATAGGAATTTCTTTATTATCTTTATCTTTTGCATCTGATATTTTTTCAAATATTTGTTCAAAATTATCATTTGCTTTGATACATGGTCCACCATATAAATTCATTATTTGGTCATTTGAATAAGTATTTATATTTTGTTTTACAGTATTACATGCAGTTTGAACAGTACTTAAATCTTCAGCACTTACTTTTGCATCTGTTACTGCAGTATAATTCGAATTATTAAAATCTCCAGATATATAAGATACTTCAAAATCATCTTGTGATAATTTCTTATCTCCAGCACCTTCTACTGTAATTTTAATATCTTTATCTCCATTTTGAATAACTCTATATGCATTTGGATCTACTTTTATTACTTCTTTCAATCCTTGATCTGACATTGTTTTCTTATAATTAAATGTTGTTTTATAAACTACTGTTTCACCTTTAGAAACAGCACCTTTACCGTTACCATCTGTTGAAATTTTACTATTTGCTTGATCATAATATTCACCTTGTAATGAATAGTCAATTATTTCATAATATTTATTTATAGCACTTGCTTCAAAATTTGCAAGTGTTATTTCTGAACCATTAGTATCTCTTATTTTTAAATTTTTTATATTTAGTGTTGTATTGATATCATTTTTACCATCTTCTGAAGTTCTTGGTGAGAATACTGTTGCAGCATATGTTGCGATATAATGTGATTTATTTGAAATTGATGTTCCATCAGCATTAAGTGTTGCCTTTGCATATGTTATTTTATAATCAGATGCTAATACGGAATAATTTGAATCTGATACTTTTGTTAATTTTATTTGACCTGGTGTATTAATAAGTTTACTTCCACTAGAGTTAGTACTATATGGATTTGCACTTGCAACTGATTCTATACCTGATACTGAATTTGGACCATAAAGTCTTAACCAACTGTCTTCCATAAATACTGATTTATTAGAACCATTTTGTGAAGCAGAAACATTAAATGATATATCTGATCCATCTGGCATAGTAACACCTTTAAGACCTTTTGTATTATCTCCTACAATTTCTATTCCAAAAACATAAGTTAAATATCTACCTGTATTATCTTTATATATTGATTTTTGTCCTTCATTTGTTTGTCCAACTAAATTAACATTATAATCTGCTTCCTTAGATGAAACTACTGTTGGCATATAGTTTCTAAATCCTGGTGTATTACTTACAGTACTATATTTATTTGTTTTATCACTATCATATTCATAGTTTGTTGCACTATCTGATACATTTCCTAAACTAATTAAATAATTCGAATCAGTATTAGTACTTTCTTGTACTTCAAATTTAGGACTAATTTTTGTACCATTAGGAGCACCTAAAACATATAATGTAATTGTTGAATTAAATTCACCATAAGTATCAACTCCCGTAAAAGTATATGTATGAGATGTTTCATTAGCTTCAGCGTTTTTATCAAAAGAAACATATTTTGCAACTGAATCTGGTATTGTAACTTTAATTGAGACTGTTCTATCTTCATAATCTGTTACTCCATCTTTACCCATTATTGAATATTTAAAATTATAAGAAAGTTCATCAAAAGATCTAACAATTCTATTATCAGCGTTATTATCATTACCAGCAGTATAACCTTCTATAACTGAATAAGAATTAGTATCTGAATAATTTAATCCATCACTTGAATCAAATGTAGATGTCCCTGTTGTAATTTTAGTCATTTTTACACTTCTTATTGCAACTTTATTAGCCGCAGTGTCTGCACTTGCAAATCTTCCATATATAATAAAACTAATAACT
>ERZ773116.1660-NODE-1660-length-19863-cov-152.750757_pt1 | contig 19863 bp, 18 predicted proteins | sample MGYA00580563_ERZ773116 | MGnify/ENA primary metagenome ERZ773116 (study PRJEB29015, sample SAMEA2737864) | human gut metagenome | biome: human gut; feature: human-associated habitat; material: faeces | place: China | collected 2012 ... | reverse complement strand
GTTTTGTGACATCGACCATCTCGTTCCTGTCGGTTCTTATGTGGCCGCTTGTGATAATGGTCCGGTTGATCACCAATCTGATGACCAAGGACGAGGACGAGGCTACTGTCAGCAGGGAAGAAGTGACGGCGATGGCGAACATCGGGGCTGAGGAAGGCGTGATTGATTCCGACGAGAACAAGGTCATCCAGAACATCATGAAACTGGACAATGTCAAGGCCTGCGATGTGATGACCCCGAAAATCGTGGCGATGACGGCTCAGGAGAACATGTCTCTGAAGAATTTCTACAAAAACGATACTTATCTGCATTTCTCCAGAATCCCGGTCTATGGGGATTCTCCTGAATATATCACCGGATATATCCTTCTGAGTGACGCACTTGAGGGACTGGCAGATGATGAGTTCGACAAGCGTCTTGTGGAACTGAAACGTCCGATCTCTTTCTTCACAGAGGAGGACTCCTGCGGTCACATCTGGGAGGAACTGCTCAAGAAGCACGAGCAGATCGGTCTCATCATTGATGAATATGGTTGTTTCCAGGGCATAATCACCCTTGAGGACATCATCGAGACGATCCTCGGTCTTGAGATCATCGACGAGAACGACCAGGCCACAGACATGCAGCAGTTCGCGCGTGAGCGTTGGGAGCGTCGTCAGAAGCGCTTCCGCACCATTGTCATTCCTAAGGAGGATGACAAAAGCCAAGCTTGATAATGTGCGGAACCGTCTCGCAATCGCGACGTTTTGAGGCTTGCCATATTGATCTTTTAGCTAAAGGATGGTTATTTGTAATTGGATATATTTTAAAACTGATGAATATGAAAACTAGACTCTTGGGCATGATGGCCATTCAGGTCTCCATCTTTGCCATGACAGCCTGCCAGAAGGACAAGGCTGATGACACTTGGAAACAACTGCCTGTCGGGCAGATCTCTGTGGAAAGCGGAAAAGCCACAATCTCGGTCAATGATATCCCTTGTAACTATGGAAATGTTCAGTTGGTGGCGGACAGCGATGATGCAGCCACTCTTACATTGACAGGAGTCGTGCCAGGTTACGATGACGTGAAGGTGAGTGTGGATCTTCTTAAGAAGTCAGATGATTCTTTCGCGTTCAAGGGTACGACCATCGTGTCAACTCCGCCATCAATTGCTGCCACTCTGCGCAGTACGGATGAAAATCCTTGTTATGCTTTCAATGTTGATGGATCCATAACTCTTGACGGTGCGGTCAAAGTGACTGTCGCGACTCAGGTTCAAGGGGATTCGGCTCCATTGATCGGAAGCTGGAACATTGTCCGCAAGAGCAGGTACATTGAAGATAAGTGTATGGATCCAAATGATCTCTCTCCGATACAGTTCAAATGGAAAATATCTGATGGGTTAGGTGAAACGCTTTTATCTCGTGTTACCTATCTCAATCACTTCGGGAACTGTGTTCTGACAGAGGTGTTCGATCAGGTCACATTTGACGAGACAGGCAATATCATGGCCCGTTACTGGCCCGATTTGGGAGTAGATGATAGTCTGGCGGGAGCATTTTCCTTATTCTTCCCTCCATCAGATGGATACTACAATTACAAACCAAAAAATCATACTGATTGGCTGGAGTCACCTAAAGCCAACCTCGCATTCTGGTATGCTACAGGAAACTCACTCTTCGTTGTTCCTAATGTTGCCGCTATCATTGAAGCCGCGGACTCGGAGACCGTCAGATCGGATGCTTCCGGAATAGATCTCTCCTCAATCAGGGAGATTCTGGCACAACTCAAGGAATTTGGAGTGGATGTAGACGCTCTTAATGCGGAACTTCAGAAGATTCTTCAGAGAGGAGTCGAGCTGAAATATTCACTGGATGGTGACAGTCTGAGAATCTACGTGGACAAGGCCCTTTGCGACCCGATCGTAAAAGCTCTTCTTCCGGCACTTCCTAAAATTGATGTCCTTCTTGAGCAGTTGGTTCAGGCGGAAAATGAAACCGCCCGGAAAATAAAGGGGGTTATGGGATTCCTTGGTCTTGAGAAGCCTTCTGATTTGGTGACTCTTTGGAATGCCACAACCGAGTTCGAGATCGCCCTCAACTTCACGAAGGCATAAGCGACAATCACAAGTCTGCTTTTGGCAAGCATCGTGATTGGTAATAAGCTTATTATCTGCTTGGCAGTCAGCTGGTTATCGTCCACTGACTTCTTCGAACGAGATCGCGAATCCACCACCTTCGACTGCTTTCTGTTTGAGGATTGTCTTGCTCTGGCATTTCATTGTGCGGATGCTATATAGGCCTGTTCATTTTGAGAAGATTATTTAAGTCTGATGTTGACTTTAACAGCATTTATCGCTAACGCCTAACCTTCTGCCATCGCCCCACGCGATTATCAGCAGATGCTGAAGAAGGGAATCGATGTCGATTGGTGGGGGAGAAGTGAGAAAAATAAATATGGCCCTATTCGGAAACGGCAGTTGAGAGATTTGCACAGCAAGGTATTATGCATGTAAGATTCCGCCTGCATCATTATCATTTTACAGATGAGGATTTCAAGAGACTGTTTTCGCAGATAAATACTTGCATGTAGTATGAGCTGATTCCAATTATAGCCTTCTCTGCCAAATCTTACAAGGAGAATCCGAATGCTGGGGAGCATGAGAAAGTTGTAGAGTGGTGGAAGATGATGGCAGAAAAATGAAAGGATCTCTCACCAATGGTTTCGTTTGATTTGATTGTAGAGCCTTCGGATCAAGTAAAAAAAAGATGTGGCAGACGATGCTCTGAGTGTGGATGTGAGGTCTGTTACACCCACGATGAAGGCGATTACTTTCCCGAAGAATGCTGCGTCAGCGCATCCGGCGAACCATTTGAGGACTGTTGCGATGATGTTTACGGCACTATCGGAGAAGCAATCAGAGAATGGATATCCAAGCCCTTTTTTACGCCTTTCACTTCCCGACGCAGAAAATTATTTTTGAAAGAATAAACAAGAACTACGCAAGAATATAAATGATAAATACTTAATAAACAAATACTTAATAAGGTGACTTCTTGTAGTTTCTTGGACTATTCTTTCACTCAAATTTGGTTTTGTTGTGCAAAATACTTAAATTTGCACAACGATAAAATTGAGTGTTATGGAACGGATTCAGTTGTATAAATGGCAGTCGAAAGACAAGACATCTGTCAGACTCAGATTCCGCCTGGTGGACGGACGCAAAGTCAATCTCTATCACAAAACTGGCTATGTTGCCAAGGCGGCGGATCTCAATAAATTCGAAAAGGACGGCTCGCTTAAACCGCGTGTTACTGTTTATAATAGTGAACTCAAGGGGGAAATCCTGCGTCATATGTCGGCCATGGAGAAAGCCTATGCCAAGATGAAGGAAGATGGGCTTGATATGACTAGTGACGTATTTGAATTGGAGATCCAAAAAGTATTCAATCCTGTCGTGGAAGTTCGTGCCCAGGCGACCGAAACCTTATACGAGCGGTTCCTCCGTCACGAACGCCAGGCGTTGCGCGATGGTGTCATCAGCGACAACCGGTATACTGAGGCGCTCTGCTATGCGAACAAACTGATGCGTTTCCTGACAATCAAAGGGAAAAGCAAGATTACGCCGCCTGAATTTACGGTTGAAATGCTGCTGGAGTTCCGTCAGTTCGTATTTGATGAGTATCTTTACGTGCCCAAGTATAAATCTTTGTACAAGAAGGGGAAAGTTCAACGCATTCCGACTCGTCGCCTCTCGGACGCATCAGGTGTCCAGGTTATGTCTATGTTCCGCGCCTTTTTCAGTGAACTTGAAGCGAATGATGAGATAGCAAAGTCTCCGTTTCGCAGGCTCACTGCCGAACGCCGCAAAAACATCTTCCGAGTAATGTATGACGAGCCGGTGTATCTCCGTCAGGACGAGTTCCAAACAGTTCTCAACACCGAGGTTCCGGAAGAGTTGAGTCAAGTGAAGGATACCTTCATTCTGAATTGCTGTTTCGGTTGCCGAATCGGAGATTTCCGCAGGCTCAATATGGACAAAATATCCGTTTCTCAAGAGGGAATACCTTACGTACACTACATACCTTCCAAGACAACTGGCTCCCAAACAACTAACCAAGAAATCAAGACTCCGGTTATTCGTCTCGCTTTCGACATTATTAAGCGCACCCATTTCAACCTAGGAATCTGGATGAAGCCCACTTCGCTTGCAACCTACAATAATAAGGTCCGTGAACTTATCAAGTATTGTGGCATCGACCGCAAGGTCACGACCTACGACACTGAGAAGCACGACAACATCTATATTCCGCTATACGATGCCGCTTCGTCTAAGCTTGCCCGAAAGACTCATGTCGATATGATGAACAAGGTTCAAGTAAACATATATGCGGCCGGGCTTCATCGGCAGGGGAGAGATGCTGTTCATCACTACACCAATATGGAACTCAAGGACCGTTTCGCCCTGATGAACGTGGCCTTCGACCAGAAGCCCTACAAGGTGGATGAGAATCTGAATATCATCGAAGAAAACAAGTAGCACCATGATGCAGGAAGTCCTATACAACATCTATATGCCCGGCGTCCTCCAGAAGAAGCGCGATGAACTCGCCGGCAAGTTCATCATTACCGAACTGGAGCGCCAGTACGTCTCCATTGAAGACAACGTGGACAGCTTTGCTGCCGAGGCCCGGGACCGGCTGGGCGAGATATACCGCTACATCATCATCGGCTACAACAACGGTGGCAACTGGACCGGCCTGCTCACGCTGTACAAACGCCGCCTGGACCAGCTCCTCACCGACTACATAAACCGCCTGGTAGAGTCCCGGAAGTACGAAGTGGATGAAATCATCGAGGAGATGGAGAATTGGATTGACACCACCTCCGAGGTCATCTCCGGCATCATTGATGAGCAGAAGGAAGACGTCCTCACCAAAGGAGCCGCCAAGGGCACCATCAACCCCACCACCACAAAGAAGCGGATAGAAGCCCTGGACGGAGTCCTGGACGCTCTCATTGAAATGTTGGAGGCAAAGCAGACCCGCTTCCTGCACGACCTTCCGGAAATGGACTTCGCCGAGATCGGTCCTGATGCCCAGGGCGAACCGGCACCCAAGGCCAAGCCAACGAAAAAAGGCCGAGGAAAGCCCCGTAAGGCCTTCTCCGATTTCGTCGTTGACCAGTCCAAGGTGACGGAAGTCATAGACGGACTCAAGGCCCTTATCGGAGACAAGAAAGGCAGCGATGCCTACATCATTCTGGCCGCTGCGGTCAAGGCAGGTATCATCACACGCCCGGCATACAACGCAGTCATTGAAACCTTCGGAGACCTTGGCGCATCCTCCGGCTACAATGCCAAGATGGCAGACAGAGGATTCACCGCCAACGAACTCAAACCCGTTATCGACCAATTGAAAAATCTTGCATAAACAGCCCTGAAAAGCGGTTTTTAATGGAGATAAATGGAGCAATAAATTAACGCCATTTATCTCCATTTCAATTTCTTGTACCCCTCTTTTATTATGCCGAAAATTGTATCGGCCAATCGAAGAGGGACGGCTGCTCGATGTATCCTCTTCCTGGCAACCGGAGCGATGCCACCCGACGAGCAGGGTGTGCAGGCGCTGCGGAAAACCAAATGAGTCATAATGTAGAAGAACAACTTCAGACAAAGCAGTTCATCCAGTACCAACTGAACAAAGAGGATCTGGAAACCGTCCTGGGCTCTCTCATAGAGAAAGTCATTGCCCGCTACGAAGCCGAAAAGCGCGAACCCAGGCTCACCATCAAACAAGTCGCCAACCGGCTTAAGGTTGACCCATCCACATTGTGGAGATGGGAAAGGGACGGGTATCTTATTCCGACCAGACTCGGACGTAAGGTCCTCTACAACGAGTCCGACATCATCGCCATTGAGGAGGGCCGCGTATGAGCCAGCCCCGTAAACTCGGAGACATCATGCGCGAATACCTTCTCCAGTCCGACGATGACTTCGCACGCGCATTCCGCAAACTGTATCAGGAACACGGCTCCCACTTCCTCGACGAAGACGAGCCGCCTAAACCACAGGAGGACCAACAATGAGTAAGACCCAGAACATCATCGATCCCATTGCCGCTATCAACGCAGAGGCCGACAAGGCCCGCCGCAGCGCCGACAAAATCGGCATCATGTCCATCAAATCCGCCAACGAATGGGTGGACGACGCCCTCACGGAGCCAGACCCCAAACGCTATTTCTATGACCTGCTCGTGGAAGGAGAATGCACGGTCATCATCGCAGCGTCCAACACCGGCAAATCCATCTTCACCACGCAGATGGCCGAAGCCGTGGCCCGGGAGAACGTAGTCCTGTACCTCGACTGCGAACTCAGCTCCAAACAGTTCCAGATGCGCTACGTCGAGAGCGACACCCACGTTATCCACCGTTTCCCCGACACCCTCCTCAGGGCCGAACTCCGTCCGGAGGACATCGTGGACACCGGCCTGGAGCAGGCCATCCTCGACAGCATCGCAGCTGCTGCTGAGCAGCGCGGTATCCGGCACATCTTCGTGGACAACATCACCTTCCTCCTGAACGACTCCGAGAAAGGCGAATCCGCCGGAGCCTTCATGAAGAAGATTCTCTACCTCAAGCGGCTCTACGGCCTGACCCTCGTCATCGTCGGCCACTCCCCGAAACGCGAGCCCCGCACCCCGATGCCCCAGAACGATCTGGCCGGATCGGCGAAGCTCATCAATTTCTTCGACGCCGGGATCGCCATCGGCCGCTCTGCCAAAGACCCCACCTGGCGCTACGTCAAACAGGTCAAGGTCCGCACCGGTGAGTATAGGTACGACTCCGACAACGTCATCCTCTACAAACTCCAGCAGATTCAGGGATACACGCAGTTCGTCTTCCAGGACTACGTTCAGGAATCCACCCAGCTCCGCGAGAAGAACGAGTTCACCGAAGCCGAAGACCTGCAGGAACTCATCGACCTCAAGGCCCAGAACAAGACCGTCCGTCAAATTGCCGACGAGACCGGCTTCTCTCCGACCACCGTCCACCGCAAGCTGAAGAAGGCCGAGAAACTGGGATACCAGCCCAGCACCGGCTCTGTTCCGTCCCAGGAGGAGCCGGAACACGGGGAACTACCGGAACAGCAGAAACTACCCTACAAAGACGAGTAGCCTATGGACTTCAAGTATCACCTTCGTAAGTATGTCGGGAAATCCTCCCGGCTCACTTGCCCCAATTGCAACCGTCCATGGTGCTTCACGCCCTATGTGGACGATGCTAACAACATCCTCGACCCTACCGTGGGCCGGTGTGACCACGAGTCCAGCTGCGCTTATCACAAGACCCCGGCCGACTACTTCCGGGAGCACCCTGAGGCCCGTCACCGTGAGGAGGACTGGAGGCAGGCCCCGGACTGGTTGAAGCGCGATCGGCCCCGGGGCGTCCCGGGAACGCGCCACGCCATACGTCCGGATGAAGCCGGCACGAGGTCGCAAATGCCCGTTTGTGAACTGCCTGCAGAGATTGTTGCCAAAACGCTCAGAAACGTGCCAAAAACGATGCTCCAGGAATTCCTTGAGACAATCTTCACTACCGATGTTATCGAGCGCCTGCGGGCCGATTACCGCCTTGGAGTGACCAAAGACCGCTCCGTCGTTTTCTACCAGATCGACATTCAGGACCGCATCCGCACCGGAAAGATTATGCAGTACAATCCGGCCGACGGCCACCGTGTGAAAAATGTCGGCGTTCCTGTCGACTGGGCGCACGCACGGCTGAAGAAAGCCGGAGTGCTGCCGGAGAGCTGGACGGTCAGTCAGTGCCTCTTTGGCGAACACTTACTCTCTCAGCGCCCGGATGCCATCGTCTGCTTGGTGGAATCAGAGAAGACAGCCCTTATCGGCTCCGGATTCTGCCCGCAGTACATCTGGGTAGCCACCGGCGGCAAGACGCAGCTCGGACCAAAGTTGTCAGTCCTCCAGGGTCGCAAGGTTCTCGTGTTTCCTGACATTGATGCAACCAAGGAATGGCGTGAAAAGCTGTCCTCGATTCCCGGTCTCAATCTCACATTCTCAACCATTTTGGAGGACGGAGCAAGCGCCGAGGACCGTGCCGCGCAGATTGACATCGCCGACTGGTTGCTCTGCACCGTTCCACCCGTTCCGTCCAACCCTGGAACGGAACAGCCTTACTACTCCAACCCCGTCGCCCGAGAAGTCGCCAAATACTTCCCGGCCGAGATAATGCCCGAGGTCGCAGCGCTCATCGACGACCTGGACCTCGAACTCGTATCTGTCACTCAAATTCAACCTTCTTAGCATTATGCACAAAATCATTATCGATGCCGGTCACGGAATCAACACCGCCGGCAAACGCTCTCCGGACGGAAGATTCCGGGAGTACAAGTTCAACCGAGTCATCAGGGACGCAGAGGCGGAGCACCTTCGTCTACGCGGCTACAATGTTGAGATTCTCAATCCCGAGGAAGCCGACCTTCCACTGCCGGACAGAACAATCCGCGCCAACAATATGACCTGCCAAATTGGTCTACCCATCCAGAATGTGGCAATCATCAGCATCCACGCCAACGCAGCCGGTAACGGCTCCCAGTGGATGAAAGCCCGCGGATGGTGCGCCTACACCTGCAAGGGCCACACGCTTTCCGACGAGCTGGCCAACTGTCTCTACAAAGCTGCCAGGAAACACTTGCCCGGCCAGCGCATCCGCACGGACTACACCGACGGAGATCCGGATTTGGAAAAGAACTTCTACCTGCTCCGGAATACGTACGCAGCAGCCGTCCTCACGGAGAATCTTTTCTTCGACAATCCGCAGGACCTTGCCTTCCTGGAATCCGAAGAAGGCCAGAAAGCCATTGTCGCCCTCCACGTCGAGGGAATCATCGAATTCCTGAGGCTGCACAAAATCTGATTCTACGCTCCTACGCCACACCCCGCGACGGCCTCGGTCACATCCGGCCGGGGGCGTTCCTTTTCCCTCTACGCTGAAATTCGTAAATTTGTAAGCCAAAGTGATTTTAACCAATGGAAAGAAATAAAGCCACATTATCACCTTCACTTGCTCGACTTATCCTTGAGCGGGACGAATTCACCTGCACCGAATGCGGCCGACAGGTTCCCAAAGTTCTTCTATTTATAGACAGGATTCTTTCTCCGGAAAGCGAGGAGGCTCTGGGTGATGTGCCCGAAGAAGACAAGTACACCTGCCTATGCGAGGAGTGTTATAAGCAGGCGCATAGCCACCTTCAGATCAAAGCCGCCACCCGCACGGCTGAACGCAGAAAGCAACTGGAGATGCTGGTGGAGTGGCGTCGGGAGAATAAAGGCTTGGAATCAGATACGACCTCGTACCTGATTGACTATATCAACGGTAAAATTGAGCCATATTCACTATCGAAACAAGGTACGCAGAATGTACGTAAGGCAATTCGAAAGAGCAATTTCACAACAGCTCTGGATGCAATTGACGAGACCTTTATGCATTACGTCACCTACGATAATGGTGAGGACATCAACCAGGCGTCTGTCAACACTTTCATCAATAAGATTGGCGGCTATCTATACATCAACAGTTTGCCTCCGATAGAGCGTGAAATCTATCACATCTGTAATGTTTGCAAGAAGATCTTCAATTATTGGGATGATGACAAAGCACGAGCATACATCCGTCTTTATATTGAGGCTCTGCAACGTCAAGGGTGGTCTGAGGAACGTATTGTCGATGATTTGAAGAATGAGTTGCTTCCCGAATCCAAAACTAAAAAGCATTGGTCAGGATGGCATAGTTTCGTCGAAAAATGGACAGATGATATTAATCATTGGGAAACGGCACCGACTAAGGTCCAGAGCAATAATAACCGACTTCGTTACGAGGGTGACGCGCTAATAGAAACACTTGAAATAGATATCAATTTCGCCAATGAGGCCTGGCAAGTTTTCAAACTCTTTTATGATCACTATGCCGGCTCAACACCTGAAGGCTGGAAAGCGCTCTCATCCTACGTGGAAGATGCTCTTCTTCGGTTCCTGCTTGATATGAGGGAGGAGTTTCGTCAACTGAAAGGTATTCCTGTTGAAAAGCAAGACCTTCTTGACGGGTACATTCATTGGATGGCTCTGCATAATCTAATCAGGACACGCCCTATTGACGAAGAGTTTTGTTTTGTTCCGGAGCCGGAAGCGCGACCAAGTGATTTTCCTCGTGATGTCCAGCATCATTTTCTTGCTCATGACTCCACAGACTTGCTCCATGAGATTTTCTGGTATTTCAACTTACCTCAAAGGCGACTTGATTATCAGTCCGATTTGGAGGCATTGGACTACTTTATTAAGCATTATCACGAGGTCTTCATCATTCCGGAGCAGTAGCCCTTACAAGATTTTGAAAGGAAATCCGCTAAAAGTTTTGTATATTTGAAGTCTTGACAGTTAACCAATCTCGACCGCCCAGTATGAAGGAACTGACGATACACGACATAGAAGCCATCATCAGCCGAGATGAAAGCCGCGTTCTGGAGGTCAAGAAGACCACCGGAGAGCTGTATGCCGGCATGCAGTCCGGCTGCGCTTTCCTCAATACCGAGGGTGGCTGGCTATTTTTCGGAATACATCCAGCTACTTTGAAGATTCTCGGGCAGGATGTAGTTGACAAGACCAGGCAGGAAGTGGCACAAGAAATGACCAAGTTCTCTCCGGCCATTGACCTCTATGCACAATACATCGACGTGCCAGACCGTCCAGGACAGAAGGTCATCGCCATCTGGTTCCCGGCTCCGGTCGGCTACGTAGCGCCCTATACCTACGACGGTCGCCCTTATTACAAGGTCGAGAACATCACAAAGCCGATGCCGCGCGAGATGTTCGATGAGCGCATCCGCCTCAGCGACCCCAAGAAATTCAGTTGGGAGCTTTCCCCGTGCAGGGAAGCCACCCTGGACGACATCGACGAAAACACCCTCACGGCTGCCATCCGTGGCGGCATCGCCAAAGGAAGGATTCCCGCAAGTGCCGCCGATGCCGTGACGCTCCCCGAACGCCTGAGTCCCTTCAAAGTCCTCCTGCCGGGTGACGCGCTCACCAACGGAGCCATCGCCCTGTTCGGCAAAGATCCGTACAAGTTCTTCATTCATTGCCGTGTCCGTCTGGCCCGCTTCGAAGGAACCATCATGGACAAGTTCCGTGACCAGGCCGTCATAGACGCCAACCTCTTCCAGCAGCTCCAGGCCATCGAGGACTTCTGCCGCAAACACATGTTCATGTCCGGCGACCAGGATCAGTTCGACAGTAAGAACGTGCTTACTGTCCCGCTCAAGGTCGTCAGGGAAGCAGCCCTCAACCTGCTGATTCACAGAACCTGGTGGTCAGAGGGAAGGACTCCCAGCGTGAACATCTTCGACGACCGCGTGGAGTTTATGAACCCCGGCGCATTCCCTCCCGGCACCACTCCTGCCGATTTCCGCCACCGTCCCCACTCTGTACTTGTGAATGAGGTTATCGCCAATGCGCTTTTCAAGGGTGGAAAGACAGAAGGCTGGGGTCGAGGCATCCTCGACATCTTCACTCTCTGCAAGGAAGCTGGGCTTCCCGAACCTGAGTATGATTTTGTCCCGAGCTTCGTTTGCCTAACCATCCGCTTCAAGAATCCGCTTACTCCATATCTTAGTGGTGATGGAAATGGTGGAGTAAATGGTGACGTAAATGGTGGAGTAAATGATGGTGTAAAAACGCTTAGTGAGAGTTTGAAACCACTTTATTCAACTGTTTTTTCCAATCCTGGGATAAAAGCCAATAATGTTGCTGCTCTACTTGACCGTCCTTTGCCTACTGTCGAGAAGCAATTGGCAACTCTTAAGAAGAAAGGACTGATTGAATATCGTGGCTCCGCCAAGACTGGCGGATACTACGCGAAATAACTGTTGAGAACCGTACTTTCTTTATGAAGATGAAAACGCCCGCTTCTGCGGGCGCTTTCGTGTTATTCCATCAAAAATACTTGAGCTGTAGAATTATTCATTCCTGGCATTGTCCATCCTATTGGAGCATTGATGTAAGTCGGATCACATACCAGATAGCGTTTCCCATTGACCAGGAAATAATCTCCCGATATGTCTTGAGTAAAATGTACTGCCGTTGCCAAATGTCCGGGATAGGAAACAAACGCCACATCAAGTGCCAGGATGTTTTTGACAAGATTGCAAAACAGGATTGCCCGATCCTCGCAGTCACTGTAAGGATAATATAGCGTTTCTTCCGGGAAGAAGGGCCTTTCGCACCCCCAAACTTCGCCGTCAGTCTTGTACTCAAAAGCGGTTTGCACAAAGTTCAGCAGAATATTGGCCGTTTCTTCCTCGCTCTTCCCGGCAACTTGATTGAAAAGGACGGAATACAAATCCTGTCCTGCCTTGTCTGATAGAGGCATGGCTGCGTACATCAGATAATCGGCATTATCCGTGCCCTCAATGGCAGAAATAGGTATGTCTTGTAAAAAAGCAAGCATATTCTTATCGCAAGAAACATTGGCATTTACCGCTGGGTATCTCTTGGCATTGAGTTGACGCCCTGCGGCGGCACTCTTTGCAAGGGCGTTGTTGGCGTTCATCCGTGTGCGCAGGGGCGTTGTTTGTGGGAATTGAACGTCCATAATGTATATGGATGACAAATCATCTACATCCATTAATGTATAATAGCCTCCTTCCAACTTCCAAAATAGTTTCCCAAACAGAATAGAAGTTGTGCCCAATAGGAGATGGATGTTTCCGTTCTCACGACCAAGTCGCACACTAAACCCACTTTGCGTTAGAAGCCAGGCATGAAATACGGCTCTTTCATTTCTTGAGTTATAAAGCGTTTCAGCCACCTTTTCTGTCATCCTGTAGTATGCCCAGTCGCAAAGATCTCTATCTCCACGAATACTCTGACAATCAGCGATGACGTTGTCGTATGCTTCGCCGGATAAGCCCTTCCAAAAGTATGATACTGCTCTCTCATCGGTTCCGTTTAGAGAAACCTTTTTAGTCGTATCGAAACGGATGCTTCCTGATGTACCATAATATGTAAAGGTAAGTTTCTTTTCAGCAGGCTTTGGCTTATATGGGATAGGGGCGATAGGAATAGGCTCGTCTTCCAGTTTTGGAAGGTTAATCTCGACATCGATTGGATTATCCTCTTCAGGTAAGTCTATATCTAAATCGGGTAACACAACCGGTGGGATATCTGGAACTTTGGATGGCTCAGGTTTAGGCGTTTCACTATTCCTTAGTTCCCAAGGCTTCTTTATAAACTCAGCAAACTCTTCGTTGGTCTTGCGTCTATATGAATCCCATTCCTCCTGAGACCGATGCTTATAGGCCTGAATGGCTTCGAGTTGCTGACGTTTATAGGATTCAAAATTCTGGGCATTACCATTGATTCCCAAGGAAAGAGAAAGCAGTACAATACTGACGATAAATATAATCCTCATCGACTAAAATCTACATGATATTGATGCCGTGCTCTATTAATAGTAATACTTTGCTGGCCATCAACATTCGGAAGACCTTGATATCCCGTGTCTCCTGGCCAGAAGCAAAAGATTATCGTTGACTTATCTTTTTGTCCTTCTACTAATGTCCCATATAGGACATACTGTCCATCCTTTCCCGTGACACACTTTGCTCCATCAAACGAGATGGAAACTGAAGCTCCTTTGCACGGCTCTCCGTGGAGGTATACGACTCCCGATACTTCCCAGTCCCAAACACCATTATCGTCATTATCTGTAGGAGTACATGATGACAAACTTATAATTGGGAGAATAATCGTCAGAAATAAAAAGGCTGTTCGCTTCATTGTAGTTAGAAGTTATAAGTAGCTCCAATACCATATTGTCCGTCAGTAGTAGCCGTTGGATGAACAATAATGCGTCTGGCACCGGGTGACACGAATGCATCAACAATATTATAAATGTATAAAGCGGCAAGTCCTCCGAGACATATGTTTCTAGTTGTGGCACATGCACTAGCTCGGTCATTATACATTTTTTTTACATCCGCAGAGTGTGATTGATTAATCTTACTCTTATTAACGTTACGCATGTTCTCAAACAACAAAGCGGTTCCCGCTAAAGCAACAGAACCTCCTGCAATGATACCTCCCTTTAAATATGACTTCTTATGCATTTGGGCTGCACCAGGAATAAGAGATAGACCCCATGTGGCTAGATCGGAAGCGTAACTAGTAGTTAGAGTATACTGATCAAATACGGCGTTAGGTACCAGGGCAACCTGGTAGAGCGTTGTCATAGTTTGTTTCATAGGGACAAAACACTCGTCGACCACTCTGGCCTTTACCTGAATTGGTTTGCCTTCCGTGGTGATGACTTCAAAGGTTTTCTGATCGATGCTTTCGCTAAAGTTTCCATTTTGAGTTTGAGTAGTCGATGAGATGTAGTCCTTTGAACTATAGGAAATAGTTAATGTGTTCAAAAGACTTTGATCAAGGGCTAATAACTGGAAACATTTTGAGCGCCCCATGTCAAGACTAGAGGCATCGGCTGAAATCCTTATGAAAGTATATGAATTGTTTGCAGGACTGGGTTCAGGTAGTTTGTGCATCCATTGAGGTTCCGAAGGCTGTGAATACACTACCTTCGGAACCAGAATCATAAGGCAAAAAAAGAATGCTCTTAGAATAAAACTATTTGTTGCCATTTGCTGCACGATATGCCTCAAGTTCTTGTTTATAGACATTATCATAGAACTGCTGTTCGTTGAATCTCACCTTAAGCTCATCGTCAGCAGAAAGGCTGTTATAAATATCCTTTGTGATTGAGTGGAGTAACTCCGGCATCAACTTAACTTCAACCTGACACTCGTAGACGCCATTCTCGCGAGAGAAAGTCGGTGCTGTCGTGTAGCTGATCGTGGCAGTTTTGCTGTCAACAATTCCAACTATCATATCAGCTCGTTTAGTCTGGGTCGTGATTTTATCGCCTAAAGTGATGTCCTCAGCAAATTCCTTATCGACAGAAGAAATAGAGCGATAAAGGCGAATTGCTATGTTGTTCTGTGCAGATTTCAGCGCATCTCTTAGGGCCTTTGCTTTATCCCCACTACGTCCAAAGCCAAAATCAATCATCTCGATTGAGACTGGCCCTTGGTCGTCGATTGCCTGCTGAGCAACACTTGACACACGAATCTGCTGCTCGGGTTGATTAGCGCTATAGGGAGTTGTTGAAGTAACCTGCGTGCTTCTCTCATATGTCTGAGAAGAAGATGCTTTTTTTGTTGTTCCACAAGAGCAGACCATCAGCGTCACTGCGATTGCTAGAAAAAGTGTTTTTTTCATAATTGGTAATAATATTAAAAGTTGTTCAACAAAAATATCTTGCTGTAAATGAGTTATTTAACACATCTGGCATAGTAACTGTTCTCGGGCCACACATACCCATGAACGGATGATTTTTTTATTGACCCACTACTGCCAGAGTAAAAACTATAGTAATATGTTGTTGTATAGTAAGTGTAGGGTGACCCCATTGTCCCGGTCCATTCGTAACTAGTGGATACTTCTGAAGACCAATATGAGCCGGAGCGGAATCCTCCGATTTTTTCTCGATTTTGATACAAATAACCGAGTTCTGCTAAAGATGGCAAACGCCAGCCTGAAAGGCCTCCCACTCTTGAAGAATAACACGCTTGATCCATTGCTTGGACACCACCCTGACCGATATCTGAAAGTTGTACGTAGATACTACCAAATTTTTTATAGCCATCATTTGTCTCAAAAGGAACCGCATTGCCATATACTATATACAAATCATGTAAAGCATATGCGCGAACATAGTATACAACATTTAATTCAAGTTCATCAACAGTAGTTGAAAACTCGCTGCTAGATACAGGAATTCGTTTGATACAATTATCTATTGTTGGATTGGAAGCTTTTGAAAATACAAAACCTTTTTCCGTGTATTGAGGGCTTCCAGATGATATAATTTTCCCGTTTAGAGTTGCATGATCTTTCCCGACATCGGTCGCGTCAAGTGTCTCAACTTTAGCTTCTGAAGAAAGTATGTTGTAGAGTTTAACTTTAACCTCGCTGCTGCCTTGACCATTGTCAGAAACAACAGTCAGCCTCGTCTCATTGTTACCATTTTTAGAATAGAAGCGATTAACATTAACAACAACAGACGCTGTTTTTCCATGAGTGCATGTTCCCTTCGCTGGAACAACTGACTCGATCCAGTCGCAATTATACTCAATATGCCAATTCAAATCTTCATAATACTCATTCACAATATTAAATGACATTGAGTTGTTACTCAGTTCTTTGCCAAAATCCAACTCTTCAACATCAGCAGTAATAACTGCGGGTATCCTCTCGACTAAAAGGTGGCACTCTGATGTTTGCCCTGCGACAACAGTAGTTATATTTTCTGATTGACGATATCCTAGTTTTTCGGTAGTAATAGAATACTCTCCGGGTTCAATATTCTGAAAGTTGTAACTACCATCAGTCCCAGTTACTGTTGTTTTACCGGATGGTTTAAGAGTAAGTTGAACAACAGAGACAGGGTCACCCGTAGCCCGATCGGCGACTACTCCAGATATACCCCCATATTTAGAAGATTCTGAGTTCTCGTGTAAATCTTGAGAACACGAAAAAATGAGAATTAATAATAAGAATGAGAAAAAACGTTTCATATACTTATACTACGCAAAAAGTGGTTTCGAATAAAAAGCACTATAATCTATTGCTTATCCTTTTTACAGTCATTTAATGCTTATCGATAGTTAAGGCTTGTAAAAAAAGAAGGTAGTGTTATGCTATATTAATTACCGCTTGGAATCAACGTAAGAGGTACTACTACAGATACTGTTTCACCACTTATGACAGTAACATTCTTGCGATTAGACTGATAGCCATTCTTTTGTACAGATACTACATACTGTCCCTCGTCCAAGCCTGAAAAGGAAAACGAACCATCTGACCCAGTTTGAGTTGTCTTTGCTCCAGGAATAAGAGTTACCTGAGCATTAATTAAAGGATCTCCTGATGTGTAATCTGTCACTTGACCAGAGATTGAGCCATAAATGTCCAAAGTGTAGTCATCGCCACAGGAACAAAAAAGAAATGCCGATAAAAGAAGGGCCGTAACAAGTGAAAATACTCTTTTCATTTTTATTATACCATTTACATTACATTCTGGTGTTATTGCGGCATATAGAAAGTGTGAGCCCATCTGGTCTTATTCCTAAAGAGGGCTCTGGACTGCCTGCAAAGAGAATAAGGGATTGACTCACGCTGCTATAGTGAGGGCAGATGGCCCACAATACAGCCAATGTAAGCATCTCCATATCCGTCTTTGCAAGAATTGTCCAGATTCTCTTTAACGGAAAAGCTGACGCTTTCTGTATGTACGTTGTCCTAAAACAACTCCACAAATATAATGATTTTCTTTCGTTTCATTGCAATATCGCAGTATAGAGTATAATCATACACTTTCTTTGAATGCGTCTATGGAATCCATCAGTATTTTCATTATTGCTTTATACAAGCAAGGTTTCTAAAGCAGCAAACACATGTTGTTCCGTTCCACAAGGAGAATGGAACAGGTGGAACACATGAAACGAGCTTGGCCGATTATCAGGAAGGCCGATGCGCTCCTGATCACTTTCAGGCGGGTTTACTTGTTCCATCTGTTCCACTTGTCCCACTCATTCCGTGGAACGGAACGGAACAAGGCCGATGGTCCGGGCCGATAGATACGGCCGCTCCGAGCCCGTTACAAGAGAAAGCGGTCAAAGCCAGTTCGCTCCGCTAAAGCTGCGCTCACTCGCTTTGGTTCCGTCCTCCGGGGCACAGAGCGCCCCTGCGAACTCCACTTCTGGCAACTCCACTGTGAGACTCTTCCTTCCGCGCTGACGCGCTCCAGTCAGAGACTCACGGCCGTTCCGCGCCCCGGCTTCGCCGGTCCCGGTGCGAGGGGTATCAGAAGGAAAGAACGTCCTGCAGGTGCCGGGGACAGTGCCATTAAGCGGTCAGCCTGCGGCTGGTTTATCCCCACCCGGTCGCTGCGCTCCCTCCCGCCCAATAAAGGGAAAGCGGTTGCGAGACTCTTGCCGGCCCCACGCAGCGGCCGCCTGCCGCTGCACTTGCCATCGCACACCCAAAGCCGGCAAGAGACTCGCCCTGGAATCCCCCCTGGCCCCCCAAGGGGAAAACAATCGCCCGGGTTCCGTCGTGCCCCGCTTTGGGGCGGAAACGCACCCGGTGTTAACAAATGCAGCCTGGCATCAGGCCACGACTGCTAAGTTACGACTATTTTTGCTATTGTGCAGACCTGATCAATACGCCGTGAGCAGGAATGCCATATATAACGGCAGGGTAAGCGTCTCGCCATCGCGTCCGACATTGTACCTGCCCAGCTTGATGGCGCTGTTCACGTGATAGACGTTTTTATTCTTCAAGATGGTTTTTGTGCTCTTGATGTTGCCCGTGGTGGACTTGACCTCGACGAGGGTAATCTGTCCCTTGTAGCGCATCAGGAAATCGACCTCCAACCCGGACTCCTTGTGATAGTAGTACAGGTCCCGGCCCATCTTGGAGAAAACGTCTGCGATGATGTTCTCAAAGATGGAACCCTTGTAACCGAGAAGGTTTCCCTGCAGAACATCAGACTGTGTGCCTTGCTCTAGCATGGAGAGGAACAGGCCGGAGTCCCGCATATAAACCTTGAAGACATCGTCTTCCGCATTGCCGTCCAGTGGCAACTCAGTCTGAGTGAGATTGTAGCATCTGGAGATGATGCCGGCGTCCTCTATCCACTGAAGGCTCCCCAGATACTCCGATGAGCGGGCTCCCTTGCGGATGGTCGCATACTGGAACTTCTTGTTCTCCTTGGCCAGCTGGCGGGGGATGGATTCGAAGCATTCGCGGATCTTGGGTTTGTCCGCATCGTCGGCATACTTAACCATATCGTCCTTGTACTCGTCCACAATGTTGCGCTGGACCTGCAGGACTTGGCCGATGTCGTGGTTCTGCAGGAAGGTACCCACAGCCTCAGGCATACCGCCAACGACGATGTACTGCAGGAAGAGGTCATTCATCCGGTTGTGGATGGCCTCGGGGACGGGGACTTCCTTCTTCAGGCACTCGTGGAGAAAGTCGATGATCTCCGGCGTGATGCCGTTTGCCCACAGGAATTCCTCAAAGTCCAGCGGGTTCATGTCCACGATGGTCTCGTAACCCACCGGGACTGACGTGCCTTTCTTCTGGTCTTTCTTCTTTTTCTTGGTTCCGTAGCCGCTGACACCCAGCAAGGAGCCGGTGCAGATGACATCGTACCGACCGTCAGTCTTGAAGAACTTCAAGGCAGTGCGCGCCTCCGGGCACTCCTGCAGTTCGTCAAGGATAAGGCACGTCTCTCCGGGAACAAACGTGGCACCCGGAATCATGGCGGTGAGATACATCACAATGTCATCCACTTTCTTGGAGCCACGGAAAGCGGCCTTGGCTTCCTCCATCTCATAGAAGTCAATATAGACGTTGTGCGCATAGTTCTCCTCGGCAAAACGCAGCACGGAGAAAGTCTTCCCACATTGACGGACACCTTTGATGACGAGGGGCTTCCTTGAAGGGTTCTTTTTCCAGTCTTGAAGGACGGTTTCAATCTTACGTTTGAGCATGTTACACTTTTTCAAGCGACTTTTCGCTGCAAAGCTACATTTTTCCAAGCGACTTTCCAAACGTATTCAACACTTTTCAGCTTATTTCATTATTTATGTGACCTTCCCTGAGAATGGTTGACACTTTTGGGGTGGTTAAACTAAGATTGTTTACACATTCACTGGACCGGTTTACATCGGATGGTCCATTC
>ERZ773116.1652-NODE-1652-length-19916-cov-4.432405_pt1 | contig 19916 bp, 10 predicted proteins | sample MGYA00580563_ERZ773116 | MGnify/ENA primary metagenome ERZ773116 (study PRJEB29015, sample SAMEA2737864) | human gut metagenome | biome: human gut; feature: human-associated habitat; material: faeces | place: China | collected 2012 ... | reverse complement strand
GCTTCTGGCGATAATAAGCTGTTACATTTTTAACGTAAGATACATCCTTCAAACGTCCCTCTATTTTCAGGGAAGAAGCTCCGGCATCCAGCAATTGCTCCAACTCTTCGCTCTGATTCAAATCTTTCAGAGACAATAAATGCTTATTCCTTACTATAGATTTACCGTCCGCATCTACCATATCAAAAGCAAGGCGACAGAACTGGGCACATTCTCCCCGATTAGCACTACGTCCGAAACAAGCCTGACTAACATAACATTGTCCACTATAGCTTACACACAAAGCACCATGTACAAATACCTCCAAAGGCACATCAGGACAAGCATGATGGATATTTCCTATTTCAACAAGAGAAAGTTCACGAGCCAATACCACCTGACGGAAACCTGCCTCAGCCAGGAATCTTACTTTTTGAGGAGTACGATTATCCATCTGTGTGCTGGCATGTAACGGTATAGGTGGCAGATTCAATTCCAACAATCCCATATCCTGCACGATCAAAGCATCCACTCCGGCACGGTATAAATCCCAAATCATTTTTTCCGTATCCTTCAGTTCCTCATCCTTCAGAATCGTATTCACCGTCACATAGATACGGACATTATACACATGAGCGTACCGCACCAACTCAGCGATATCCTCCAATGAATTCCCCGCAGCCGCACGTGCTCCGAAACGGGGAGCACCAATATAAATGGCATCAGCACCGTGATCAACAGCTGCAATACCGCACTCCAGATTTTTAGCAGGAGCTAATAATTCTATTTTTCGTTGTCTGATCATCGTATCTGATTTATATCAAACGGGGTTTCCTGATATACATAATAGTTCAACCAATTAGAAAACAACAAATTGGCATGTCCGCGCCAACGCACCACCGGGGCATTGTCCGGATTATCGTCCTTATAATAATTTACAGGCATTTCAATAGGCAACCCTTTCCCCAAATCACGCTTATATTCCGTATCAAGCGTATAAGGAGAATACTCCGAATGCCCGGTAATAAAGAATTCACGCCCATTACGAGCCATAGCCATATAAACCCCAGACTCATCAGACTCAGCTATTAAAGCCAACTCTTTTACTTTCAGAATATCCTCACGGTGTATTTCGGTATGACGGCTATGTGGTACAAAAAACTCATCATCAAAACCACGGAATATGGGCAATCCCTGTACATTGATATGATGACGGAAAATACCAAACATTTTTTGTTTCAGCGGATATTTGGGAACTCCATAGAAATGATAAAGCCCGGCTTGGGCCGCCCAACAAATATAAAGAGTTGAGGTAACATGAGTACGCGCCCAATCAAAAATAGTAGTAATCTCATCCCAATAATTCACATCCTCATACGGCATCTGCTCTACCGGAGCTCCCGTAATAATCATCCCGTCATATTTCTCGTCGCGCATCAAATCAAAGTCATGATAGAATGCTTTCATATGTTCTACCGGCGTATTTTTCGATGTATGGCTTTTCAACTTCATAAATGATATTTCCAACTGCAAGGGAGTGTTGGAAAGCAAACGTACCAAATCCGTTTCTGTCGTTATCTTCAACGGCATCAAATTCAATATCACGATTTTTAACGGACGAATATCCTGTGCACTGGCACGTGAATTGTCTATGACGAAGATATTTTCCTCCTTCAGCAATTCAATAGCAGGTAGTTTATCGGGTAAATTTAACGGCATTTTCTTATCTGTTAATTAGTTGTAAGTGCAAAATTAAAAAAATCCCGCCAATTCTCCTTACTAAACGATCTTTTGGAACAAATAAAATGAGAATAATTATATTTTAGCCTGCTGATATTCACCTTCCTCTTTCGTATTCTCCTGCATTTCGAGGACAATGACAAAAGGTCGGTCAGTTTTATATGAAGCAGGTACAGCTACATGATACAAGGAACTGTTCCGCTTGTTTTTACCTGCATTCTGAATTTCCGTTTCCTGATTATTTTCTAGGAAATAAGCCTTCATGGGTATGATTCCACCTTTCGGTATTTCTATCTTCAGCAGGTTATTAATCGGGCGGTTGAATACGCACATATACAATTTATTGCCTTTCTGCGTAAAGTATCCCCAATCTTGTTTCTGTACTGTTGAATGGGAAGTACCATAAATGGCTTCTTTATTTATTTTCATCCAATCCCCTATTTCTTTGGCTAGCTTGGTTTCTTCCGAACGGATATTCCCTTTTCCGTCTGGACCGAAGTTGAGTACAAAATTTCCATTCAGAGAAACGGCTTTCACCATCATCTCCAATAAATCGTATGATGTCTTTACGTATCCCCGCCATTCAGCATGATATCCCCATTGATTTTCAGGAATGGTCATCACACAATCCCAATCACTACCATTCAGGTCTTCTAGGGAGTTTGGCAAATCCCGTTCCCAAGTCTGGTCATAATCATCAATCAGGTCTCCATTAGAATCATAATGCCGTTTTCCATATTCATCGGCACGAAAACGACTGCCAATGATGAGTCCCGGATGGAGCTTTCTCAATTCAAGACCTAAAGTATCCACCCACGCCGCTTCATTCATCCAGGCTTTATCCCAACTGCCGTCAAACCATAATCCTTTGATAGCAGGGTAATCAGTCAGCAACTCTATCAATTGATTGCGGGTAAACTCCTTGAAAGTTTCATACGCAATACTATCTTGCCGGGTTTCTGGAGGTGCAGGACGATAACCTTTATGGTTCCAGTCAATAATGGAAAAGTAGAGATGCACATCAATTCCCTCAGCGGTATAGGCATCTACTATTTGTTTCACTACATCTTTTTTATAGGGAGTATGGGCTATGGTGTAATCAGTATATTTACTAGGCCACAGACAGAAACCATCATGATGCTTCGTTGTAAATATCATATAATTCGCCCCCATCTGCCTGGCCTGTTTGGCCCATGCCTTTGCATCGAAAGAAGTGGGGTTAAACTGTTTGTACAAGCTATCATAGGCATCTTTAGGCATTTCTTTCCACGAGCGTATCCATTCGGCAGCTCCGGGATAGCATTTACCTTCCCAAAAGCCACCGGGAATGGCATATACTCCCCAATGGATGAATTGTCCCAGTCCATGCTGACGCCAACGTTCCATATCTGCATCGGTACGGTTACCTATTCTATGAGCTCCATGCTGCAAGGGAATGGATGCCCGTCTTGTCTGTGCTTGTGCCCAAAGGGGCATTGACAGAAATAAAAATAAAATATAAAAACACTTTTTCATGTTTTCGTTCATTTTAAATTTAGTTTTGAGTTAAATGTATAAAAAATCCACCACGAATTAGAGTCCGACATGTTCCTTTGTTTTCTCTTTCGGATCGGACAAATTAAGTCTATTTTTATTTTCCGGTGAATAACTCCATCGAATGGTATCTTCAAGAGTTTTCCCTTGATGATCCACTCGGGCTTCAATTACATTTTCCCCTTTATTCAATGTCACATTTTCAAAAATATAATGTACCGAAGTCTGTCCTTTACTGACTGTTTTCACTTCTGTCCCATTAACAAACAAACGGGGAACACCTACGTTACAATACACCGTTACGGGAGTCACTTCATTCTCACGCTCAGTAGCTCTTCGTTGGGTTATATAAAGCACCGGCTCTTTGCTCCAATTGGCTTTATACCAATAGAAAGGATCTTTCTTTGTTTGTCTATCAAAAGTAACCAACCCCTTCATATTACGTGCCTTTACGCCACCCTGTGCCGTGGCCGGAGTAGCAAAATCAAAAGTATTCCAAATATAAGAAGCTACCAAATAAGGGTGTTTGGAGATTACCCCCCACTGAATTTCGTGAAATTTAGTAGAGAATGTCTCAGGATAAAATTGAGAAAAGTATCTTCCGACTTCGCCTACTGCCTCTTCCTGTTGGTGAATATTGGCCTCGGCACCATACTCAGAGAAAACAACCCGGTAATCTGGGAAATTCTGCTCCATACCTGTTACCCATTTTTCTATGTCGCCAATCTTGCCTCCATACCAACCGAAATAATGATTGATACCTTGAACATCAGCGTTCAGGTTAGACTCTTGATTTACCACAGAATATCCATTGACGGAAGCAGTAAGACGATAAGGATCTTCCGTTTTGGCCAGGTCATTCAATTCGGTGGTCAATGACACGGTATAATTATAAGGAGCGTATACTTCGTTATGAAGTCCCCAAATATAAATGGAAGGATGGTTGTAGTTCTGACGGATCAATTCCACCAATTGTTGTTTGGCATTGCCACTTTCCTGTGTACTGACACGATTGACAAATGGAATTTCCGCCCAAACCATAAAGCCGATGCTGTCACATTTTGCATAAATACGTTCCGCTTGTTGGTAGTGTGCAAAACGGATAGTTGTGGCACCGATTTCCCGAATGATAGCCAAATCCGTATCATGCTCCTTATCTGTCAATGCACTCCCCAACTTCCACCAATCCTGGTGACGGCATACTCCGTACATAGGCACTTTCTTACCATTGAGATACATTCCGTCCGCAGCCTTCAGCTCATAATGACGCAAGCCCAAGGGCTGGCTCACTTCGTCAATGACTTTCCCGTCCGCCAAAAGATTGACTACAACTTTATATAAATAAGGATCTTCCAGACCTTGCCATAAATGGGGATTCTTGATGGTAAAGTCCTGATCATATATTTGCCTTCCCTGTGGCGAAACCGTTACAGGAAATTGCTGCTGTGCCTTCACCCTACCGTCACGCTCATAAATCGTAGTGGAAACTACGATTTTTTTAGCTTGCGCTTTCTTGTTTTCAAGTTTTATCTTTATGTTTACATCAGCCGATTTACGATTCACATTCTTCTGACTGATATAAATGCCCGGAGATGCATAGTCCGTTACAGCTATATTCACCGGTTCGGTAACGATTAATTCTACAGGACGATAAATCCCCCCATACACTCCGAATAAAGTATTATTGACCGGAATAACATTAGGCCGGGGAGAGTTATCGACTTTCACCAAAATTTCATTAGACTCTCCATATTTCAACAATTTACTGATTTCAATGGCAAAAGCTGAATACGCGCCCTTATGATTACCGGCATAGGTTTTGTTAATATACACGTCGGCAACAGAACCTACACCTTGAAAACGTAAGAATACCCTTTTACCTTTCAGTTCTGCTGCCGGGGTATATTGTTTTTTATAATATGCCTCACCGGCATAATAATTATTCATTTCGGTCTGCATATCCGTAGCATTCCACGTATGAGGAATGGTGACATCCTGCCACCGGGCATCAAAACCGGCAGAGAACAACAGAGGATCTTTAGCAAAAGGTCCTTTCTTAAAACTCCAACCTTCATTAAAAGAAGTTATATCTCTAGCCTGGACAAAACGAATAGAGAAGGCACAGAGAAAAACTAGCGAAATGAAAAAAAGATACTTTTTGTTTTTCATAATATATGACTGATAATGATTATTCGATCAATTTTATTATTTCGGTTCCCGCCATAAGGAAGGCTCCCACCCCATATACGGCTGTCATTTCACGCGTTACTTTTTTAGGATCGGCTCCGATAGGTTGAACCCACCCGACCTTTCCATTTTGATCAACAGTAGAAGTCAGTGCTTTCCATGCTTTCCGGACAACAGGCAGATAAGATGTATCCAGCAAATGATGATTCAGCCCATAGGCCAACCCATAGGTTATCAAGGCAGTGGAACTGGTTTCGGGTGACGGGTAACTATCCGGATCAAGCAAACTGGCATGCCAAAATCCTTGATCATCCTGTAACTTACTTAATTGAGCAGCCAACTCTACAAACAATTGCACATAAAAAGGTCGCAGACCCGAGTCTTTGGGTAATAATTCGAGTATATTGGCAATTCCTGCCAAAACCCATCCATTTCCTCTGCCCCAAAAGACTTTTGTGCCATTCGCTTCTTGTTTACCAAAATAACTGTCGTCACGAAAGAACAAATGGTTAGTCCAGTCATACAAATGATGATAAGTTTGCAAAAAATGAGTATGCATAAACTCGAGATAGCTGGTCTTTCCTGTGATTCGGGCCAGATGAACATAGACAGGGGGAGCCATGAACAGTGCATCACACCAAGTCCAGCACTGTTTATTGGAATATCTCATGCTGGTATCTGCCGGATGGTTCATAATCCAGTCTACTCTTTCTTGCACAGCATGAAGCATCGCATCTTTTTTATAACGATCGTACATACCCAGATAAAACTGTCCTATGCATAATTCATCTGCATGGTAATATTGATATTTCGGGTAGTCAGCAAAGTTTGCAGGAACGGACCACTCATTCTCTTCTCCTATTTTCATTAACCAATCAAGATAAGTAGAAGGTACTTCTGTTGTTTGAACCCACTTCAACATACCTGCATAAAGTACTGCATTGGTCCATGCATCAATACCATAATCATGCAGATTGCCTGTCTTTTGATAAGTAAAATTATTGATCTGCCAATCCGCTACTCGTTCCATGATTTTCTGTAGGTCGGAAAAAATTGTATCAGGTCCGATTCCTGACACACGGCTGGGCAGTATCAGTAATAGAGTAACTATCAGAATGGATAAGCGTGCTTTCATTATATTATTTTTTTTAAAGTTTATGCGAAAATAGCTATTTCGCCTTTCTGATAGCTTACTCTAATCGCTATTTATTTTATCCGATTCATTTAACGGGTCGTTTTTTTATGCTTTGCTGCAAAAGCTGTGGGTGTTTCGCCAAATACCTTTTTAAATGAATTAGTAAAATAAGCCTGACTCTCTATACCGATATGCATCATAACTTCCCTCATGGTCATGTTTTCCTCAATAATCAGCTTGGCCGCCTTACGAAGACGACAATTCAAAACAAACTCCACTACAGATTTTCCCGTCAGACTTTTCACCTTAGTGTAAAGTTTACTTCTACTCATGGATAGTTCTCCCGCAATCTGATTGATATCCATCTCGGACTGATCCATGTTCGCCTCAATAAAAGCAATAAATTGTTTTAGAAACTTATTATCCTGTTCATTGGAAGATAATTCACAGCTGTCAGCATAATAATTTTTGGCATAATGCTCTTTCAGTTGCCGCCGGTTTCTAAATATATTCTGAATGGATAATTTCAGATAAGTCAAATCAACAGGCTTTTCAAAATACAGATCAGCACCGGAATCCACTCCTTCAATCTTACTTTCCAGACTTGTTTTCGCTGTCAACAATATAACGGGTATGTGTGAAGTATTCATATCTCCTTTTATATCATTACATAAAGAAATGCCATCTTTATTAGGCATCATAATATCACTGATTATTAAATCAAAATCGGTGTGTTCTATCAGTTTTAAGGCCTCCACTCCATCACCAGCCTGCATTACCTGAAATTCATCCGACAATGATTCGGCAATCAACATTCTCAAGTCTTCATTATCCTCAATAATCAATATTTTCTTTTTAGTTGAATGCAGCAATTCATCTTCCATCCCTTTCATTTCAACAGAAGTTGCCATTTCTTCCGAGTCTGTCCGGATTATTTCTTCAGCTCTCGTTTCTTGATGCCTTATAAAATCGGATTCATTAAACATACCACTATCAAGAGGCAGACGGACAACCATATCAGTACCCCGTCCTCTTTCACTAAAAATAGAGATACTGCCTTTATGGAGCAATACCAAACTTTTAACAAGGGCCAATCCAATTCCCGTTCCCAAATGCGAATCTGTATTTACAGTATTCACCTTATAAAATCTGTCGAAAACGCTACTAATGGAATCATGAGAGACACCGACTCCGGTATCACTGACAAGGATGAAAAAAGTATCATCAACACATTCGCCCACTATAAAATTGTTCTTATATTCTGAAGTAAAACAATCTTTTCGACCTCTTGTTTCCAGCAATATTTTTCCATTGTCGGGCGTATATTTAAATGCATTATTCAACAGATTCATCACTATTTTCTCAACAATATTTCTATCCGCATAAATCGTCACAGGTAATTCAGTATCGCAAATCACCTGAAAATCAATCTTGCGTTGTTCAGCATAGTCTATAAAATCATTCGCTATTTCTTTGACTATATGATTTATATCCAATGGTTGCAATTCCAGTTTCATCATGCCGTTTTCTACCGTTCTGAAATCCATCAGTTCGTTCACCAAGTTCAAGAGACGCTGTGCATTGCCATTCAATATCCGATAATAATATTCTTTCAAACCTTCCCGTCGCAATTTGTCTAAAGCGGCTATGATAAGAGAAAGCGGAGTCCTGAAATCATGCGAAATATTAGTAAAAAAGCGCAGTTGTGCCTGATGGATCTGTTCCTTTTTATCTTTTTCTATATTCTCCAAGTAGAGTTGTAACTTTAGTTTTTTCTTGTCAGCATAATGTCTGCAAATCAAGTAAATCAGACCTATAATCATTAAGGCATAGAGGATATATGCTGGCCAACTATACCAAGGGGCAGTTTTTCTGATTACTTTAATCACTGTAGGGGTATCACTCCACACACCATCATTATTGGCAGCATAAACTTCGAAATAATAAGTTCCGGCTGGTACTTTTGAATACATGGCAATACGATTCTGTGCATTCGTAGTAATCCAATGATCATCATACTTTCTCAACCTATATTTAAACCGGTTCTTTTCAGGAATATGGTAATTGTCTGAAGAAAATTGGAAACCAAAGTTAGTCTGATCATACTCAAGGATTATTTCATGAAGTGAATTATCAAACAAATAATGGGGATGAGTGGATGTATGATCGATGAAAAAATCAGAAATAATCGCTCTGGGCTTATAACTGTTATAAGAAATCTTTTTGGGGTCAATAACGGTAAAACCATTTGTCCCGCCAAAATAAATCAAGCCGTCCATTCCTTTCATACAGGCCAAAGGATAATAAACTTGCCCTTGTGTATCTTCTCTTTTATCAAAATTCATCAATCGGTTACCTACAATATTATAACAATATAGCCCATCATCGGTTCCCATCCAAATGTTCCCGTCATCATAACAGATACTATAAATGGAATAAACACTTTGTTGCAATACATCTTTCAAAGATATAAAACGGGAAGTATTGGTATCAAATTTAATGAGTCCGTTACCAATGGTACCAATCCAAATATTTCCGGAATCATCCAGACAGAAAGTAAACAATCCCAAATAGGTAGAATCATTAGGAATCATTTTCTCGACGACATGCTTATCTATGTCCAAGCGATAAAGGGTTTCGTTACTAATGGCCCACAATGTTTTTTCCCCTTGACGAAGAATATCAAACAAATAAGAATTATTACTTATACTGTCCAAACTGAAATGGGTGAACGATTCTTCGCGAAACGAAAAATAAGACACTTCCGCCTTTTGATATTGATAAGCGACCCACATTCCTGAGTCCCCTTCAAGAATCGTCTTCCGCACATCATTCACCAGCAAGGAATGAGGAGCACCTTTGGTATGCTTGAAATTAGTCACCTTCTGCCGACCGACATTATACAAATCCAATCCCCCCATAAATGTAGAGATCCATAAATTATGACCAGCATCTGTAATCAATGACTTTATATTGTTGGAAGTGATGCTGTTTGCACTTGTAATATAGCTGAATTCTCCCGTGGCTTTATTCATCCGGTTTATACCACCCCCTTCCGTACCTACCCACAGATACTGTTGATCTTCGGCAAACGCACTGACCGGGGTATGATTCAATCCGCTATTTTGAGGATGGTATGTCTTGAAGGCATTGTTTTCATCAATATTCACATAGCATAAAGTTCCCGAATACGTACCAATCCATACATTACTCTGCCGGTCCTCACTGATTTCCCAAATGGAATTATTCGGCAAACTGAATGGATCTGTTCTGGAATGTTTATAGTGTGACAACTTACCGTCTGTAGGATCGAATATATAAATGCCATCAATTGTTCCAAACCAGATATAACCTTTTTTGTCAATATAGAATGTCCGCAATGAATTTCCTTCATAGTCAGTAAGCAATGTATAATGGTCTTCTATTTTAAAGGTAGACATATCTATTTTATATAATCCAGAATTGTTGACGAATATCCATAACTTCCCCATGTATGCCCGTGCAAAACGAATATTTCCATCCGAGTCGGGCAATGTGAGACAAAAGACAAATTCATTCTTTGCGTAATTGAAACGATATACTTTTTGTCCTATAAATGTATACAGATCATTATTATAAATACAAAAGGCGGTATTGACGCCACCCGCTGCTTTCCCATCATAATTGGGAGTATTCAATTCTCCAGTCTGTGTATTCAGAATACTCCATTTTTCTTTGATCCGGATCCATACATTGTTTGCCTTATCTACCTTGATATGGCTTACCGGATCATAGATTTTTTCAAACTGATCCGAATTCCGGTCATAACGATAAACGCCATTGTTCGTATTGACATAAAGATACCCTAATAAATCGGATGCCATATTATTGAATATCCACCTTTTTGTAGGCGCCATCGAGGCAAAATAGGGATAATATTTTTTGTAATGATACCCATCGAAGCGATAAAGTTCATAATCCATCATCGTCCAGATAAAACCTTCCTTGTCCTGCTCTATAGCCTTTATGCCATCATAATAAAAGCCACCGCTAGGCGACATTGTCCGGAATTTATAGTCTCCGGTAGCGGTGCATGGGGAAATTATGTATATAAGGATAAGAAAGAATAATAAGTATCTGCTTTTCATGTTGGCTTATTGAGTTAAAAGTTGAAATTGATAATAAATACAAAAGTAAGGAAAAGATAGCATTGTAAAAAATAAAACATAGAAGGGAAATCTTTGCAAAGATTCCCCTTCTATGTTTTAAATCATTTATCTGTTATAAATGAATACTTGCAAATCTCCAACAGAAACATTTCCTGCTTCTGAATAATTCCAATCAGTCTGACCTTCTCTTAAATGACCTTTGATAAAGGTTATGCGGATATATCTGGCCTCTATCGGTTCAACAGAGAACAATTGGTAATCATCTACCTTCAAAGGTGCTGTGACTTGTACTCCCAAGTCGCTCCAAGCATCACCCGCCTCTTTCTTTGCCTCTAGTTTAAAGCTATGGCATTGCAGATGGGAATAATTCAAACTACGATGCCTGTATCCCAATTGACCGAACTTGATCACTTCCCCCAAGTCAATATCCAGATAACATACCGGATCATAAATGGGACGAGTTAAGATATCGGGACACCAAAAAGTTGAATTCTTATCATCAAACAGATTCTTCATGTCCCCTTCTTTCGTACCTATATTACTTGAGTATTTCCAATTATCAGAGAAAGGAAAACCTACATATATGGGAGCTTCAGCCGCTACTTTCACTCTACAAGTGGCTGACATTTTGCCTCTATCATTTGCGGTTACCGTAATAGTTGTAGCCTGTCCAACTTCTCCTATTACCGTTATTACTCCGTTCGGGTCAACTGTAACCACTGTTTCGTCCTGCGACGAATAGGTCACGCTCTTGTCGGTGGCATTACTCGGATTGATTGCTACATATTGAGCCAGATTGAATGTCTTACCATTCTCCACTTCCACACTTTGTCCAGCGGACTGAATCGTGATACTTGAAACAATAACTACATTACTAATAACCCGGACCGGATATCTGACGTATGTACCCGAACCGTCGTCCACCCTGACGATAATCGTATCCGTACCCAATGGAAACGGGATATCCCCTTCGGCAGGTGTAGTTAATTTAGGAGTAATCAAACCGCTTTCACTCAATTCAATCGCTCCAGTGGGTTCTCCTGCAAAGTGGTAACTGACAGCGTTTTCTCTTGCACTCTCAGGCATGATGAACGGTTTTAGTTGCAGAGGCTGTCCTTCCGTCACATCAATCCCGAAGATATCGCTTTCAATATTCGTAGCATTATTCACGGTAATATTTACCGCTTTGCCTGTGTTGTCATCATCGCTGCACCCCGTACACAGTGCTCCGAATGAAAACATTCCTACTAAGAAATATATATTTTTTTTCATAATCTTGCGTTATATTTATAGGTTATCTATTAATGTCTTTCCAACCCGGATTCTGCTTCAGTTCCGGATTCATCAGCATTTCATTCAGAGGTATCGGATAATAGTAACGTTTGTCATCCCAAGGACGCACGCCGTTGATAACAGTGGTAGAGGTAGGCCAAGGAATAATGAATCCTTCTGCATCCACAATCACCTGATTACCTACTTCTCCTATAGGAACCGTCACCTTGTACGGATAATCCTTATACGTTTCATCATTACGGTTCTTACTGTACAATTCAATCTTTTCAGGTGTCATTTTCATTCCTCTCACTGAAACTGTGAATAATTTACCAGCTTTCCATCTCATCAAATCCTCATAACGCATGCCTTCCATCATCGTTTCCACACGACGTTCGCGTCTTATTTCACGAAGAATAGGAGATACGGAATAATCCAGTTTTTGCGCATAGATAGCATCCAGACGTGGATCAGCCGGAATGTTGGACAAAGTCAGTCGGGCATTGGGATATTTGGCAAAGTCGTATCCGGCTCTTTCTCTTAATGCATTGATCGTAATATCCAAATCTTCATTGGTGATTTCTCCCAACTCAGCCCTAGCTTCCGCATAAATCAGCAACAATTCCCCGTAACGGAACATGTGGGCTGTCTGCACCCCTTTGGGATTAGCTTCCCAGTTTGCATAATCGGGCATCCAGTGCTTGATAAAACGATAACCGGTCACTGTAGAATTATAGTGCTTCATCGGAGATCCACCACCGGTAGCATAAGTAATCATTGGATAGATCACCCCGGTTTCTTCCAAACCATAGGTATTGTCGTCCATATCAAAAATAGAAGCATATTCACCTGGTTTACAAACTGTTTGTTTCAAACGAGGATCGCGATTGTCCAGTTCCTCCCACATACCGTCATATCCTTTGAACAAAGGGTTTACTTCATAATTACCTTCACTGCCTCCAATGTAAATAGGGCGTCCGTCTTCACACAAATATTCTTCAAGCATACATACAGGAGCTCCCATACAGTAACGTGTATGATTATTCATTCCCCAATAACGCGGGTTATCATGTCCTAACTTCACACCGTCATATACACGTGCAAGAATCGTTTCCTCATTACCCTCCAGTTCAGGTGTTCCCTTCTGTACGAACAACTGCCAGTAGGCATCTCCCGACGCATTTTTGAAAAGATGATATCTGTCCTTATTCATAATCAGCCTTGCTGCATCACGACTCATTTCCAAGAATTTACTGGCAGTAGAGCCCAAATTCAATTCTGTATGATATTTCCGGAAAGTGCCTTCGAACAGACAGAAGCGAGATTTCAGGAACAAAGCCATATCCTGATTGATGTATCCGCAAGAATTATCATTATCTTCCAGATTTTCAACAGCAAAATCAAAACATTTCAAGATATTTTCTACCAGTTCCGTACGGGGCATACGTGGACCGTATAACTCGGGAGAAGCCGTATCCAGTTCTTTATCCAGCCAAGGCACTTCGCCCAAAGCCACCAGCTTGATATAGTAATCCCATGCTTTGAAGAAATAAGCTTGGGCAGCATATTTTTTCAATGATTCAGGATCTCCTACTTCTGTGTAATGATTCAGAAAATAGTTTACTTTACGAAGTTTTTCCCACTGCCAGGGTGTGTCAAAATTCTTGGAAGCCGAATTCGGAGTGTCATAAGTACCTCCCAACTTACCATCAATATCGCCTGCATAAACAGTATTGTCACTAAAAGCATCTCCAAAGATTATTTGGCTGCCTGCCTTCACTGCCAAGAAACCTTTATCATGTGTGGTACTGTTAGTTCCACCGTGACCGTGACCATATACATAATATCTATAAATTCCGTCCAGATATAGCTGCAAATCGGCTTCTTTCGTAAAGAACGTACCATCGGCCATATCATCTATCGGGTTCCGCTGCATAAAGTCATCGTTACAAGACGACAGAGATACTACCAGAGCCACGAATAAAGCTATAATTGAATATTTTTTCATAACTTCTATTGATTTAAAACGTTAAAAACCTACTTGAATTCCTACACTAAACGTCCGTTTAGGGGGATATGCGTCAGACAGATAGTCCGAATCATAATACTTGGGCACATCCGAAAGAGTAAACAAGTTATAAGCGGCTATATTCAGTCTTAACTTCTCCAAACCTACTTTGCCAATCAATGCTTTCGGGAAAGTGTACCCCAAGATCACCTGTTTCAATTTGATATAGGAAGCATCAAGCAAATAGCCTGATTGAGCATAGCTGCCGATTCCGGAACCATACATGGGGAATTTGGCATCTGTTCTTTCGGGCGTCCATGACTGATTGTATGTTTCCCATGAACCGGCTCCTCCACCCCAGTAACTGGAAACATCCTTCAACCAATAATCTCTTTTACCTACACCTTGGAACATCAAATCCAGGTCAAATCCTTTGTACTGGAAGTTGGCGGTAATGTTATAACGATAACGCGGTGCATTATTACCTATTACCTTTTTGTCTCCTGGATCATCCACCGTACTCAAGCCACTGGTAATCACACCATCATGATCCAGATCTTGATACCAAACGTATCCTGGATAGGGCTGTCCACCCTTGAAATAGGCTCCATGGTACAAAGGTTTTCCGTTGGGACCTACCCCGTCAAAATCACTTTCCTGAAGGATACCTCCGGTTTCATATCCCCAAATATCTCCTACGGTATATCCCTTGTACAATACACCGTCACCAATCTTATTGGTAGGATTGGAAGGATAACTTAAAACTTCAGCCTTGTCATCCGAAAGGGCAACACCCACACTATAAGCAAATCCGTTTGACAGTTTATCTGACCATTTTGCCTGAAGTTCAAAGCCGGTAGTTTTCAGCACTCCCGCATTTTCAAAAGGTAGATTATCATCACCAATCAAAGCCGGATAATCTTTTCCTCCCGGAATCAAAATGTCAGTCACCTTTCTTTCGAAAATATCGGCACAGAACGTCAACCGGTTCTGCAAGAAAGTGAAATCAAAACCAAGGTTCTTGGTCGTTGATTTTTCCCAAGTCAATTCAGGATTGATCAATGAAGGAGTAACGATACCGGTGGGATAACGTGTTCCGTCAAACAAGAAGTATCCCTGCTCGGTTCCGAAAACAGACTGATAAGGATATTCCGTATCAGGCTGGCTACCCAAACGTCCCCACGATGCTCTGATTTTGAAATTGTCCAGCCAACTTCTTGTCCAGTCCATAAATTTCTCTTCCGAAACTCTCCATCCTAATGAAACAGTAGGAAAGAATTGGAAACGAGAGTTTTTGGGAAACTTGGAACTACCATCGTAACGGGCATCCACTTCTATCAGATATTTGCTCATATAATTATACATGATACGGCCAAACAACGCCCTTGACGCTACCTCATGATGATAATTGCTTGAAGTGTTTGCCGTTACGTCTTCCACCAATTCAGGATTCAGAATGTATGGATCAAGCATTTTGGTCAAATAAAGGGTAGAACCGGCATAAGTTTCTTGTTCCTGATTGACACCCAGAAGCACAGAAACATTATGCTTTTCTTTGAAGGTCTGGTTATAATCAGCATATACGTTGATGGCATACCTGTCTGTAGTAGTGCGTACCACCTCTCCGCTATTTTCGGTAGCCCAACGAGTTTCAAGAGCAGTCCATGAATTATTAACACGCGCTTGTTTAGGATGAGTCTTTTCTTTCTGATAACTAGGAGTGAAAGACAAGTCAGCCTTTATCTTCAATATCTTGGGCAAGATAGTAAATTCCGGACTGATAGAAAGAATTGTTTTCCTTCTGGAAGTAACACTACGACCACCTGCATATAAATAACTCACCGGATTTTCTGTCACATAGTTGGGTAACGGATCGTCTGCTCCTGTCAGCACCGGCTGATAAATAAAGTTTTCCGGATAATAGGTTTTGGCATATTGCCAAAGATTCATTCCATCTGTCTGTTGGGTCGGTCCCTCATAATCAAATACATTATAGGAAGCCTTGGCTGCCACCGTGAACCAATCATTCACTTTAGCGTTCACACTAAGCATGGTATTGTATCTTTTCAATTCATCGGTTCTGATTTTATACATACCTTTCTGGTCTTGCATACCCAAAGAAATGTAATAACTGATTTTGTCACCGCCACCACTGATAGAAAGATTGTGCTTTTGGGTAGGAGTCCAGTTTTTCACTAATTCTTTATATGGATTCGTATTGCCTACCCACTGGATGGCACTACCTTCCATATAATAAGGTTTATTATTTACGGGATCTTTGATATATGCCATCATATTTTCCATCATATCCTTGTCATGCTGGGTGTATTCAGTGATTTCACCGGTCCACAATCTTTTATCCGCACCAGCTTTGTAAATATGATAAGAATCCAAAATATCGGGCAATTCGTATGGCTGGTCGAAAGCCAGATTATAAGAATAATCTATTTTCGCTTTCTGCTTGTAGGTTCCCGATTTGGTGGTAACCAATATCACACCGAAAGTAGCTCTGGTACCATAAATAGCCGAAGCGGAAGCATCTTTCAGAAACGACATATTATCTATATCATTCGGGTTTAACTGGTTCAAGTCTTCAGCAGTAATTTCCACACCATCCATCAAGATCAGCGGAGAACCGGAAACTACATCAAATTTGTTTTTATCGTCATTGGATGAACCTCTCTGACGGAATGTCGTGGCACCACGAATATTTAAATTCGGAACTTTGTTAGGGTCACCGCCTTCAATACTGATGTTCAAGCCAGGAACCATGCCTTGCAAAGCTTGTCCTATATTAGCAACCGGTCTGTCTTCCAGTGTCTCTGCACTGACAGAAGCTACTGCAGCGGTCAAATTCCCTTTTTTCTGTGACTGGAAACCAATCACCACTACTTCATCTATCATTTTAGAATCCTCAGCCAAAGTTACATTGATCGTTTTCTGACTTCCAACAGTCACTTCCTTGGTTACATATCCTACAAATGAGAATACTAATACACTTTTAGATCCCTGCACCGACAAGCTATAGTTTCCATCAATATCGGTGACCGTTCCATTCGTAGTACCTTTCACCATTACCGATACTCCAATCATAGGCTCTTTATTGGTATCTTGTACGATACCAGTAATGTGCACATCCTGATCTATCTTCATTGCAACATCTGGAACAGCATGTACCACTTGATGCATTCCTGCAAAAAAGAAAAAGAAGCAAAGAAAGCACATCAAGGCTTGATGCGTATTCCTGCATTGACTTTTAATTAACGTTTTGGCATTTTTCATAATTTACATTATCTTAAATTAAAATTAACACCACAAACATAAGAACAAGTCAATAAAGTTCCTTACTAATTTAGGTATTTCTTTTACTCAAATTCAGTAAAAGAAGACAAACAACTGTAAATCAATTCATTCTCATATAAAATAATTGATCAAATAATCTGCTATTTGTATTAAAACATTGTTCACTAAATATCATCCAAACTTTCCAAAGCCATCCTATTTTATGTAAGAAATCGGCAACAACCCAGATGTTAATACATCAGGCCCTTTTTTTAACCCTCTGCCTTCCTACTACTTATTGACAAGCCTTATTTTATTTTGCAATTACACATAAGAAAGATAGGAAATTCATGCATGTAATTTAAAAGGAATGACTATCTTTGACCACGAAATAAAAAGATTCTTATTTCTAATGTAAGAACAAATAGAACGCTCTTTTGTGCTTTACCCAAGCAACGTTAGAGGATGAAACTATATAAAAATGGTATTTCTTTATCACGGAAATGCCCATTAAAATTAAATAGATACAATGGAGAACGTAAAACAGAAGGCAGCCTTTTCTAATGAACCAGAAAAGCATGTCGATTGCTATACTCCCTTGAAATACAAATAACTCTTATTATTAATTTTAATCTTTAAATTCAAAAAGTATGAGAACCTTTAAATCATTGATGATAAGCTTATGTATGGGTACAACCCTATGCATGTGCTTACCACAAACCACGACAGCACAAACCGTAAGTTCAGGAGATTCCTGGACATGGGACAAAGGAACCATTGTGATTGATACTCCTGAACGTCCGGCCGGCCAGAAAAGCGTATTAGGCTTAACCACCCCTAAAATGGAGGTAGTCCGCGTAGGATTTGTCGGATTGGGAATGCGAGGCCCCGGAGCCGTAGAGCGCTTCACTTATATTCCCGGTACACAAATTGTGGCCCTTTGTGATTATGAAGCATCCCGTGCAGAAAAATGTCAGGATATCCTAAAGAAAGCATCTATGCCGAAAGCTGCCATTTATTCCGGAGAAAAGGGATATGAAGAATTATGTAAACGTACAGACATAGATTTAGTTTATATCGCCGCAGACTGGTTGCATCATTTCCCGGTAGCAAAATGCGCATTGGAAAACGGTAAAAATGTAGCTATTGAAGTTCCCTCGGCCATGAACCTGCAAGAATGCTGGGACTTAATCAACCTGAGTGAAAAAACCCGCAAGCATTGCATGATTCTTGAGAACTGTTGCTATGACTGGTTTGAAATGAATACACTGAATATGGCACAACAAGGTGTATTTGGCGAAGTAATCCGTGCCCAAGGAGCCTACATTCACAATTTAAGCCCGTTCTGGGATCATTATTGGAAAAACGGCAAAGAAGACAAACTGGGATGGCGTTTGGATTATAACATGAAACACCGGGGTGATGTATATGCCACTCACGGCCTGGGTCCTGTAGCACAAGCATTGGATATCCATCGTGGTGACCGTATAACCACTTTAGTAGCTATGGACACCAAATCTGTTGTTGGTAAAGATTTAGTGGAGAAGAGAACCGGCGAAGAATGTAAAGAATTCCGTAACGGAGACCATACCACCACCCTGCTTCGCACAGCAAATGGAAAAGTTATTGAAATCCAACATAATGTAATGACTCCCCAACCTTACAACCGCCTGTACCAACTGACAGGAAGCAAAGGGTTTGCCAATAAATATCCCGTTGAAGGATATGCTTTGGATGCAGCACAACTGACCGCATCGGGTGTGCAACCCAAAGTAGACGATTTGAACTCTCACGGATTCTTACCCCAGGCAGAAATGGAAGCACTTGTTGAGAAATACCAGCATCCTATTTTAAAGAAATATGGTGAAATGGCAAAAGAAGTCGGCGGCCATGGCGGTATGGACTTCATCATGGACAGCCGTCTGGTATATTGCCTGCAAAACGGACTGCCTTTGGACATGGATGTATATGACCTGGCCGAATGGTGCTGTTTGGCTGAACTGGGAGCTATCTCTATGGATAACGGCTGTGCGGCAGTAGCCTTCCCGGACTTCACACGAGGTGAATGGAACGTGACCAAAGGTTACAAACATGCATACGCTTCACCCGAAGACGAAAACGCAAGCATGGAAAAAGCAAAGGCTTTCACCGCGAAACTGAAAGAGCAGGGAGCGAAAGAATGGGCGAAAGAAGCCAAGAAAAAAAAGAAATAAATAGAAATAAACAAGAAAAAATGTGCCGGAAGTCACTCTGTCATAAAAGGCAGCCCAATTCTTCAGGCACATTTTTTTATGCCGTCCGAACAACAACCGTTTCCGGATTTTATCGAGAATCAAAAAAAGGGCATAACCGGCATTCTTATAATTTCCGGCCAAAGCACTTCGACAGTGTCAAATTCAATCCGACACGCCATTTTGTCAAAGAAGTATACAGAAAGGGTGAAAAGGAACTGGAACACGCAGACCCCACATACGGTTTCAAGACGTCTTCTTCCAAGCACACTCAGGAAGAGCGATTCGGCATGCTGATGGAATATCTAAGGGAATACACCTTCATCACCCGCTAGGAATACCCTGTTCTCTTATATCCTATGATAGATTTCATCGAAAGGAACCCTGCCCCGTTCTCCCCA
>ERZ773116.1618-NODE-1618-length-20211-cov-5.944285_pt1 | contig 20211 bp, 20 predicted proteins | sample MGYA00580563_ERZ773116 | MGnify/ENA primary metagenome ERZ773116 (study PRJEB29015, sample SAMEA2737864) | human gut metagenome | biome: human gut; feature: human-associated habitat; material: faeces | place: China | collected 2012 ... | reverse complement strand
TTGACCCCACGGAAACGGCTTTTCCGATACACTGAGGCTCCCGCCGGGAAACCGGCGGGAGCTTTTCCCGCGTCCGGCACCGCCGTTACGTCAATTTTGGGCATCAATTTTTGACATCAATTCGACCATTTTCCTCTTGACCTCATGACATTATGATGTCATAATGGTTTTCAGAAAGTACCGTCAAAACGTCGCATTTACGGAGGATTTGTCGATGGATGAGAAAAGCAATAAGGTCAAGCTGTTGGTCTACGCCACGGAGGACGACCGCGCCCGCATCAAAATGGCTGCCGCCAAGCTGCACATGAGCATGAGCCAGCTGATTTTGGACAGCGTTTTGGAGCAGGTGGCCAGCATCGAGGAGCTGGAAAAGAACGGAGGTGCCCGGGAATGAAAACCATCGCCGTGATGAACCAGAAGGGCGGCACCGGCAAGACCACCTCCGCCATCAATCTGGCGGGCGAGCTGGTGCGCCGTGGCAAAAAGGTTTTGATCGTGGACATGGATACTCAGGGCAACGCCACCAGCAACCTGTCCCTGACGGAGATCCCCGCCGCCACGCTGACGGACGTCATCGTGTCCAAGACCGCCACGCTGGCGGACACCGTCTGCCACACCTCCACCGAAAACCTCGACCTGATCCGGGGCGGCAGCCTGCTGGCTCCGGCGCTGGCCACCATGCAGGAGATGCCCTTCGGCCGGGACACCACCCTGCGCCGCCTCCTGCCCCAGATCCCCGATACTTACGATTTCGTGTTTTTCGACTGCTCCCCCTCTCTGGAGAGCCTGTTCAATATCAACGTGCTGGTGGCCGTTCAGTACGTCCTCATCCCCATCAAGGTGGATAAGAACTCCATCGAGGGCTACGACGTCATGCTGGAGACCATCCAGTCCGTCCGTGAGATCGCCAACCCGGACATCCGGGCCTTGGGCATCTTCATGACCGCCGTGGAAACCGGCTCCAGCCTGGACCGGGAAATGATCGCCAACTTCCCCGCCATGCTGCCGGGTCTGGCCTTCCAGACGTACATCCGCAAGAATATCGACGTGAAGAAGGCCCCGCTGGCCCTCCAGCCCCTGTGCTTCTTCTCCCCCCGCTGCACCGCCACCGCCGATTACGCCGCCCTGTGCGACGAAATGCTGGCGAGAATGGAGGGCTGATCCATGGCAGGTAAAAAAAGCCCCTCCATCTTCTCCACCCTGCAAAAGACCACGGAAAACGCCAGCGCCGTCAACGGTGAACTGACCCGCCAGCTGCCCGTGGCGTCTCTGGTGGATAACCCCTTGAACCGTTTCTCCATGGCGGAGGACGACGAGTTCCTTTCCACCATGCGCTCCGTGGAGCAGGACGGCTTTTTGGAGGACATCGTGGTCACGCCCGACGGCGAGAACACATGGCGCATCATCAGCGGACACCGCCGGGTGATGGCCGCCCGAAAGCTGGGCAAGACCGCCGTCCCCTGTAAAGTCCGCCGGTATCCGGACAAGCTCTCCGAGCTGCGGGCGCTGATGGGCGCCAACGTCCACCGGCGCAGCCTCTCCCCCTTCGACATGGCCCGCCAGCTGGAAACGCTGCGGGAAGTCCTCTCGGAAAGCGGACAGCTCCCCGATGGGACCAAGGAGCAGGCGGAGCTGATGGCCGCCCAGAGCGACCTGAGCCGGGCCACGGTGGAGCGGTATCTGGATCTTCTGAATCTGGACGAGACTATGACCGGCTGGGCCGAGCGGGGCGAGATGACCATGACGGACGCCTATGAAATGGCCCGCCGGAAGAACGTCCACCTCCAAGCCGCCGTGGAGGAATATGTCGCTCACAACAACGCCAACGGGGACTTCCCCGGCCTTGTCCACCGGGCAATCGCCTGGGCGAAAGCCGCCGAGCTGCCCCCGCCTCCGCCCAAGCCCGCCCCGGCCGCCAATCCTCTGCGGACGGTGGATTCCTTTGGCCGGGCCGTCCGCCGCTCCACCGCGCAGCTGAAGGCGCTGGATCTCTCCGCCGACGTGGACCGCACCACCGCCCGGAAAAAGCTGGACACCTGCCTTGCCAATCTGGAGGAGCTGCGGCGAACGGTGGAGGCCCTGAAGGCCGGTCTGGACGGCTGATCCCCTCCCCTGCCCCGCGCCGTCCGCGCCGCGCAAAACCGCATAGAACCCAACGGTAACGGGACGCGTGTGCGTCCCGTTACCGTCATATTGGCCGTCTTTCCACCCATTCGGCAAATCATTTTTACAAAGGCCGCAAGGAGTGTATCATGCAAATTTTTGTTGAAAAAATTGAAAACCCAAACCAGGAGTTTTGGATCTGGAAGAAGAAAATCACAAACAGACAGACGGAAGGCATCTACCCGTCAACGGTTTCAAATGTCGGCTCCGGCATCAGTGCAGCGATTTACCAAAAGGATGAGGCCGGTCATGTTACTCAAATTGCGCAGCTACAGCTCCCTGATTACGAAAAGCTGGTCGAGTACTATTCTGCCGGAAAAGAGATCAATTTAAATTATACATATATCAATGACTTCGCATGGCTTGGGGATGAACTGCCTTATGAGGTGGAATCACTTCCCTATACGGAACGTGAAGGCTTTTCCGCGCGGTGCGCCCTGCTGAATAACCACGGGGAACCGGCTTACTTCCACATCATGCAGTCAAAACTGAAAAAGGGTGATATGGATTTTTCCTATTCGGGCTTTTTCAACCTCAATCTGGATCTTTGCAATTTAAGCGTTGAACAGGGAAATCTTGTATTCGATTTTGCGCGCTTTGATCATTCCAATATTTCTGTTGGAATGATCGCGTGCGGAGGAAATCCGTACTTTTCTCCGGAAATTTCTTTCCGTTATATAAAAGCGGATACCGTAAAAATAGATACGATGCTGATGTCGCAAAGCCTTTCCCTGAATTTCTTATGCGCCAAAACCAGCAACACGACTATTTCATTAGATCCTCTTCCCACTACATTTAAAGAGATCTGTTTTGTGAAAGCCGCGGCAAATACCGTCACGATAACAAATGCGGAAATCGACACCGTGGATATCAGAGAGGCACATATTGATTCCTTAACGTTTCAGCGGTGTAAATTTCTCGAGTATGCCGAGATCGGCGGCCATATACAGGAGCTCCATATAGATGACTGCATAAACGCGGCTGTATGGAAGCTCTCTGTGCCGCAAGCCCAAACCCTCACCCTTTCCGGGACGATCAATACGGGAAGGATCTGCTTCACGGATTTTGTATCCGCAATTCCACCGCTTACCGCCGCATCCTCCAGCGATCCCGCGCAGCTGCTCATGTTAAAAGAGAATTTCAGGCAAACCGGCGAGTATGAGAATGAGGACATCTGCCATCTCTATTTTCAGAGATCTAAAACGAAATGTGAGCGGAATCGTCTGAAAAAGGCAGGGCGATATATGCTCGATGGCATAAGCGGCTATGGGACCAAACCATTCAGAATGCTGTTGGTGATCCTTGCGGTGATCGTGCTGTTTGGTACGCTATATTATTGCGCACCCTTTCTGTCCTTCCATGGCGCAAGCACGTGGCTTGAGCATATTTACGCAAGCGGGATAACCTTTTTCGCTGTTGGCTACGGCGATTTATTTCCGCTGAATACCATTACAAAAATGGTGTCTCTGGCAGAAGCTTTCCTCGGCGTCACTTCCACAAGTTACTTCTTGGTACTGCTGTTGCGGAAGGTCATACGCTGAGAACCATCACCAGTCCATACCCGTCAAGCCGGAGCTGAATAGCCTCCACGCAGTCATTTCAATTGGAACAGCCTTGTTTTCCCGCCTTTTAATCACTATACTGTAAAAAAGGAGAGGTATTATGGACTTTTGGAACGCTATGTCTTTTGGCGCCGCAGTCGGGGACGCGCTTGGCTTCAACGCCAGCCAGAAAGCCGCTTTGCAGCTCATGGCCATGCAGCCGGACAAAGTCCCGCAAAAAAACAATTCCGTGCGGGTCGAGATTGAAATGAACCCGGAGATTGCCGAAGCATCGGAAGTACTCCAAGGCCTTTCAGAGGATTTTTGAATATCGGTCGGCGCATTCTCGTGTCTTCAGTCATGAGTAAGCCGGCCGAATGGAACAGGAACTATCATGGATGATGACATGATCTATTACGCGAAATCTCCAAATCCGCAGGGGTATCAGCAGACGGTAAAAGAGCACTTACTGGCAGTTGCGGAGCTTGCCCAGAAGTTTGGAGCCGATATAGGACTGGAGGCTGCCGCGGAGCTGGCGGGACAGACGCACGATTTCGGAAAGTACTCTCAGGCGTTTCAGGAGGTGCTCAACGGCACCCGGTCAGGGGTCGACCACGCCATGGGCGGCGCGTGCTATTTGGAAGCCATTTACAGGGGCAGCGTTGGCGCGCGTCCGGTCATCGAGGCGGTCAACGGCCATCATAACGGTCTTGTGGCTTACGACGAGATCCGTAGCGAACTGCACGCCGTTGCCGATCCGCGTAAAAGGCCCTGTGGGAATGGTGGAAAGACGCCTGCTATCGAAGATAAAGAGCAGCTGCAAGCGGCAAACGCCGCATTCAGGAAAGACTTCCCTTCCTTCAAACCGCCGATGCTTTCCGCTCCGCCCATTGCTGAATTGGAGTCCATGCTGTATACCCGGATGCTGTTTTCCTGTCTGGTGGACGCGGACTATACGGCCTCTGCCTTGAATGATGACAGCACCTATTTGGATCGTGCGGAAAACAACAGCTTTGATCCGCAGGCGCTTTTGAAAAAGCTGACTGAATACCGGGACGGCATCCGGCAGTCATCCACGGCGGACAGGCGCCTGAATACATATCGGGACCGGGTATTTGAGCAGTGCGGGAAAATGGGCAATGAGCCGGAAGGGCTTTACACATTGACGGCACCTACCGGAACCGGAAAAACGCTTGCTCTTCTGCATTTTGCCCTGCGGCACTGTCAGGAGCACGGAAAGCAGCGCATCATCGTGGTCCTTCCCTTTTTGACCCTGGCGGAGCAAAGCGCGGAGGTCTATTCCAAAATAATCCCCGATGTTCTGATCGATCACAGCCAGAGCGATCTGCCGGAGGACGCATGGGAACTGGCTGCCCGGTGGAGCGCGCCGGTCATCATCACAACGTCCGTCCGCTTTTTTGAATCGCTGTTTTCAGACCGGCCTGCTGCCTGCCGCAAGCTCCACAACATTGCAAACAGCGTCGTACTGTTTGATGAAGCGCAGAGCCTGCCTGCCGATTTGACCTCGGTTACACTGCGGGCGGTAAATGAATTGTGCGGCCGATACCACACGACAATGGTATTTTCTACGGCAACGCAGCCGGATTTCTCCGCGCGAAAAGACCTGACCTGGAGGCCGAGAGAAATTCTGCCGGAGTCCGGGGAGATGTTCCGCGCCCTGCAGCGGGTGAAGGTGGAGTGGCGACTTGGAGAGGACACACCGCTGGAAACCATTGCGGAGGAGATGCCCGGACAGGGCAGTGTCTGCGCCATTGTCAATCTGCGCCGCCACGCGCGGCAGATCGCCGGCAGGCTTTCTGCGCTCTGCCCCAAGGATACCGTCTTTTACCTTACCACAGATCTGTGCCCCGCTCATCGGAGCAAACAGATCAAGCGCATCCGGGAGCGGCTGAAAAACAATCTTCCGTGCCGGGTGGTGGCGACCCAATGCATCGAGGCGGGTGTGGACCTGGATTTCCGGACGATGTACCGGGCCTTGGCTCCGCTGGACGCCATCATTCAGGCTGCCGGGCGGTGCAACCGAAACGGCGGGGCGATGGGGCGCGTGACGGTTTTCTGCCCGGCTGACCCGCGGATGCCCTACCCGGATCAATGGTACAGCAATGCCGCCGTCACGGTCCGGGAGATGGAACCGCCGGTTTCCATCCATGACCCGGAGAATATCCGGGAATACTACCGGCGGCTGTTTCACGGCAAAAAGGACAAGCAGAAGCTGCGGGCTGCCATTGACAGCCGCTCCTTTGCGCAAACCGCCGCAGAGTACAAGCTGATCGACAATGTCGGCGCGCAGGTGATCGTCCCTTACAGCGGCGCCGATGTGTCTTATGCAAGCATTGCCAAGCGGATGCGGGATGAGGGCGTTACCCATGCGTTATTAAAGGAAGCCGCGCCCATTACAGTGACCTGCTTTGCTAAGAATTTGAAGATTTACGCGGAGGAGATCCCCTTTGCCGGTCACGGGAAAACACAGGCCGCGGGCAGCGGCGTCTTTCTGCTTTGCCCGCAGTATACCGATTTGTATTCCGACGAGCTTGGCTTACATCTGCCGCAGGAAGAAAGCTTCGAGTCAATATTCTGAAATGTTTACGTCATAGCACGCTATGTGTCCTTTTTGTCGGACACATAGCGTGCCATTGTGATTTATGTACATAAAAGAGGAGGTTTTTCATTGACTTTCTTGTGCATTGTTTTATGCTATATATGACAGCTAAATAGCTGATGAGTAGAAATATATAGAGTATGATTTGACCGCCCTGCCTGGAAAACGGGATGGGGCGCGCAAATCACGGAGGTGAATTCTATTTGAAAGAAGTTGTTATCGAGGTTTGGGGGGACTTTGCCTGCTTCACCATGCCGCAGGCGAAGGTGGAACGGCTGACTTACCCCTTCCCTCCCCCGTCGGCTGCCAGAGGCATTCTTTCCGCGATCTACATGAAGCCGAAGGAATTCCTGTGGAGAGTCCATCGCATCGAGGTGCTGGAGCCGATTCGCTATATCAGCTTCAAGCGCAATGAGATCAAATGCACCGTCAGTTCAACGCCGGTCTCCGCAGAGGAGGAACGGACTCAGCGGCAGACGACCGCCCTCCAAAACGTGCGCTATCGCATCGCCGCGTCGATCATACCGCGCCCGGCCTTTGTGGGGCGTGAAATGCAGCTGTACGAACAGGCCCTGCGGCGTATCCGCGGCGGAAAATGCTATTTTCAGCCGTCCTTGGGCTTGCGGGAATTTACCTGCTACTTTGAGGAGAGCGACGGCACTCGGCCTTCCATTCAGGAATCTCTGGATGCCGGGCTGATGGTCTATGATCTGTTTACCCCGGAAGATGTGGAGGTCACCAAAAAAACAAAAATTCAGATGTCTCTGTTCCATGCGGTGATGGAAAACGGCGTCATTTCCGTTCCGCCTTATGAGAGCCCGGAGGTTTTGAAAGGAGGGGCGATCCATGCTGAAGGCGCTGTATGATTATGGGCTCCGCCGACAGTTGACGCTGCCCCCCGGTTTCATCGGGAAAACCGTCAAGGCATATATCTCCCTTTCAGAGGACAACGACCATGTCAGCATTTATCTGGGCGATGATGAGCATCTGCTCTGCCCGGACATGGGGAGCCTTGCGCAGGGCAGGGACAAATGCAACGTTCTGGTGGAAAAACGGTCCATTGTGGTTCCCGACGCACCGGCGGATGGGGCTAAGCCCGCCGCCAAGAGCGCTTTCTTTCTGGAAACGCTCCGCGACGCGTCGGAGGAGGAGCCGCTGCTGAAGACCTGCGTCCGCGCGTTGGAAACCCCTGAGATCATGGAGGCCATTCGGGCAGAGTTGGACCGCATGAAGATAAAGCCGGGTGACAGGGTCTCATTTCGAGTCAACGGAAACTCCATGGTGGAGTCTGAAATTATCCGCCGTTGGTGGCGGGAGTACCGAAAGCGGTTTGCCAAGGGGGATGCTTCTCCGACAGAGCTGTGCCTGATCACCGGTGAGCCCACGGTTCCCATGATGACGACCACCCCCATTCAGGGCCTGCGTGCCGTAGGAGGACATGCCAGCGGAGACGCGCTGATCTGCTTTGATAAAGCGGCATTTTGCTCCTACAATCAGAAAAAAGCGGTCAACGCGCCCGTTTTCGAAGAGGCGTTCGGCGTGGTGAAGTCGGCGCTGGACGATCTGCTGAAGGATGCGCCGATCCTTGCGGGCATGAAGTTTGTGCACTGGTTCGACCGGGAGATCGCCCAGGAGGAGGACCCGTTCTGTACCCTTGACTTTGGCTTTGACAGGCCAGAGCAGGCGCCGGAAACGGTTCCCGTCAATCCGTCCGCCAAGCGGAACATGGCAGACCAGGTCCCCGAAAGCGTCTATTCCGGTCAGGCGGCTCCGGATCTGGACGGCACATCCTATTACATCTTGCTTCTTTCCGGCGTAAACAGCCGCGTTATGATCCGCAGATTTGAGCGGGGCAGCTGTGCTGACGTGCGCCAAAATCTGCGTCAATGGTATGACGATCTGGCATTGACCAATCAATCCGGCACAGGGAACATCAAACCGGTGAAGCTGACCGCGCGCCTGCTGCGCCTGCTGAAATTCCAGAAGGGCGACACCCGCCCGCTGGACAGACTGTCCAAGGAACTGGCAGGATTGACCCCGGCGGTGATTCAAGCCGTTCTTTCCAACGGAGCTCTGCCGGACGCCGTCGCGGCAAAGGCGCTGGCCTATATCCGTTCAGAACTGCTGAGCAGCGACGACAGTGACAAACAAAGCGCGCAAAGTCCTCTGCCCAACAGTCTGGCCTGCCAATGGCTCAAGGTCTGGCTTCTGCGAAAAAATCGAATGAATCATCAGGAGGTACCGATTTTGGAAGAATATAATTTCAACCTTCCCAGCACCGCCTATCACTGCGGCGGTTTGATGGCCGTTTACGCTGCAATTCAAAAGGCGGCGATGCCTGATGTCAATACCGGCATTGTGGAGCGCTACTATGCCTCCGCCATTCAGATGCCCGCGCTGGTCATCGGCCAGCTCAGCAGCCGTTCCAACCATCATCTGGAAAAAATGGAGAACAAGTGGCTTGCCGATCAATATCAGGAAAAGCTGCGGCAGGTATCCGTCGCGCTGGGGACGTCCATTCCCGCTACGCTGAATCTGGAGCAGCAGTCCTATTTCGCGCTGGGATACTACCAGATGGGAGCAAAACTCAGTCAGGAGAAAAAAGAACGTTCCGCTGCCGGTGAAAAAGCGGCAGCCGAAGAATAAGGGGGAGGCTTTACCATGGCTATTCAGAATCGATATGAATTCATCTACTATGTGGCGTGTTCCAACTGCAACCCGAACGGCGATCCGGATATGGGAAATATGCCCCGCATTGACCCGCAGACGATGCAGGGCTTTATGACGGACGGCGCTACCAAGCGCCGCATCCGCAATTATGTAGAACTGGCCTACCGGGACAAGCCCGGAATGGGCATTATCATTCAGCAGGCGACCAATATCAACCGCCACATTGCCGAAGCCAAGCGAGCTGCCGGTGTGGAGGACTGTGCGAAAGCCAAGGAGGCTGTTTATGCCGGCAGAAAAAAGGCCTGCGAGCTTTTCTACGATGTGCGCGCGTTTGGTGCGGTCATGTCCACAGGCCCCAATGCCGGGCAGGTGCGCGGGCCGGTACAGATCACCTTCGGCAAGAGCCTGGACCCGGTGCTGCCGCTGGATATTTCCATTACCCGCATGGCGGTTGCGGACAAGGTGAAAGATGACGCGGTTGTAGAGGATTACCTGGCTTGGGAGGAAGCCCAGTCGGAGGACAAACTCCGCACCATGGGCCGCAAGCAGATCATCCCCTTCGGCCTGTATGAGGTCCGCGGCTTTGTCAGCGCGAATCTGGCAGAGGAAACGGGCTTTGACGAAGAGGATCTGAATGTCCTCTTTGAGTCCATTTTGAATATGTACGAGCACGACCGCTCCGCCAGCAAGGGCGAGATGGCGGTGGTCTCTCCGCTGATCATTTTCAAGCACGTTGGCACGGACAGCGACGCCGCGCAGAGAGTACGGCAGGCGAAGCTGGGCTGCGCGCCGGCTCATAAGCTGTTCGATTTGGTCAAGGTCACAAAAAAGGCCGCGGTGGAGTATCCCCGCAGCTATCGGGATTACGACGCCGTGGTGAAACTGGACAAGGTGCCCAGCGGCGTGCAGATCGGCTTTAAGCCGGATCCCTTCTCCCCGATCGTCTGGGACGCGCTTCCCGACGGAGAGGACTGGTTCTGCCGTGGATGACTGGGAGCCGATCCCCCTTTCACGGCTGTCACACGCCGGTTTCTGCCTGCGGCGTGCCGCGCCGGTGTGTGCGCCCCCTATTCTGGGGCGTGAGTAGAAATAACAATCAGGCCACCAAGGACAGCTTCCAGCTGTTGTCGCCCCCCACGCGGGGGCGTGAGTAGAAATGCGCTGGGGACGGCCTTAGAGAACCGGATCACCGTGTCGCCCCCCACGCGGGGGCGTGAGTAGAAATATTTGGAGCCCATTAAATTGCGCCGCGTTTTCCAAGTCGCCCCCTACGCGGGGGCACGAACGGAAATATTCTCAGCGAACCCGCAAAAGCACCGAAAAAACGCCGCCTCCGGAGTGGAGACGGCGGTCAACGAAAACGGGTGCTGAACTCTTATTCTGAGTAGAAACGGGTGAACCTTTCCAGTGTGAAGAAGGGCAAGGTTATATCCCCCCTTCAGAATGCGGCGAGTTTTGTATGTAACGCGCTTTCCAATAAGCAGAATGTGGACCGTGCGTATCTTGGTAAGGCACCTGACGGAGTAGCTCAAAAAATTTTTCAGACACAGGCGTAGAAAAGGGAAAATCCGCACGTCACAGGACACGATAGTGGGTATTCAGGAGAATACCGCCCCCGTGATTAACGCCCAAAGCGAACTGCCGCAAGATTTTCCCAATCTTGATTTTAACATAGCACAAGAGAGCGGACAATGTCAAGAACGAGGACATCCGCCAGCTTCTTTCCATTGGGGTACAATTCCCCAAGGCGATGGCAGACGACATCCTCGTTAAAAACAATGTATCACAGGCTAAAGCAAAAAGCAACAGGGCGTTCTCCCCGAAGTCCTGTTTGGAGAAAAGCGGGCAGAGCTGATTCTGGACAATATGCTCTCCCCACGGCTTCACCGCCATGACCGGCGAACAGGCGGGTCGCCCCCCCATGCGGGGGCGTGAGTAGAAATATGAACCCCAACGCGTTTGACGATGTGTTTCCGGGTTTGTCGCCCCCACGCGGGGGCGTGAGTAGAAATTGGGAAAACGTGCCCAGAGCCTTCAGCTCCAACGTCGCCCCCATGCGGGGGGCGTGAGTAGAAATTTCAAAGCCGAGCAGGATGCAATCTTTTTGCCCCCGTCGCCCCCCACGCGGGGGCGTGAGTAGAAATAATAAGGCCGGCAGCAAGGCCAACGGCATGACCCTGGTCGCCCCCCCACGCGGGGGCGTGAGTAGAAATCTGAACTCTCTGGGCGGTCTCGGCGGGATGCTGCTGGTCGCCCCCATGCGGGGGCGTGAGTAGAAATATCACTCCGCCTCAACCAGTGCGGTGCCCTGCACCGTCGCCCCCTATGCGGGGGCGTGAGTAGAAATCCTATTTGTCCGGTTTAAATGTGTTATCATATTTCGTCGCCCCCCACGCGGGGGCGACCAGAACGGAAAGGAAGAGAGACGATCAGTCCTCCCTCCTTCCTACAAAAAATTTTCACCCGAGGGTCTCTGATGATACGAGACCCTCGGGCATCTTTTTGACCGAATGCTTATTGAGCGCCTACAACTTTCCGTCTGTCTTTCGCGCTCCAGCCGTTTATTTCACGCACAGCGTCCACCCCTCGCCGCCGCAGGCGGACGCAAGCGCTTCCGTTACCGGCGCAAGCGGACTCGCCGGGCCAAGCTGTAAAAGCAGGACCGGGTGCGTATCATCCGTCAAAATGTCTAAGCGCGTCTTTTCTTTGAGCGCGGAGACGGTCGTCTCCGCGGCCATATGCTCCAGCACACTGTACTGCGCGTAAAGCTCCTCCCCGCACCCATGCTCCGCCATCCACCAGTACGCTTCCCGCAGGAACAAACCCGGCATGTCTGAAAACACGAACGCACAGCAGTCCTTCCACTCGCCCATTTCTTCCGAAACCGTGCCGCCACTGTCCAACACCAGCTGCTTGAAGCGCGCCTTTTGCCGTGCCCAGACATCTGAATGGGAAAGATCCTCGACGAACACCATCGAGGGCGCGCATTGCAACATCCGTTCCGTCAGTCCATAGACGAGCCGGTAAAACCGATCCTGACAGGGCCGTTCTCCCGGCGGGCAGACCGCCTCTGCCGAGCAATCGCAAAGGCCGTAGCACCCTTGCCCGCTTCGCTCAGCCTGCCACTCCCGAAACGCTCCCCGCACCAGCCAGAATTCTTTCTCAGCCGGAAAGGCCCGTTCATCGGCTCCCGGTGCGCTCTTTTTTCGCCTCAGCTTCCACATGGCTATTCTCCGATCTCCGTATCAGTCCGATCTGAATACCGGCCTCTGCCACAAGACGGGATGCAGTGAGATCCCCGCCGACGCCGTTCTGGCCGGATACCCGGACTTGAAGTTTTTCTTCCGCAAAAAACTGACCGCCTGCCCCCACTGTTTGAAATCGGACATTCGCGCGCACAACATCGACCGGATCGATCACACGCAGTATCAGTCCCTCTATGGGCATTGGCAAAATCGATCCCGACTTTAAGTCATTCTTTGAGGACGAAGTCAAAAAATAATCTCCCCAAGCTGCGATTCTTCTCTACTCCCGTCACATTATAGCATTCACAAAACCTACTGTCGCACCCCGGTACGGGCTGGAAGGTCGGATAAATCCGCCGCAACATGACAAGGGCCCTCAAAATCATATGATTTCGAGGGCTCTTGCTTTTCATCAATTTCTGCTTTGAGCGTTGCTTTTCCGACCCAAGTGCCCCCCTACAGGACGGGCAGTGGGAGCCTTCAAACGGCATGGGAGACGATCCTCCCCATCGTCTGTGTCGCTTTGTGGGTTACACACATCGGAGGTGCCGTGGGCGCAGGTGCCCAGTGTGAAGCCGTGGAGTAGTGGCCCCGCATGGGTAAGACCGGTTTCACGTCCTTACTTTTTCCGGGCCATCGTTGCGGAGGTACGGCAACGATTATGGAAATCAGTGCGGGGCAGCCTCGCCCATCTCAGTGTATGTGTAGGACACTTTCGAAAGACATGATTCCTCCGGTGGATGAAGGGAATACCTACTTGCTGTTACCAGATTTTCTTCTCTGATGCATGACGTCTTACCCTTCGAGTTCTTTTCCAGTCAGCTTAACACGCAAAACTGTTTCCGTGCTATTGGCAGAACGCAACCAGATGTATCGGCTCAATAAGTAACTTTTGAGAGAATGATTCTCTGCCAACGCTCACCATGATAAGGAAAAATAGGGTACAGTGCAGCAAAATCGCTGTACCCTATTTTCCTCCAGTTGAGTCTCGAAGAAAGGGGCATCTCCAACAAATTTACTGTACCATACTTTAACAAGTTAAATGACGAAATTTGTGATGGAAATAGCGGCACCCGCAGCAATTTTACTGTACCCTATTCTGAGAAAAACTCCTTCATCACAGCGTCCAGCCGCTTCTTCAGATTCTCCAGCGGAAGTTCCAGACGGTCCGCTGCCCGCTGCAGATAATCCTCATCCAAGAGCGGGCCGCAGCGGTTGACCGTCTCGGCCAACGCATGCGGAACTATCCCTTTGCCTCCTTTGAGTCTAATGCGGTATCGATTGACTTTTCGGAAGAAGCCTTGCTGGTGGATCTATCCGCGCTGAAAAGGCGGTTTTATATCATTGACCGGGGAACTATGATCAATACTCTGACGCATACGGATGCGTTTTCCATCGGAACCGGTATTTTGTCAGAAGGGTTTGCGGGACCGGAGCTGACCAGCCGCCCGATCCAGGGCCATGCCAACGAGATCCATTTGGGATGGATTCAGCGAAAGGGAACACCGCTCTCCGACGAGATGTCTATGCTTTTGGGAATGATCCGGGATGAACTGAATCATTAGCGCATACCATCATGACTTTTCGCTTTGCAGAGTGCTCGGAGCGTCTATAAAGCCCCTATATGGATGGCTGACAACAGCAGTCATCCATATAGGGGCTTTGACTGTATTGGCGTCGGGCGTAACTAACCGCCAGGGGGTGAGGACATTTTGGGGGACTTATTTGATGTAGTTCCTAAATTTCTCCGCCTCAATATCAATGGAAAAAGTGCGTCCATCTCGGGAAGCTCTCATTCTTATAGAGATACGCATACTGCCTTCGCCTCTGCCTTAATGACATTCGTTCAGAAGGTTCCCTTTTTCTACGTTTATTAATATGTATAGTTGAGCGGCAGGGTTCTTTTCAAATCATCTACCGCTATTCGGATAAACTCATCAATTATCTTCCATTGATAGGAGGTTTTCCGATACGCGAATTTAATGGGATACGAACTGTCTTCCCCAACTTGATAAACTGTCATAGCCGCAAGCTGTTCCTCTGTCAGAATGGACTTCACTGCGCTCTTCGGCGCAAAGCACACTCCAACTCCCCGAGCACAGAGTTCCAGCAGCGTGTCAATGTTGTTGGACTGTGCCTTGATAATGGGCGTGTACGAAACCTCACTCAGCAGTGTTCGAGCGATCTGTCCTACTTTATTGCTCTCGCTTCCTAACACAAATGGAAAATTTTTAAAGTCACTCAAGTCTTTTAAAAAATGTATCTTCCTTAACGGGCCACAGTTTTTTACCTGTGGTGGGACAAGAAGAAGCACTTCTTCACGATAATACGGCAAAAGCTCAAGCCCTTGGACTGCTTCGCCAAATCGGCCAATGCCAATATCGATCTCTCTATTAGAAAGCGCCCTGATGATCTCTCGATTGGTTCCTTCCGTCAAACGAACTTCAATGTTCGGATACTCCGCGTTAAATGCAGAAATCACCTGAGGCATCAAGGTCCGGCTGCGCGTAAAATCGATCCCTATCATCAGTTTTCCCCGCTGATTGTTTGTCAAATCGTTAAATTCGTTCCACATGGATTGATAATTCTCAAAAATAATAGCTGCGTGCTTCAAAAACACAGTCCCCACATGGGTCAGTTCCATCGGACTGCTCCTGATAAATAATTTGGTATCCAGTTCCTTTTCCAATGCCGTAAGGTGTGCACTGAGGGTTTGCTGCGTAATATGCAATTCAGCCGCTGCCTTGGTAATGTTTCTATGTTCAGCAATAGAAAGGAAATACTCCATAGTCAAAAAGTTCATACGCCCTCCCCGGATACAGTAAATCTCCTGTAAAATCGACCGAAATAAACAGTTTTACATCTTTGGTATAATTCTAATACAATATGCTTGTAACTTGCAACAGCGATTCCAGCAATTCATCACTATTGCCAAAAATTCAGGAGGTCATATTATGGATAGATACAAAACTGATTTCAGTCACATGAACTTCGCCACTCGTGCGGTCAAATTCGGTGAAGGCCCCGATCCCGTTACCCACGCTTTGAATACTCCCATCTATGAGACTACGACCTATGCCTACAATTCGACCAATGAATATGATCAGATGATCGTTGACGCCATGAATTGGGAGCCCGGCTGCTGCATCTACAGCCGCACAACAAATCCCACTACCATGGCAATGGAGCGTAAGGTCGCTTCTTTGGAAAATGCAGAGGACGCATGCGTCATCTCCTGCGGCATGGCAGCCGTCAGCCTTTCTCTTCTCACCCAGCTCAACGCCGGCGATCATGTCATTGCGAATGATGATACCTTCATCTGCACCGACAGCATGTTCAATGATATTCTGCCTTCCAAGGGCATCGAAACAACCCGCGTAAACATCACTGATCTGGAAAACATCAAAAAAGCGATGAAGCCGAATACGAAGGTCATCTATTTTGAGGCCCTGTCCAATCCCTTGCTGGAGCTGGCTGATATCCCCGCTATTGCTGAGTATGCCCACGCTCATGGCTGTAAGGTCATTGTTGATAACACCTTCGTCTCCCCCTTCATTATGCGGCCCTTGGACTGGGGCGCCGACATTGTCATCCACTCCGCTACGAAGTATTATGTAGGCCACGGCGATGCCATCTGCGGCGTTCTGGCCGGTAAAAAAGCTGATATGGATCGCATCCGCTATTACAACGACAATCTGGGCACCCACATCAGCCCCTTTGATTCCTGGCTGGCTCTCAGAGGCGTCCGCACGCTGCCTCTGCGTTTGAAGAAGCAGTCCGAAAATGCTATGGCCATCGCCAAGTGGCTGGAAAAGCGTCCGGAAGTTGAGTTCGTTATTTATCCCGGTCTGGAAAGCCATCCGCAGCACGAATTGGCAAAGAAGCTTTTTGACGGTGACAACTTCGGAGGTATGGTCTGCTTCCATTTGAAGGGCGGATACGAAGAAATGAGCGCCTTTGCCGATGCCACTAAGATTCCTCCCATTGCTACCAGTCTGGGCGATGTTGTTACGCTGATCTACCCCAAGAAGCCTTACAACAACCTGATCCGTCTGTCTACCGGTATCGAGGATGTCAACGATTTGATTGCTGACTTTGAGCAGGCTTTTGAGGCGATCAAGAAGTAACCTCGTTCCGTTATAATAAGGTGCAGCAAGTGGTATAGAGAATACAAGAAAAGAGGGGAGAATAAATATGGTCGATATAATATCTAACTTCCTAAGCACAGCCGTTGGCTTTCTTTGGGGCACCCCGCTCATTGTACTGGTTCTCGGCTCTGGTGCCTTGTTTACCATTGGCACAGGTTTCTTCCAGTTTAGACACTTCGGTTATTTCTGCAAAGAAACATTTGGCGCCCTATTTGACAAGTCCCAAAATGAGCAGGGCTCCGGACACGTCAGTGCATTCCAGGCAGCCGCTACTGCCGTTGGCGGCGCAGTCGGTGTCGGTAATATCGGCGGCGTAGCAACAGCGATTGCCGTTGGCGGCCCCGGCGCTCTGTTCTGGCTGTGGATCGCCGCTCTGCTCGGTATGGCGCTGAAGTGTGCCGAGGTTTCTCTGGCATGCTACTACAGAAGCTATGACGAAAATGGTGAGCCGTATGGCGGCCCGACCTATTACATCTCCAAGGGTCTTGGGCAGCTGCTTCCCAAGGGCATGAAACTGCCTTTCATTTTGGCAGCCATCTTCGGCATCGGCTTCTCCTGCAACTGGCTTTCCGGTGTTCAGGCTTATACCATTACGGAAGGCTTCTGCTCTGCATTTAATCTGCCCTTGATCGCCTTCGGCGTGTGCTACTGCCTGGTCGTCTGGGTGATCGTCCTTGGTGGCGGAAAACGCGTTGTGGAATTTGCAGGCAAGGTCGTTCCCTTTATGATCGTTCTCTTCGTTCTGGCAGCATTGGGCATTGTTTTAGTAAACATTACTCAGGTTCCTGCCGCGATAGCGCTGATCGTAAAATCTGCATTTACCGGAACATCTGCAGTCGGCGGCTTCGCAGGTGCAACAGCCTCTTTGGCTATTCAGACCGGCATCGCCCGTTCCGTGTTCTCCAACGAAGCCGGTCAGGGATCCTCCACCATGGTGCACTCTCAGGCTCATACCAATCATCCTGTCCGTCAGGGTCTGTGGGGTATGTTTGAAGTCTTCATGGACACCATGGTCGTTTGCTCTCTGATGTCTCTGGCCATTATTCTCAGTGGTGTTTGGGACTCTGGTGTTCAGGGTGCAGCGCTGTCTGTCTCTGCGTTCGGCAGTGTTTACGGCGGACTTGGCGCCAAGCTCGTCGCTATCGCTATCCTTTTGTTTGGCTTGACTACTCAGGCTGGATGGTTCTGCTATTATGACGTACTTCTGCGCTATTTCCTGAAGGACAACATTGCTCTGAAAAATAAAATCCTGAAAGTTTTCCGCTACCTGTACCCTGTTCCCGGCCTGTTGACTATTCTTTACACAGTAAGCAATGGCCTTCCTACCGGCTTTGTCTGGCAGATCACCGACTTTTTCTGCGCAGTACCTACAATGCTGAACATTATCTGTGTTCTGTCCCTCAGCGGCGTCTACTTCAAGCTGGTTAAGGACTATAAGGCACGGTATATGGGCATTGGCAAAATCGATCCTGACTTCAAGCCATTCTTTGAGGACGAAGTCAAAAAATAATCTCCCCAAGCTGCGCTTACTCTCTACTCCCGTCACATTATAGCATTTACAAAACCCACTGCCGTACCCCGGTAGCTTTGCTATCAGGGTACGGCAACTTTTATGCAGCGGGTGCTCGGCAGCTGTCAGGTCTAACTGCGCATAAAACGCAATATTGTCTAAGTGCCTGTCGCTGATTGGTCCGTGGCAATAATATGAACGTTATCAACCTCCTGCTCCCGCTGCAGTCTTCCGGTAAATACAGTTTGGCGCAGTCTTATCTTAATGACTTCCCTTTTTACTCGACATTTTCCAGAGCATCGTCTATAATCTGGAGTAGAATTGTTTACTGAGGAAGGAGTATTCGCCGTGAAAATGATCGACCCTACCGCTATGTCCCGGTTCACCGCTCTGCGGGAAGCTGCCGGAAAGATCGACCGTCTGGTCCCCCACGTCCGCCTCATGGAGCAGCCGCCCCACGAAAGCCGGGATACCGCCTCCGTGGCGCTGGAATTCCCCACGCCGCTGGTGGTCCTCAACTCCACCATCCGGCAGGCGCTGTCCTTCCTGTTCTCCGCCTGCGACACCGTGCAGACGGACAAGACGGAGCGCGGCATCTGCTTCACCTTCACCGTTTCCAAGATGTGGATCAAGGAGGACGCGGAATGAACCGCCCCTCGGATGTCGAAAAGCTATCCTCCGACAAGCGCCTTGCGTGACGTGCACTCTCCACTTTAGGTACGCAGCTCTCCTTCATGGATCCCGCCCTTTCTGTGGAGGAGGCCCCGTCGGCAGCCGGCATGTCCGCCGTCACGGTCACGGCCTCCATTCCAAACGGCCACACGCTTACCAAGGGACCCACGGTTGCGCTGGGAATGCTTTCTAATCATGCGGATCTTCTGCACTCCTATTGTGACGAGGAGGGCTGCATCTGCATGGAATACATTTTAAATCTCGCATGGACGGAGGGCGCCCCTTCGTGAGCGCCCCGCTCCCCTCTTACCTCAATGTTGGCCTCCCTTGGCTTCATTGAACAGGGGCTGAATGTCTGCGTCCCGGGTCCCCCTGACAGCGGTAAGTCCTATCTGGGTAAAAGGGATGAGTCCTGCGTTTGGATACGCAGGACTCATCCCTTTTTCACTCATTTTTTAAGGCTGAAGCAGTTGGCCGCAACGCAGACGCGGTGTTCCTCACGGTTAAGTTCTGTGATTATTCAGGGATGCTCTCTGTGCGTTAGGAACACCGGTTAGAGCTGTTATATCGTCTTTTTTCCATAGATACCGTTCCGGACAATACCAGTATTCCTCTTTGCGTTTTTTGAAGATCCGGTACGGCGCATCCAAGGAATTATCATAGATATGGCACACATCGCAAAGCGGGACCAGTTCATGGACAAGGTCCAATGCCTTATCATAGCGGGAAATTATCTTTTCGGTTGGAACACCATGACCGCCGGCGGAAACTCGGGACGCCACACGGGCAACATTGATTTGCGGGTCGGCTGTCAGGACATAATAACAGCGGACGAAAAAGCCGGCATCTTTTGCTCGCTTGAGGAGTTTTAGGTTCCGGTCTGTGGACAAGACGGTCTCGAAGCAAAACCCCTTGTGTTTGTCCAAGTAATCTTCACGCCGCTTTTCTGCGATTTTGGCAGCCTCCATATTATCACAATCCAGGACTCGCTGAATTTCATCTGCATTGACATAAGGAAGCATCGGAGGGCGCAGCAGATCTGTTATTGTACTCTTACCGGAACCGTTTGGCCCTGCAAAGACAACAATCTCTGGCTTCTTAATCGGCTTGTTTTCCATATCCACCTTTTTTCAAAGCCTCTCCCACAAGGGTCTTTGTGCCATCAGCGTGTTCCATATAAACCTTGCCGCTTTTCGGGTCAAATCTTGCAATGGGTTGATTCAAAAGGCGCTTTTTTTCTAACTCGTTCTTCACAGCTAACCGCGCGTTTCGAACAACGATACCATCATGCGGGACAGGTGCAGACATACCATATACTCCTTTCACATTCTCTCGATACAGCAACAAATCAGGTGTATTTCACACATTTTATTATTGTCAGTATATCACGAAGGCACTGTGTTTACAACAGCCAAAGTGCAGCCCGGTACGGCTTGGGAGATGATAGTCCCCCTATCAAGGTCAATGCGGACATTCTTTCACTCCCCTGCCATTCTAATATCTGCTCTGATTTGTTCTTTCCGATTGGCATTCACGCAAGAACCCGATGTACGGCAAAAAGCACGGCCTGGGATCTTTTCCCAGGCCGTGCTTCTATCATTACCGAATTGCGTCCTTGAATGCCTGACCCGCCTTGAATACG
>ERZ773116.1616-NODE-1616-length-20217-cov-6.871293_pt1 | contig 20217 bp, 24 predicted proteins | sample MGYA00580563_ERZ773116 | MGnify/ENA primary metagenome ERZ773116 (study PRJEB29015, sample SAMEA2737864) | human gut metagenome | biome: human gut; feature: human-associated habitat; material: faeces | place: China | collected 2012 ... | reverse complement strand
TTTCAGCTTAAACGCTACCTCTTTGCTACTGTTGCATTTACTTTGGGAATTAACGCTAAATTAACCTCCTTGCTCATGTCATCAATATTTATAATAGTTTCTTTGTATTGATTATACTAATGTTGGATAGTAGAAAGGTATATGTTCACAAGGAAATCAGGACATCTGTGTAGAATAATCAAGTTATTATTACTTAATTTTCTCATATAGCTGATCCGCCAATCCTCTAAGCTCTGTTTTCCAGTCAAGCAGCTGCTCGGAATAAGCCAATACCTCAGAAAGAGGACTGTCATCGGACAGTCCTCTTTTCATTATAAGAGCCTTTTCTTTCAGCCCATTGAAAAGAGCATTATACTGCCCAAGAGCTTCGGGAGAACGCTTGAGCTTGCGTTTCTGATTGTTGGTGTTGTTATAGAACTGAGTGTAAATGTTCTGCACATCGCTTTCGGCATTTTTGATACGGTTTTCCTTTGTCCATTCTCTCTTGTGAACGTTCCTGCACTCCCGGCTGCAAAAATCGGAATTGTTGGTCTTGTCCTTGATAATGAGCTTTCCGCAGACAGGACAATTTGCAACTATGCGGTTAGCCTGTTTCAGCATATCGACATAAATGCGAAGAACGGCGAGAAATGAATCATCGGCAACATAGGCTGTCTGCCAAGTGCCGTTAAGGTGCGTGTAATAGATATGTACCGTCAGATCAGTGGGAGAAGCGTTGATTTGTTCGGGAATGTTCCAATAACGCACGTTCGATTCGGGAACAGTAGGCAGATTACGAAACGGTAGGAGCATATCAGATACACAGGTGTTGAACTGCGACCCAAAGCGAGCCGCCGACTTTTTCAAAGAAGAAACAAAAACGTGCCATTCTGAACTCAGCGTCTTGTGGTTGTACTGATAATTCGTCAGTATGAAAAATATCATAAAATTCATAAGCATATTGCCCTTGCCTGAACTGTCATACAGTTTGGCGAGGGCATTTATATATTCCTCCGCAGACTTGTTTCCCTGTCCGTCGCTGATAATGCCGCATAAGCCGTTGGAACATTCGGCAACTATTTGCATTTTATCGTCAGCTTCCGATTGAGCAAGCTCGTTCATTTCATCAACAAGGCTGCCAAGCTTACGGGTGCGAACTTCAATTTCGGGACTTTCTATTCCGAGAGTGAAATATGTTTTCAGCCTGTCGGGACTTCCGATAGCGATAATTTCTTTCTCATTTGGAATATCAAAGCTGACCCCGATAGAAGCTGTTTTGTTTTCTCCTGTTATGTTCTTGATGTTCAATATGTGACCTCCGAAATGTTGATTGTGTGTCTATTTGTTTATTTGGTTAAATTATACAGTAATAAGCCATATTTGTCAAGCAAGACAGACAAAATCAATCAGTATCAAAGTGATTGACCTGCCATACACATTCGATTGATGCCCGATCACACAACAAATTCCGTACAAATGCAAAAATTGATGATATAATGTCGGTAACGAAATCGCAGAGGAGGTGAAAACAATGGAGAATAAGAAATCCAACACCCCAGAAATTCTCTCCGCAAAGGATTTGCAGGATATGGGATTTTCACGCTCAATGTCATACGCACTATTCAACAGAACCGATATTCCCGTTATCAGGATCGGCAAACGTAAATTCATCAGACGGGAGAAATTTCTTGAATGGATTGCGGAGCAGGAAAAGGCAAATGAAGAATAATCAGATAGGAGGTTCAGCTAATGAATGAAGAAAATATCACTGCTGTCAGTACAGCAGAAACTAAGACCAAGCCTGCAAAGCCCAAGCGTACCGATGAGGAAAAACTTCGGGACTGCTACGAAAAGCGTGAGAAATTGCAGGAGCAGAAAACCGCCCACAAGAATAAGGGGCAGGCTATCGACAAAAGCATTTCGGAGAACAACGCTAAAATCGCAGGGTTTGAAAACAAGGAGCTTTTGAAGATTTGCAGGGAGAAGAAAATCTCAACACAGGAGCTTATTGCATTTCTCAATGAAATTCCTAACAGCAATGCTCTCGAAATCCTTAAAAACAGACTTATCAACAGACATCAGAATCAGTCGGAGCAGATGAAGTTTGGTGATAGTTGATTGTGCCAAACCACAGCGTGTTAAATGCCGACCGAAAGTGTGGTGATAAAAATTGAACGAAGTCGCAGAAAATCCAATGACGATAAGAGAATACGCCGAGAAAATGCACGTTTCCCGTCAGTCGGTAAATTTAAAAATAAACCGTCATTCGGAAGAACTCAAAAATCATGTTTTCATAATAAACGGCAGAAAAGTGCTTGATGGTTTTGCACAGAATTTTCTGAAGCCCACAAAGGATAATGCCTTACTCATAAATAAAAATGCCGAGTTGGAGAAATCTCTCAGTATGGCAAAATTTGAAAGCAGAGAGAACAAGAAGCTTGCCGACAGCAAGGAAAAGAAGATAACCAACCTCACTCACGAGCTTGAAACAAAGAACAAGCTGTTTGAGGAATATGTGGGTATTATGAAGAAAATGGAGCAGTGCATAATTGAGAAAAATGCTCTCATTGCCGAAAAGGATAAACGTATAACCGAGCTTACAGACAAGGCATCTGCTTTCGATAATTTTGCGGAAAGACTTGATAGGCTATTTGCGGTATTTGAGGATAACGCTAATATCAGTATTGTGCAGAAAGTCGCATCGGGCTTGTTTGGAAAGAAGTAAACGCATTGCTTGAATTTGGTTTACAGAGGTGGACGGGTAGATTAGCACAAGCACAGAAAAAGACCGCCTTTTTCCTGCCTGACCGATGTAGGCAGCTTGTTAGGGGCTTGCCCCTAAGACCCCAATAAATAATAAAAATACAAAAACAGATAGGAAGTGATATTTCTGAAAAGAACAATAAGAAAAAATATATTTTTCGGCAAGGACGAATGGACTGTTGTCTGCAAACGTGCGAAATTTCTTAAAATGAAGCCTGCGGCTTTTATCAGAAATATGTCGGTTCATCAGATGTGGAAAGACTATCGTGCGGAAGATCTGTGTCTTCCGTTCAAAAAAGTGAATCACATCGGAACCGATCTGGATATGATCATCAAGACTGCCGAAAAAACAAACTCCGAACATCTTGAAAAGCTGAAAGAGCTGAAAAGCGTTTTGAGAATTGCAGACGCATTCTGAACCGTTACTATTATCAGCTTCTGAACATTGACTGACAAGGAGGTGATTTCACAAAATGAGCAGAACCAAAAGAACGATCCGCAAGGAGGTCAAGTACAATTCCGATGAATGGGAGAAGATGATCTTTCTTTCAAAGAAAAGCGGAAAGAATCCTGCTGCTTACATAAGAGAAAAAGCTGTCAGCGGAAAAATTATGCGTTTGGATCTCGAAAGTATGTTTATGAACGCTTCCTGTGATGACAATTCCGCCTGCATTGATATCAACAGCGCTGCGAAAAATGTCAATACCGAAAAAGCCGTTTATCTCAAAGATGTGGAAGAAGCCGAAAAGGGCATAGAGCTTTTGGAGGATTATGTGCATAATCAGCTCAGAACGCCTGTCTTTAAGGAAGTGACGGAAGCGTGGCTGTAATAAAGCACATTTCATCAATAAAGGCATCGCCGCTTGCACTTCTGAAATATGTTGTGGGAGAAACAAAAGAGAAAAAAGCAGAATTGGTCAAGGGGCTGAATTGTTCCGAAGACCCATACTCCGCATATCTTGAAATGGCTCTTTGCTATGACAGCTATTCGGGACAGAAATTTTCCCAAAGAGCTGCGGGAAGCGGAAAGCAGAAGATAAAAATGCATCATTATGTAATGTCATTCAAAAAAGGCGAGGTCACTCCTGAGGAAGCTTTGTATGTTGGAGAGGAATGGGCAAGGAATGCTTTTGGGTACAGTATGCAGATTCTGATGGGAACGCACACGGACACCGACCACATACACGTCCACTTTGCAGTAAATGCTTATGATATGAAAGGCAAGCATTGGATAGATAATCAAAAGACCTTGAAAGAATGCAGAGATATTTCCGATAAGCTGATGAGAAAATACGGACTTCACGTTATAAAAGAACCGAAACGCAGCGGAAGTATCACATATACCGAATGGCTTGCACGAAAGAACAATACATCTTGGAAGCAGAAGCTCTGTGATGATATTGACCGTATCGTGCTTATGGAGAATGTAAAAAACATTGCCGATCTGGCAGGGCAGCTCATTTCCTGCAGATATGAAGTCAGACAGGAAAAATATTTATCGGTAAAGCCTGCCGAACTGAAAAGGAGCAGAGCTGTAAGGTCATTCAGACTTGGTGACGGCTATGGACTTGAAGAATTGCAGTACCGCATTGATAATAAAAATCAGGAAATGTCACTTGATAAGATCCTTACATATTCGGGCATACAGAGGGAATATGCAATATGTCTCAGACAGATGCAGATATCATTTTACCGCTGTCCCGAATTCTGTCATTCGATAACATACAGCGAACTGCGGAGAACGGCAGAGCTGCTTTGTTATGTTCACGAAAACAAAATTCATACCAAACAGGCGTTTGAAGATCATGTTAATAGGATCGCCGAAAAAGCCGATGCTGCTGCCGAGCGGTACAATGAGATAGTGAAAAGGATAAAGGAAAAGGAGTTTATCCTTGAACATGGTGAACGCTATCTCGAACTTATTCATACCCAAGGCGGTTTAATGCCCAAGAATATAAGCGAGTTGGCTTCACTGCGGCTATTGAAGGACAATAACATTTGTTCACAGGAAGATCTGTACAAAGTATCGCACGATTTGGAACTGCTGAAATCGGAGCTTTCGCAAAGGCAGAGCGAGTACGAACAGGCGGCTGCAGACAAGAAAACCGTTACCGCACATTATACGACCTTTATACGTCAGCTTGAAACCGATTATGCTCATTACTGTAAGACGGGCAAAAAGGAGCTTGAGGAATATGAAGCAAGTCTGCCTAAGTCTGAACCTGTTCTTGATAAGAAGTTCGTTGAAGCCTGCGAAAATATCCCCCAATGGGCTGAAAAGGTCAATGCAAAGGCAGCAGAGAAAAAACATATCAGAGAAGAACAGGAAAAGACGGCTTGGAGAAATCGGGATTCACACTGCCGTTGAACGTATTTAATTTAAAGAACAAAAGAAAATTGAAAGGAGCATTTTGCTTATGAAAGAAAGAATAATCGAGCGTACTGTTAACGGTATCAAGGTCACTTCTCACATTCCCGAAGATGTGAGCGAGAGTTTTAAGAGAAACAGAATAAATCAGATCTATGATATTCTGAAACCGCATGAATATGAGAATGATGATAATAAAGAAAAAGATCTCAAGGTGAGCTGAAGAAAATGCGGACCGCTTCGTGACAGAAACGGTCCGCATATATCAGGCATTTTGAGCTTTTGGAACAAATTCAATTTTTAAATTCATATTCATTGCGGAAGCTATGCGTGTAAGTGTTTTGATAGAGGGGTTAGCGTTGCCGTTCTCAATCTTGCTGATATCAGCCTGATCTATGCCGGTAAGCTCGGAAAGCTGTTTCTGGGTGAGGTTATCAGCATTGCGGCAGGCAATGAGCATTTTGGCAAGCTCATATTCGGGAGCAAGAGCTTCATACTCCTTGCGGAACTCGGCATCGGTTTCAAGACGTTTGTTTAATGTTTCTCTGAAATTTTTACTCATAACGATCACTCCTTGTTGCGTTCAAGATAATCTTTACGATATTTTTTGGCAAGTGCAATTTCATTATCGGGCGTTTTCTGTGTTTTCTTTATAAATCCGTTGGTTAAAATTATCTTCTTATTGACCACGAAGAAATACAGAACTCTTGTAATGTCGGAAGCCACCTTTGCACGAATTTCATATATTCCGTCTCCAAGCGGTTTGGAGTGAGGTTCACGAAGCTGATTTCCGAAAGTTTCAAGCAGATCAAGCTCACGAAACATTTTAGCCTGCATTTTTGAATCAAGAGACAGGATAAATTCTTCGGCAGGGAACGTACCGTCCTCTTTCTCATAGTATTCTACATCAAACAAGCTTTTACTCTCCTTTTGTAATATGGCATATATCCCATATCTATATTATATACCTTAAAACTCAAAATGTCAAGAAATAATTTTAGAATTATTGCTTTAAAGCATTGAAATATGAAGCCGAGTATGCTATAATTATAGTAACAACGTATGATCGGCATTCATATTATGGAGGTTGATTATTATGACAAGCAAATTCACAGCAATATACGTTCGCCGTTCCGTCAGCGATAAGGAAAAGGGAAACAATTCACTTTCCATAGCTGCACAGAGAGAAGAATGTATCAGATATGTCGGAGAGGAGGCAAATTTCAAGGTTTACTGCGATGACGGAAAGTCGGGCAAGGACGTTCGTCACCGCCCCGAATTTATGCAGATGATGTCCGATGCAAAGGACGGTTATATCGACAGGATAATCGTAAAAAAATATGACCGTTTTAGCCGTAATATGAGGGAATATCTCAATATCACCGACGAGCTGGACAGGTACGGAGTGGGAGTTGTTTCCCTTTCCGAGCCGTTCAATACGGAAACCAAAGAGGGCAGAATGATGAGAAACAATCTTCTGAACTTTGCGGAATTTGAGCGTGAAACCATTGCGGCGAGAGTAAAGGACGCATACAGCACCAAAGCCGTTGAAACAGGCTTTTATCAGGGCGGCAAAATGTTTTTCGGCTTTCAGTCGAGCAGACAAACTATCAACGGCAAGACGGGTTCGGTGCTTGTTCCGTTGGAAGCAGCTCAGACAGTAATAGCCGCATATGAAGTATATAAAGAGCCGGGAACATCTCTGCTTGATGTGGTGAACTACATAAAAGCACACAATCTTCCGTTCTCATCTACATCGGGAAATAAGCCGATCAACAGGAGTATGGATCGCAGCGAAATTTCAAGAATACTTGAAAATCCACTCTATGTTCGTGCCGATAAAAATGTGTATGAATATTTTCTGTCAAGAGGTTTTACGATGATAGACGATATTGATGCTTATGACGGTGTTCACGGGCTTTTGTGGCACAAGAAGAACAGCGAGGACAGGTTTATCAAGGTGGGCTATCACGCGGGACTTGTTGATTCCGAAACGTGGCTTGCGGTGCAGGACAAAAAGTCTCATAATCATAAGATACCGAAATCAAGGGGAGAGCTTAAATCGTGGCTTGTAGGTCTTACCAAGTGCGGACACTGCGGAAAAGCTTTGCTTATTGCGTATTCGTACAATGCGGACAAGACCAAGCTTTGGAGATATTACAACTGCACGGGGCTTAAAACCATAAAAGGGTGCAGCCGTGAAACGGAGCGTTTGAAGGTTCGTCCCGATGATGCAGAAAATGTTGTTCTTAATGCAATGCGTGAGCATATTGCCGAATTTGAGGTTGCAAAGAACAGCAGGGAGAGCAGATCTTCGGAAGCTGAGAAAATTAAGGCAGAGCTGCTTCGCATTGAAACAGATACCAAAAAGCTGATCGACAGGCTTGTTGATGCGGACGATGTTCTTTTCGGGTACATTCAGAACAAGATAAGCGAGCTTCATACCAAGAAGAATGAATACGAAAAACAGCTTCTTCTGATAGAACGCAGGGTGAAGAAAATTGACACCAAGCCGCTGATCGAACCGCTGAACAGATGGGACGAGCTTTCTATAGAAGAAAAGAACGCTCTTGCCAAAGTAATGATAGACAGAATTGATGTTACCGATGAAGAGGGTATCAAAATTCATTTCATATTCTGATGAAAAATCCGTCGGAGAGGAACGGTTTTCTCCGGCGGTATATTAAAGAAATCATAATAGATAGCTTGTGAGTATAGGCACACCGGTCACTAATGCTCTCTCCGAAATGTTCACTATGATGAAATATCTGCAAACAGACCTCTTGAAAGAAACCGGATTAAACCATTTTGATTCTTGGGCAGGCAACTTCACCAAAAGAACTAACGACTTGGAAATTGCCCCCAGTGGCAACGAGTGGAGAACAAAAACACGTCTGAAATTTACCAATGTTCCCGAACTTGTAACGATGTTCAAGGAATGTGCTGACATAAAAATGGCAGACCAGCTTAATCTTGATGTTCCTGAATGTAAAAAGGAAATCGTTGCTGTTGAACCTACAGAGATACAGAAGAAATTTGTTGAATCTCTTGGCGAAAGAGCTGATAAAATAAGTATGGGGACTGTTTCAAGAACAGAGGACAATATGCTCCTGATTGTGGGTGACGGAAGAAAACTTGGACTTGACCAAAGACTTTTAGACCCTAAACTTCCTGATGAACCTCAGACTAAAATCAATGCCTGTGTAAACAACGTATATAACATATGGCAGAAAACAGCTGAAGCAAAATCAACACAGCTTGTTTTCTGTGATTTAGGTGTACCGCAGTCAAAGGAAGATTTGAAAAAGAGTGGGCAGCGTTTTGACGTTTATGCTGATATAAAAAAGAAGCTGTTGGAACGTGGAGTGACAGAAAAAGAAATTGCCTTTATCCATGAAGCTGATACGGAAGTAAAGAAAGCCAAATTGTTTGCAAAGGTCAGAAGCGGCGAAGTCAGAATACTTATAGGGTCAACACAGAAAATGGGGGCAGGCACTAACGTTCAGGATAAACTTGTTGCACTGCACGACCTTGATTGTCCTTGGAGACCGGCAGACCTTACGCAGCGTTTAGGCAGAATGGTTCGTCAGGGTAATTCAAACGATACTGTTTATAATTATCGCTATGTTACCAAAGGAACACTGGATTCATACCTATATCAGACTGTCGAGAAGAAACAGGACGCTTTTTCAAGAATTTTCACTTCAAAAGATGTTCCTCGTACCTGTGATGATATTGACGATATGACAGGAGAGCTTCAGGATATAAAAATTGCCGCTATCGGTGATGAACGAATGAAGCAGCAGGCACAGCTTAGGAAAGAAATAAGCGAGCTGAAATCTATGAAAAATCATTACCTTGAAGAAAAGTATGAACTTGAAGATAATATCAAGTATCTACCCGACAAAATAGCACAGGCAGAAAAAGCTATCCGGAATATTACAGAGGATACAAATAAAATAAAGAATTTCACTCCCGAAACAGATGTTGACGGCAAAGAAAAATTCATTATGAAAGTCGGAAGTACAACATATGAGGACAAAAAGGAAGCGGCAGAAGCATTCAAAAGAGCTTCACTGGATTCTCTTGTCGGAAATCCAAACAAATTTATTGATATTGCCGAATACAAAGGCTTCAAGGTGGCTGTTTCCTATGATACTTTCACAAAATCTATGATTGCTTCTCTGAAAGGTGCTAATTCTTATCAGTTTGAACTTGGTAAAAGTGATACCGGTAATCTCACGAGAATTGACAATATGATAAACTCTGTTCCCAAAAGGATAGATGGAGCGTGTAATGAACTTCAAAGACTGAAAACGGAGCTTGCCGACAGTATAACAGAATCAAAGAAGCCATTTCTTCATGAAGAAGAATTACATCAGAAAGAACAGGAGCTTCAGAAACTCGTTGATGAAATCAATGCAGACAAGCTTAGCGGTAAAATTGCTCCGAATCAGCCTGAAAATACTGTTGACAGTGAGAAAACTCCTGATAATCTCAACCTTAAATGGAAGCAGAACGGAAAAGAAATTCTGATTACATATGACAGCAAAGCTGATGGAGACAAGGTATCATTATCTGTTAATAATAAGATTACGTCACACTGCAAACCTGAAAGCCTTGAAATTGGCTCTGCTGTTGGCAGCTATCCTCCTCATATTACAAAGGGAATACCTGCTCTTAAAATCGCTTTCAGCGATAATACAGCACTTTACGTAAGCAAGTTCATTGAAAAAGTCAAAGCAGCCAATGAAAAAAGCAAGGAAAAAGGTGCAAAACAACCGGCTCTTTTCAGTCGTGACCGCATTATGAGTGATGAATTTAAGCCAACATCGGATAAAAAAGATGAAAACTCCGCTGAACATAGTATAGGCGGATAATTCAGCCCCGAACGTACAACAACGTGCGTTCGGGGCTTTTATTTTTTATAGTGCAATAACACAAAAAGCAGAGTGCTTTTTGTGCAACTATACAAAAAATGTTAATTCAGAAAATTTTTTGAAAGAAAACAGGCTTTTCAGTATGTTATAATAGTATAAGGCTTCCAAAATCTCAAAGGAGCAAAAAATTATTATGTATGATGAAATAGTAGATAAGTATTACAGTGAAATATATAATTACTGCCGTACAAAGCTAAACTTCAATCGAACGGCAGCGGAAGATGTCACGCAGGAAGTATTTCTTGCATTGTATAAAAAGCTTGACCGTCTGAAATTAAGTGACAATATAAGAGCGTGGCTTTACAGAGCCGCCGATTTTGAAATCAAAAATTATATAAGACACAATCCGTCATTTATTTCTTTGGAGGAATGTACGGAGGAAATAAATATTGCTCCTGTTGGTATTCCGTCATTGTCTGACAACGATTTTGATTGCCTTTCTGATGAGGATAAAACTATCATTTTTGATTATTACAGCGGTGAGGATAAAGAACGTATAGCCAAAGCCAACAAAATGACCCTTAATGCATTATATATCCATATCCACAGATTAAGAAAAAAGCTTGCGGTCAGTGCAAGAAAAAACAACAAAATCAAGCTGTAATTTTTGTGCAGATATACAAAACTCAAAAAAATCTTATTTTTGATGAAAGAAAAGCTGTGTTTTCTGACGTTTACAAATCAAAGGAGAATGAATGATATGAAAGAGCTTGCACAAAAAATTACTTCGGATAAGGATTTTGAAAAAAATGCTTTTGAATATTTGAAGAAGCAGCTTGATGAAGAAAATATCAAGCCGTCAGGCAAGCGTGACTATGATAAGATTGCCGCTCTGACTGCCGAACTTTGTGAATTATCTGATGGCAGCGGTCAGACGGCTGATGACTTCAAAAATCAAAAAAGGAAACTGTATAAAAAAGTTTCCGAATATGATACAAAGAAAAACAGAGCTTCTGTTAAGGCTTTTAGAAAAGTAATACCTATTCTTTGCACTGCCGCTGTAATGCTTGTTGCTAACTGTGTTTCGGTTATGGCTTGGAATATGAATGTGTTTTCTTTTGTTGTAGAGCTTACACAGGGCGGTATTTCCATTGATTTCAACAACAATGAAAAGGATATTTTAAACCTGCCGACATCAGATAACGACCCATATGGCATTATTGCTGAATGTGCAAAGTACGATATTTATACCGAAACACCTCACTATCTGCCTGAGGGTTTTGAACTCACCTTATCCACAAATAATGTTAGTGATTATTCTAATGATGTTAAGTTCGTTTACACAAAGGGAAAGCAGAGTATTACTTTTGATGTTACACGCTACTGGGGTGAAGTTGGTCAAATTGGTATTCCAAGTGATAAATATAATATCATTGAAACTGATGTTAACGGCTATCCGGCTGTAATTTCCAAAGAAGATAATCAATTTACACTGGCTTGTCAAATAGATAAAACAGTTATTTTCATTTTTACACAAGATGTTGATTATTCAGAATGCGATAAAATAGTCGCATCATTAAAATAATTGGAGGGAACATATGAATAAAGCACTTATGATTTTTGGTGTTGCAGGAATACTTACATACAGCACACCTACTATGCCAACAAAAGCGATTGATAGTGACATTCAAACGACCTATACAAATGATGTTCAGCCAAGAACGGCAGGACTTATATATAGATATGCTTTGTCAATATCTAATTCTAACGGCAATCTCATAATGAATGGAAAAACATCATCAAATGATATAATGAAAAGTATCGGATACACAGAAATAAAAATACAATATAGTTCTGACGGCTCAAACTGGCATACAGAAAAAAAACTGTCAGATTTATTAAAATCATCAACATCAGAATATATTCTTAGTAATTATTCTACTTCTGTTCAAGGTGGCTACTTTTATCGTGTAACTTGTAAACATTATGCTAAAGAAAGTGGTTTGTTCGGCAACTCCCAAAGTATATCTAACACCTCAAACAGCGTATGGATAGATTAAAGTGTGTCACCGTGACACACTATGAAAGGTGATGGTTATCTTGGTTGTATTTAACTGAATTTCAGGCAAATAAGACTATACAAAGCTTTGGAGGATTCCAAACGGAACAAGAAACTTACTTTTAAACGCAGACATATGACATACTACAATTTACATCAGGATTGACAGCACGGTTTTCTCCTCACATTCAGGAAGTGAGGAAATTACTATGAAAATGACAAAAAGAATTGCTACTATGGTAGCTTGTGCTGTAATGGCAGCTTCATCTATGGTGGGCATTGGTGCTTCGGCGGCTGACACTCAGACTGTATCCCTTTCCAATTCGACAATTGCAACATACGCAGATGGTGTATTTAATGGCATACAGAAAGGTGCTTACTACAACGGAACATCATCATTTGTCAATATTACGGGAACATCAGCAAGCAATGCTGAATGCACATTTTATAATGTTTCGTATGATAATAAAAATATCTACGGTGTAACTTCAACATTTTCTGCCGGAACAGCAGGAAATGGATTTACAGCAACCTTTACCCCCGGGCAGTGGTATTATTATGACAACAACAAAAAAGTCTCAGGAGCTGACACTCTTTATGTTCAAGGAACATATAAGGGCGGCAAAATAACAATCAGTGGTAAGGAATATTCAAGATAATATTTTAAAGAAAGAGGTTTTGTTATGAATCGCTCACAAAAATCATTGACAGCAGTAATTGTCATTGCAGTTATTGGTATTATATTTTCTTTGGCTATTTTCAATGTCCCGAAAGATACTAATGCCGAAAATAGCAATGAAACATTCATAACAGACCAAAGGCTTAATGACGGCATATTTTATTTAAATGGTGATATTAACAGCGTTAAATTTGTTATTTCAAACGAAAGCTTACAGTTAATTACTGACGATAAAGAATCCATGCAGGAACTGTATAATTTAATTGCTGATAATAATAACGCATTTAAGGCTAATTTCAATTTTGATGAATGGTATGAGCAAATATGCAGCGAGTGGAGTGTTCCCAAGCCTTATAAAATATATCTGAACGGCTTTGGAGACTTAAATGTTGCATGGGATATTGTTTATGACCAAGAGGACGGAAGCATAGTTGGTTATTACAGCGGTGATTATATTGACGAAAATAATTTCGATTATAACGGCTGCCGTTTTACAAGGTCAGCAACAGGTTCTTAAATCTCAAACAAACATAAAAATCTTGGAGAAATCCAAATACAATAAGAGATAAATTTTTTAACGCAGACTATACGGGTTTAGTTTTAATGAATCCGCAGGAGGGTAGTGAGGAATACTTCTACGATTCCAATACATCTGATAGTTCATTTTCTTTTACCAATTCTAAAAATTATACATATACTTGGAATCAGACAATAGTAATAAGTTAGAAAGGTGAAATAGGTCTATGCAGAATATATGCACAAAAAAGCTTCTTTTCAAGCTACTAATTATCACATCTTTATTTGCTATTCTGTCATGCAATGTTGGAAATTGTTATGCAGAATCTGTTGTAACATTCAACGATTACATTCAAACAGATAATTGCAAAGGCAGAATAAAACAGGAGATTATAGAACGTACGACCAATAGCACATCTCTATTCAATCAAGATAACCGTAAATTCTGCATAGGCGAACCTTACTCCATACCATATTATAATATTCCAACAAATAAGTTTATAAACTCTAAAAGGATTAACCGCAATGTACGATATTCAAAAGTATATTGTGATAAAAGACTTGTTGGAATAATACGGTATATGAACATCACAGATATTTATAATATGGGTATAGAATACTTCATACTGCCTGATTGGGTCGGAAAATATTATCAGGACATTCCTCTTTTTTGTGCTGACTGGTTAATTGATACTGATGGAGAAGAAGTGATTCACTATTCAGATAATAATTTCATTTGCGGATATATCAATAATAAAAGCTATCTTCTATTCAATGGATATGATAAATTTTATGGAGCAAACTTATCTACCGACTTTTATTCAGTTCTTCAAATAAAAGACAATTCTGCTTATGTTGCTGAAATGGATAAAGCATCATATAAAGATATATTATTTGAATTTGAAGCTTCTCAGATTTCTTATACTAATTTTTCATCAGGACAATATTTTATAAAAAACCAAAACGGAAAAGCATTGACTTATGCAGATGGAAAGTATTTCTTATCTGATTTTACTGAAAGTAAAAGCCAAATCTTTAAAATATCAGAAAATCAGGATTGTACATATTCCATTATTCCGTTTTTATCAACCAAAAAGATGTCAGTGAATGGGAATACACGTTATTTTATTAGCTCGGCTTACTTAAATGAAAATATATACCAAATAATTGATGATGAAAGTCAACGCTTTTTAAAATCAACCAATGAGAATGATAAAGTTTTTGTTGGTTCATACAAATATGATTTTTCTTCACTTTGGTATATTGAAAAAATCGGAGAAATCTAATTTCATTAAAAGACGCATAAACTATCGCATACATATGACATACTACAATTTACATCAGGATTGACAGCACGGTTTTCTCCTCGCTCAGAAAAGGAGAAAATTATGAAATTTACAAAAAAACTTACAGCAACGGTTCTTTTCGGCATTATGGCAGCTTCATCTATGGTGGGCATTAGTGCTTCGGCAACAGGAATTGAGAATAATCAATATCCATCATCTTTTTCTGCAAAAGAAGTAACAAGTAAGTTGCTTTCTGTACCATTTTGCGAACAGGAAGAAGAATATTATTGTGCAGCGGCTACTTTTCAGCAGGTTTATGCTTATTATAAAGGGAAAAGCAATGCAATTTCGCAAAGAACAATAGCATCTTTAATCGGGGTAACAACTGATGGATTGCAAGACTATAATCAAATAACCTATTGGCTTAACAGATACTTCCCCGATAAAGGTGTGAATTATTCTTGGAAATGGAAAAATGGTGCATACACCTCAGCACAGGCGATGAAAGATTATATAAAAACAAGCATTGATTTAAACGTGCCTGTAATTATACACGTTGCTAATACAACTACAAGTGGCTGGGGATATTCATCAAGCGGTCACTATTTAAATGCTTCCGGATATACAACGGACTATATTCAGATGACTGACCCATATTTAGATGGTCATAATATATCATCAGGAAAATATTTAGTTACTAACAGTAAACTTTATACCTATTGTGATAGAATGGCTATTACTGAATAAAATAAATCAAGGCAGGTATTTTATGAGAAATTTTATTGCTCGAATATTGAATCTAATTACTGTATTAAGTGTGGTATCATTCAGCTCGTGTTCAAATCACAATGAAAATAATCTTCAAATTTCAGAGAGTGTGACAAGTGCTGAAGATATAACATACACTGAAACTTATGCTCAAATAGATGTTGCTGAAACAATAAGTGATATTACAAAATATGATGAGATTGACATAAGTGAATTTGATTGCAGTCGGATAATTCTTAACGCATATTCGGGCAATAATTTATTTGTAAGCTATATAAAAGATAATATAATGGATATTTATAAAATTGATACGGACAATAAGAGTCAAAAGCTTATATCAGAAATAGAATGGAATGTTATGTACAACTTTTTATCTCAAGTTGTGGGCAATAGATATTTTGTTATTATGCCGTCTTGTAACACATCTGACAAGCTTTTATCAACATTATATGTGTATGATATTGATACTGGAGAATTTTATGAGGCTGAGAGTTTTAAAGCACACAATATGGTTCAATATATGACCTGCATTGACAATGATAAACTGGCATACCTATATTACGAAGCCGATACAAAAGATAGGGTAATTAAAGTGTTTGATTTCTCTACAAAAGTTAGCAGTGAAATATATAGAATAAGCGGTAGCGACAGCTATTCTCCAATGGGACTGACCTTTAACGGTGAAAACATAATCTTAGCTTTACAATTATATAATGAGGATTTTGAAACAGAAACTGTTTTTAGGGAGATAAGTTTATCAGGAAATGACATCACATCGTACTATTCAAATGATTTTCCACTGGAACTTATAAGCAATATTGCTTACAATAACGGTTATTACATTGTATGTGGTTACCGATTCAGAGCGACACGAGAGTATTCTACTATATATTCATCATTAGATGATAATGATATAAACACTATAATATCATTTGATGCCAACTTAAAATTACCATTAAATTATTCTTATCATAATGATACTGATTTGTACAGCTGTAACAAAAACAAAAATTTTGCAAGTGTTGATATTTCTCAAGGAAAGTTACAGTATTTTGATGTAAATATCCCAAACTGCGATTATATGCAAGCAGCTATTTCAAATGAAAATAATGATATTGCTGTTATAAAATTCAGTGATGAGAATTATAGTAATTATTGTTTAGCTTTGATTGATAATGACACAATAAATCAATCATCGTAAAACCATTTCGATTACAAAGACTGTCGATTACAAAGTTTCGTAATGCAAAAACAGCCGGACAAGACTAAAAAAGTTTTGTCCGGCTTATTTTTATACGCATTTCAAATTCATTTCTTTGATTTTGGCTATTCTTTTTTGCATACGAATATCATCACCGTAGAATTTCATACAAATGTATGAACTGCTTATTCTTGAACTGATACGCTTTCCGTAATGGCTTTCTATTTCATTAAGCGTAAGGTTAGTGCTTATTATGGTAGAACGTTCCATATTTAGCCTTGTATCGATTATTTTAAGGCAATACCACACAAACCATTGAAAAGCAGCAAAAAAAAAGTATAATATAAGTATGAATAAACAACTGACATTCTCGCTTATAAGCGATGAACTGGCGCAGACCAGAACAAGCAAAAAAGAATTTCTTGAAAAGATAGAGCGGATAATACCATTTGATGAGTGGATAGAGATAATCAGACCGTGCTATTACAAAGGAGAGCACGGAAACAAGCCCTACGACCTTGAGCTGATGCTTCGCATATTTCTTCTTCAGAACCTTTATGACCTTTCCGATATGAAAGTAATGAACGAGGTAATAGACAGCCGTGCATTTTCAGATTTCTGCGGAGTAGATTCACCCAATCAGGTTCCCGATGGAGATACTATCGGAAGATTCAGAAATATACTTGTTGAAAAAGGTATCTGCTGAATTATCTGAGCAGGAAGCGGACAGGCAGGAGCTTATTGAGCTTAGAGATCTTGTGTATAAGCTGCAAAACAGCAGCGGTGCTGAACCTGAGATAGAAAATGCCGATAAAATTCAGCTGCCATATACAACGAAGCAGAGAGTTGTAATTTTTGGCGGTCATGCAACATGGCACAAGGCAATAAAGCCGATGCTGCCCAACGTTAAGTTTATTGACCCATATACAAAGCCGGATGCAAACCTTATAAGGCACGCTGATGTTGTATGGATGCAGACTAACGCTATGCCCCATTCCTTCTACGGAAAGATAATGGAAATTGTCCGTCAGAGGAAGATACCCGTAAAGTATTTTGCATATGCAAGTGCGGATATGTGTGCAAAGCAGCTTGCAGAGGACGATATGAAAATTGTTACAGACCAATAAGTGTTTTTCAGATTTGAAAAAGAATAGTCATTTCAAAAAGACGGTTGTGTTTAACAGCCGTCTTTTTATGCCTCAAAGTGTTTACAAAATGTTCAGGCACAAAAATTCTAAGCCAAATCTATGAACACACATTTGAATTTCTGATTTTTTGAGTATATTTGGGTAAACTTAGAGTAATTTGAGTAAACTTAAGGGCATTTGCGTTCACGAAAAAATCCGACTTTTCCGAAAATCGAATAAGTACAGCTAATGAAGTTTTAACTATTTCCGAACAGGAGATAAACGATTTTGTTGAAAAATTCCTTGCTTCTATTCCGGAAATTTTTAAAATCAAGTTTGAGACCCCATAATCTGGGTACTTAAAGTCATTTTTTGTGCATTTACTATTGATTTTTCTAGGGCCACAGCTATTTTTGATGTGCGAAGTTTGAGTTATGGATATTATGATGCCACGTCTGAACGGATATGAAGCCACAAAGCAGATACGCTCTCTGAAAAATCGTCCCGACGCAGTTACTATCCTTATTATTGCAATGACGGCAAACGCCTTTGCGGAGGATATTCAGGCTTCTCTTGATTCGGGAATGAACGCTCATATTGCAAAGCCCCTTGTTATGGAGGAGGTCATCAAGGTTATTTCCGTTAATCTCAATTGATAGGAACAAATTTGCACCGCACAGGCTCTGTGCGGTGCTTTTTTTGACCTTGCCCCATTTTGGAAGCAAAAAAATTATCCTCCTGAAGCTGTTGCTTTCAGAGGATAATTTTTGGGAGAAAGATTAAGGTATAGAAGAATGAAGAAGACAAAAAAACAATTAGGAATAACCTATGTTCTTATTTTATTATATTAGTGATTTAAAATCTATCCAGATATTGCGAATAACATACTATTTATTGCGCTGTTTATGCGAATCGGAAGAAATAAAATAATCAATTATTGTTCGAATACGCTAATAATAATCAATTTTTGCTCTTTTTTTCATTTTGTATTTACAAATGGAAAATTCGATGATATAATTTGTTTATAAAGCAACAGCAAAAATTGACTAAGATTATCGAAACGCAAACCAATTTAATTAATGGAGGTTGGAATAATGAAAAAAATCAAGTCAATTGCAGCATTATCACTTGCTGTCCTTATGATGGCAGGAATGGCAGGCTGCGGAAACACTGCGGGCGGAAACAAGGGTGCTGATGCTCCTGCTGCAAGCGGAGATGCAGGAACAACTGCTGCAGGCGGAGATGCAGGAACAGAAGCTTCCTCCGGAGAGATCAAGGAGTTTACAGCTTTCTTCTCCGTTCCCGGAAATGAGATCAATTCTGACAACAGGATCCAGCAGGTAATTGCCGAAAAGATCGGCGCAAAGTGCAAGGAGACATGGCTCACAGGTCAGACTGCCGAGGAAGCTATCGGCGTTATGATCGCAGGCGGCGAATACACCGACTTTATCGTAGGCTCCAGCGGAAGCACCACTCTTATTGATGCAGGTGCCCTTATCCCTATCGACCAGTATTGGGACAACTATCCTAATGTAAAGAATTTCTACTCCGATGCTGAATGGAATCAGATTAGAAATGAAGACGGTCACGTTTACATCATTCCTCAGTTCGGAAATGTTTATATGTATGACACAGGTACAATACATAACGATGAAGCATTCTGGATTCAGACAAGAGTTCTCAAGTGGGCAGGCTATCCCAAGATCGAAACACTTGATGAATATTTCGATGTTATCGAGAGATACCTTGAGGCTAACCCCACAATGGAGGACGGCACTCCCAACATCGGCTATGAGATCCTCACAGATGACTGGAGATATTTCTGCCTTGAGAATGCTCCCTTCTTCCTTGACGGTTATCCCAACGACGGCTGCTGCATAGTTGACGAGACTACACATCAGGCTATCGACTACAACACCACTCCCACTGCAAAGAGATATTTCCAGAAGCTCAACGAGGAATATCGGAAGGGCGTTATCGACCCCGAGACATTTACTCTTAACTATGACCAGTACATCGCTAAGCTTTCTTCCGGACGTGTATGCGGTATGGTTGACCAGCACTGGAATTTCCAGGATGCTGAGAACGCTATCAAGCAGCAGGGTCTTGATGACTGCACATATGTACCTCTTGGAATCGTAATTGACAAGGGTATCGAAGAGCGCTACCACAGCGAGGCTGCTCTTGACGCAACAGGCGGTATCGGTATCACAGTTAGCTGCGACGATATCGAAGGCGCAATGAAGTTCCTCAACGATCTTCTTTCTCCCGAGATCCTCACACTCCGTAACTGGGGTCAGGAAGGCATTGACTATTTCGTAGGCGATGACGGTCTCTTCTACAGAAACGAGGAACAGCGTAAGAATTCAGTAGATCAGGCTTACATCAACGCTAATATGTGCTCTTACTCCTACTTCCCCGGCTACATCGGCATGGATCACGACGGCATCAATGCTTACAACCCCAGCAACCAGCCCGCAGAGTTCTATGAGTCTCTTCTCGAGCCTGTAAAGGAATGCTTCAACGCATACGGCGTTCAGACCTACACTCAGATGCTCAATCCTTCAAAGGAAAAGTCTCCCTGGTACCCC